>JAAUXT010129563.1_pt1 | contig 18784 bp, 25 predicted proteins | sample 7278171 | NCBI WGS metagenome assembly JAAUXT01 (sample SAMN14350112, study PRJNA611818) | marine sediment metagenome | isolation source: surface marine sediment (1.8m) | place: French Polynesia: Moorea | collected 2018-08 | reverse complement strand
GCAGGTCTTGGGTCAGACCCGCTTTTGAAAAATTTTTTTTTTTTTTTTTAAATGATCAGTGATGAACTGCGAACGTATAGACCACACGCTTTTTATGCGTAGCATTCTTGTTGAGGTCTGGTCTGCCCCCCCCCCCCCCGACAATGACGCTCCGAATAACAATTGTGTTCCACACGACTTCTTAGCTGGAGGCTCAAACAACTTTCACCCTTATTTGTGTCGAATTTTCAGAGTTCAAGTCACTCTTCCTGGGGGTCCCCCCCGACCAGATCTAGTTCTGTCCCTGAAGGATAACGTCAACTCACTGTGTCGACAAATCGTTGTGCGTGCTTTTCGTTTTTGGACGCGATGCGATAGTTTTCAGCTGACCTTCACATGGAGGAACTGTCCTTGTTGAAATGTCGGCAGGTTCTTCAAGCAGCAGAGGGGGTGAGAAACAATGACATCTCAACCAACAGCTTCAAATGAGGTGAAGTTGGATGATCGCTCCCAGTAAGGGTCGATGACCTGAAGCTGTCAGTGATGATTTTCTGCATTGAGACGGTTGTCAGACTCAGTCCATCTGGGTGTAATTTCGAGCTACTCAGAAGTGTTCATGGTACAAAAAGGGATTGCAGTGATGTGACAAGAGCCCCGAGTGTGGCAGTGTGAAGTTTTTCAAATGAGAAGCACTTTCCTTTCTCAGCCCACCGACTTGCTCGAACATCAGTGCGTCTTTTCCGCTGGGATGGTCAGAGTGTCAAGTTTACTTCTCGATGTCCGAATTGAGCATCAACCTGTGGTCATTGTAATTCCACCCCACGACAAAGGGTGGGTTGATTCAAGCCTAGCTGATGAACATTCCCGGGGGCCGTTGTGCACGAACACCCGTGGAACCCATTCTGCAGTACGACATGGACATGTGCTTTTCTCCATTTCCTGTTGTTTGTTGAAAATGAAGGCGGAACGGTCATGCAGCTGTGAGAAGTTGACACAGCAAATCAGATCAATTGAATTGTCATCAATATCGTGTTTTGTGGTTTTGTCACAATTGTTCTGCTGTGTGTACTTCAGGCAGGTGTTGTAATTGCCAGGCAGCTGTGATGTTGAGGTTGATATTATCGAACTGTTGAACGGTAGCTTCAGTTGTTGAAACAAAATGGACGAAAATAGTTTCCTGGACGGTCTCAGTATTCCTGGATATTCGAGTGTGGTCATTGGAAGGTTTGTTGGAAAACATTCTGGCCCGTGAGAACTGTATTTCTTTTACGAGAAGTTCAGCTTGACTTGAGATGTGCGTCCCAGAGAAGAGCTGTGGTCAGTGCCACGGACTGTGTCTGATTTTCACTCCGGACTCCAGACGCAAGCAAGAAAGAACATTCTTTTCGAGCCACGGGTCTTTTCTGTCTGTGATTACAGGATGGTGAAGGAGTTCATGACGGTGAACAACACGGCGCAGATCCGCAGGCTGCTCAAGGTGCTCGGCCAGGACTTCGCGCTCTCGCAGAACCCCAACAGCCGCAAGGGCGGCCTCATCGGCCTCGCCGCAATCGCCATCGCGCTCGGAAGGGTGAGCGAATTCAGGTCGAATTCAGAGCGGAGACGAATGCCTGAACCCCGTTTTTGAGACGGGAAAAGTCTCTCGCAGACAGTGGACGTTATCAGAGATCAGCAGTCTATTTCTTTGCAGTTCTGTGGGCCAATCCATACATTTTGTGCGGCTCTAGGGGAAAACTGATCGCGTTCATATCTTTCTGAGTTCTCCTCTCAGGACTCGAGCAACTATGTCAACGAGCTGGTGAAGCCGGTGTTGTCCTGCTTCTTCGACTCGGACAGCCGGGTGCGCTACTACGGCTGCGAGTCGCTCTACAACATGGCCAAAGTGGCGCGCTCTGCCGTCCTCCCCTTCTTCAACGACATCTTCGACGGGCTCAGCAAGGTGTGCGCGCTTTGTTTTCTTCTTTTGGGTCCTGTGCCAACATCCGCCACGCCAGCTGTTGTTCATCTGCTCTCTTGTCTGCATTGTGTTCGACATTTGGTCATGGTTGTGTGTGTGTGTTTGTCCTCTCTGGCCTCAGTCTCCCAAATGAAGACGGCAATGGTGCTATTTTTCATCCCGACAGTTGGCGGCTGATCCGGACAACAACGTGCGCAGCGGCTCCGAGCTGCTCGACCGACTCCTCAAGGTCAGCCGTCCAACTTTGACACCCTGGTGGTGACGAGACATTGATTTGAGGGGAATGACCACATCTGTCTTGCTGGAAGTGGCAGTTTTGAATGGCATATTGAAGGAAGCTTTTTGCGCAGTTGGCATCTCAAGACACAATGATACTGGGCGGAATTGGAACTTTATCACAACGCTCAAATTTGTTCTTCATGCCGAGCGAACTCGTTCCTCCTCAGGACATCGTGACGGAGAGCTGTGCGTTCGACGTGGTCAACTTCATCCCACTCCTCAGAGAGCGCATCTACACCAAAAACCCGTTCGCACGCCAGTTCATCGTGTCGTGGGTGTGTACACAAAATACTGTTCCCTCTTTGAGAGATCTACTCCTCACTCAAAAACTTTATTGTCGTACTCAAACACTTCAGTGTGGTCAGTTTGTTCTTTTGCCAGATCACGACGTTGGACGCGGTGCCGGACATCGACATGCTCGTCTTCCTGCCCGAGATCCTCGACGGCCTCTTCCACATCCTCGGAGACCCCAACATGGAGATCAGAAAGATGTGCGTCGCAGCAACCGCCCCCTCCCCAATCCCCTCATCTCATTGAAACACAAGGCCTTTTGTGTTGGACATGCGCATTTTAGTGAGTCCCAGCATTCCCCCTGTATTGCAGGTGCGAGGCTGCGCTTGGGGAATTCCAGCGAGGAATCGACAAGGCGCCGTCCAAGGTGAACTACTCAGGGATGATCAACATCCTCATCGCGCACAGCCACTCGACAGGTGAGCGGTGCGATGCCTTCTCACTCTCTCTGTCGCCCCTCACCTTCTTGGTTGCACAACACGATTGAGACACCATTGCCTGTGAGACAAGAAGTCATCAAGCCTGGGTTGTGTCGTTGCTGGAAAGCTCAATCGAACCTAAAACTCAAGCGTCATGACGCAGCGTCGAGTACTTCAACTTTTGTCACCATTGGAAGAGGAACTCTTCTTTCGCCTTCATTTAGTCCTGATTCTGAGAAGAAATTCTGTCCCTAGTTTGCTGCCCTGTCATTGTGGGGTTGTTCTGCAGACGCGCTGATTCAGTACACGGCGCTCGTGTGGATGAAGCAGTTCGTGTCTCTCTCCGGTCGCGACATGTTGCCCTTCGCGTCGGGAATCCTCACCGCCGTGCTGCCCTGCTTCGCCTACGACGACAAGACTCGCAAGAGTATCCTTGCCTCTACAGAAACAAAAAAGTTGTGGAAGTGGCTTTGGCATCTCGTGAGTTACGACCAATCAATGCTGCACACTGATCTTGTTTGAAAATGGTCACTAAAAGTAACGGAAGTCAGGTATCACGTCGTGATCCCATTCCCGTGTATGGCACACCGGGTCCGTCTTTGACCATTTCTACAAGACATTCGAGAAGCGGCAAAGGCGGTCAACAACAGCCTGACGCGGCTGATCGGTCCCGAGGACGACAAGGACCCGCCGCTGCCAGCCGCGACCGCCTCGTCCCCTCCTGGTGGCGCCAGCGATCAGATCGAGGCTGAAGAGGGCGAAGGCGATCACGCCACCAAGTGAGTGAAGTTTCAGTTGTGTGAGGGTGTCGTGAAGAGAAATTTGTTGAGTCATTCAAGGAAATTTACGGGAAATCTATTTCGCACGTCCCACGTGTTCACGCACTTCTGTGGACACGCTGCAACCCAGTTGAACAGTGGAGCTTCCTCCTGCAGACCCGCGGGTCCGGTGCAGCTGGATGTGCCGTCTGTGGTCGAGGTTCTGACTCGTCAGATGGCGCACCATCACATGCAGACGCGCATCGCGGCCCTGCGCTGGCTCTACAATCTCCACATCAAAACACCCAACCAGGTACGACATTCCAACTCCTTCAACGTGTAAGATCCAAAATGTGTCGAGTCGAGGTGCTTTTTTGTGAGGTCAGAGAAGAAAGCTTTGGAGCGTGGGACTGCTGTCCCGCAATGTCACTCCGACTGAGAAAACACAAAGATTGATTTGGCAACAGCCGTGAAGCTCAATCCAAACAAACTGGACTGGAAAAGCTCGTGATGTTGGAAGTTTGTGTCATCTCTGCTTCAGATTTTCCGACAAGTGGACGATTTGTTTCCGCTGCTGTTGAAGACTCTCACTGATCCGTCGGACGAGGTGGGTCATTTGCCGGTCATTTGTCGTGCCAGTCAGATACAAACACCACGATTTGGGTTTGATACGGAGTCCGGCCTTGACGCCTGTGGTCAAGCGTCTGTGTGCGTCCGAACTCCTCTTGTGAAAGGTGTGTCGGCCAAATGAACATTTTGTCAGTGTCTTTGTTCTCTCTGTTCCAGACCAACGATATACTTGAGGTAGTGGTAGTCGGGGTGAAAACTCAACGAGCACCATTGAGGCACATTCGGGTTTCCTTTCCAAGGGTCTGGGGTGCGACGAACAGCTTTCACCCTGAAGTTGATGCCCACCCTATGTTGTGGGAAGGGGACGTTTTGAATCAAATTTTTCATTTTCTTTTTTCACCTGGTGCTCTCGTTTTCACTCGCGCCTCTGTCATGTGTTGCGACTCGAGGTGGTGGGTTTGGTGACATGGCGTCCATTCCTGCCATGTGCAAGAGAATACCTTACCGAACCCAGACCGCTCACAATGGGCTCAGTAATTGGCGGTTCAAACTGTGTTGCACGGATCACTGATTGTTGCAGGTGGTGTTGTTGGACCTGGAGGTGTTCGCAGAAATCTCGTCCAGCGCCGTCGGTCAGAAACACCCGCCCCGGAGCATCAGCCCGGACAACGCGTCGCTCCCGAGTCCTGTGCGCCGCGCTGTTGAGTCCTCGCACCACATGAACGCCTACTTCACCAAATTCCTCGTGAGCCTGATGCGCCTCTTCTGCACGGACCGCGCGCTGCTCGAGGACCGCGGCTCCTTCATCATCAGGTGCGCAGCGATCGCCACACCACAGTCACTGCGCTGTTGGATCCGCGCATTTTCAGTCAGAACCGAGATGCGGTATGTCTCACTTCACGACCTGCTCAACCTTCTGCATGTCAGTGAATAGGCGGGTGCTCATTACAGGCAGCTGTGTCTGCTGCTGAACGCGGAGGACATCTACCGCTGCTGCTCCGAGATCCTGCTCTACGAGACGGACATGCGGTTCGCGTCGCACATGATCCAGACGCTCAGCTCCATCCTGCTCACCTCCACCGAGCTCTTCGAGCTCCGCACCCAGCTCAAGGACCTCAAGACCGAGGTAACTGTGTTCAGCACAGCTCAGAGGCCAGATAAGGCATGGCCATCTCTCTCGCCCTTTGATGCCCCGTTCTGCAGTCTCAGAATTTAAATTTTGGAAACATCCAACTGTAAACATGTCAGTGCTCCCAAGTCTAGTCAAATGTCCGGTGCTTGATGTGGCAAACAAGACTGGCGTTGGCTCGAGCAAGTTTGACTTCCAAATCCAAGTTCTAAATTGAGGAACACAACAAGAATTTTCTATTGCTGTTGCAGGAGAGCTGTTCGCTGTTTAGCTGCCTGTACAAGGCGTGGTGCCACAACCCGGTGTCGACTCTCGCTCTCTGCTTCCTCACCCAGAACTACAAACACGCCGACCACATCCTCGAGCTCTTGTATCCTTGGCACCAGCAGGAACTTGTCTCCACCAAATTTGTTCAACTTGTACAGGACCAGCAGCGGGAAAATTCACTGTTCACTGGAAACTGCCCGGCAAAGCTCTGGAGCAATTTCATGTCGAGGACAATGATTCAAAGGCTTGATTGCAAATGAGGCTCTGACTGTTACTAAATGCTGTTTTCCTTGATGTTTTGATCATCAGCGGCGACATAGAAGTCACAGTAGAATTCCTCACAGAAATCGACAAACTGGTGCAGCTTCTAGAATCTCCAATATTTACATGTGAGTGAAATGTGCGGGAAATCTCTGAACAATTGGTCAGTGGTCAAAGGGTGTTCTATCATCCAACGTTGCTGGCACAAGCCGAATTTCACAATCACTCAGGAAAAGGAGGAACTCGTGCCTTGCGCTGTTTCGACGCCCGGTTGTGTTTCTTCAGATCTGCGGCTGCAGCTGCTGGACCCGCAGCGCAGCTCTCCGCTGCTCAAGGCGCTGTACGGGCTGCTGATGCTGCTGCCGCAGAGCGACGCCTTCGAGACGCTGCACCGCCGCCTGCAGTGCGTCCCCAGCGTCCAGTTCCTCTCGCCCGAGGACAGGTGAGCATTCCTTGTGGCGCAGCAGCATCGTGGATCGTGTTACGTCCATTGACGAACGAATGCAATTTTTTCTTGCGAAGTGTAGAAATTCGAACACGTCAGCACCATTTGTAGAAAAGGATTTGTCGTGTCTGTTGTGTACAAGGTTGTACTTGTTTGCTTTGCAGAGCCAGCAATGACAAGAACTTGCCTTCCAACCGACCGCTGCTCAAGAAAATCAACTTCGCGGAACTGTTGAATCATTTCCGGACTGTGCAAGAGAAACACAGGGCCGCGAGGCGGCAGCCCAAGTCCCTGGAGGAGGACCCGCGCGACTCCTGATGACGCGACCCTGGACGTGTGTGTGCACCTGGGAGTGCGTTTTTGCACGAAACGGAGGGAATGTCAGTGTCGTCTCCGCGCGTTCAATGTGTTTTGTTTTATTTCTGTGCTGTATGGAGCACGGTGTCAAGTTGCAGTGTTCAATTTGGATTTGCGCATGTGAGAAAGACTTCAAACTGATTGGGCTTGCTCAAGACTAATTGCGTGCAAAGGTTCGTTGGATCTCTGGAGCTGGTCATCGTGATGTAACAGGAAACGATCAGTCAATGCGCAGTCTTCTGAATCATGTGTGGGTGGAAACTGCCCACAGGCATCTTCCTCCTCAGTTTGTAGATTGTGTGTACATGTATCGCCAGACCCAAACTGAGAGATCGGTGCTGTGCCGCAGCGGTGGGCTGCCGTCGACCGTATGCCAAAGAAAGTCACAATAAGTATCAAACTACAGCCAAGTCATCGTTCAATTTGCCAAACTGGTAGTCCTGAACAGGTCTACGAAAGGGGCGGACGACTTTTGCAGGCATCATTCCAATGAACGGTTTAGTTTTGTTATCACTGGACAGACACCCTGGTGGGACTTTCTCAACTCAAGCGGGTTGGGGCGCTTGACAAAATTGCTTCGGTTATTTTGCGTTTTTTCCACCCAGCAACAAACTCCGACAACAGGTGTGGTGGTAGTCTTGATTGATCTATCTTGGAGACCGCCCTTGCTGGAAGGACACACGTGCCAATCGCACCACAATCTGAATCTGTGATACGCGCTTCCTGTTGACCAGAACGTGTTTTCACACCAAGTGAATGCGTTTCTCGTTCACACTTTTCAGTTGAGAAGTTTGACTGCAGGAACAAATATTTTTCAAACGTTCCAGGTGAAATGCGATAAACTCGTTTCATCCTACTGTGTCAACATTGTTGGCTGTTGGCAGTGACCACTCGTTGCAACTTGCGTGTTTGTTTCCTACTTTTATGTTTTTGCAATTACCAGTTGATACACGATGCAGCCAGTAGCTTCCGTTCGATTCTAGTCCAGGATAAAATTGATTGTCCATTCCGTCTTGTCCGATCGACAGCGCCTGACGGGAACACCACACTGATGGAAGTGTAAATAAATGACTGCAAACGGACCCGTTTGGTTTTCTTTGCGAATTGATGCGTGTCGCGCAAACAAACTGCATTATGAACGCTTGTTCCCGATATGATATATTTATAAACAGTATGTACACGTGTAATATTTTCTGAACGTTGCACGTGGCTGGTACCAAATGAATCAAACGGAGGCGTTTTGTTCGGCAATTATTTCTCTCCGCCCACAGTTCAACCAGAAGGACCGTGCACTGACGTCCAAGCACCGACTGGTGCGCAACAGGTCATTTCGATAGAAAATGATCCCCGTTCATTGCTGAGCAACAAAATCACTGATTCACAAGCACGCGCACAAGCACGCTATTTTCACACAACTTGGGGAGTATGATCCGAGAACTAGATTCCCCAGAATGGATGTTCACACCCAGAAACAAGTGATTGAAACCCCATGAGAACATTGAATCTTTTGTCTTATGGGTCTGTTTCCCGTTCTTGATCAAAAATTACATAAAGTGAGTTTGGTAGTTCATTTGTCACAATCGCACATTCTACGTTTTCAGGTTCGACCCTTCATTGAATTTAAAAGTTCCACCGACGTCATGTTTCACAAAACCTTCACACAACTCCCAACAACAAAAGTTCAGGGAAAATCTCACATGAACGTTGCAAATGTCCGTCTTCATTCAAAACCCAAATCAACACGTACAAACGACGTTTGTCTGTGAAAAGAACAGGAAAGTCCACAACAGTTCAGTCCTCTTGACTCTCATGAGATCGCGCTCTCGCTAGTTTTCAACATTTTCTGTCACACTCCACTGGTCGCAAGATTTAGAACCAGACAAAAGGAGAAACGAGTTTCGCTCAGATCCGAAGTCCTCACAGTTCACTTCAGTTCAGTTCGATAAAATTCAACAAGAGGGAAAAACGACTCAACTGAAAGCTCTGTCAGTTTTGAGACACACTCAGGAGCCGCCGTCATGAAATTTTCTTCTCTGCAAGGCACGACAAGAAAAGGGAGGTTTTTTTTCGGATGTTCAGGGAAGGGGAATGACAAGATATCTTGGAGGGAACAAATTTGGGGAAATGCTGTCCACGGAGCAGGACGAAGGGTCGCCTGATGGCAAAATGTGTCCGCGGGAGTCCTCCTTCACTGGACGCCATTTTCAGTGAATTCCACTCCGCCCTGTTCACCGCCGGGATAAAACACGAAAGAATCTCTTCATAATCAGGCCATCTGGCTGACCCCCCCCCCTCTATCTCGAGGGATCTCTGTTGAGATTCCGGGTGGTTCAGAGTAATGGCGACCAAAAGCCGATGTCTGGGGAAATCGGCACGCGTAAAAATTAAAATGCTTGAATTATCGTTTCGAACTGAACGCGAAATGGGTCGTTTGCACAAGTATGACATACAAACCGCAACCTACATGCAAGTACACGCTTTACAAACACTCCTCGTGATCAAATATACACACAAAATCACCACTGAAACATTTTGTGATGTTTCTTCCGTCAACATAGATCCCTGTAGTTTACGCATTGTTCGTGTCCCGAGTCACAACTTCACAAGAGACATGATCAGAAAGAACAAGACGCACACAAACTGCAGAGCTAAAAGCGCTGATTTGCAATGAACACGCGTACCATTTACTCAATGCCCTCAAAAACTAAGGCAGTTTATGGTTGATAAACTGTTCCAAATTTTCATTGAAAAGGTACAACACATGTCTCGTTTTTCGCAAATACGCAACAGATCAAAGAACTGGGCAAGACTGGATCTGGTGGAAGATCGACATTTTCACGTGATCAGCCGCATTGGTCAGTTGTGTTTTCATGGTCAAGTGACAAGGATTTGAATCCACAAACACTCGCCCTGTGAGCACCATTGTAAAAATCAAGCATTATAGCAGTGTTGAAACTCACTGCTCGCATTTCCCCAAACTGATCATTGTAGGTCACTCTACCGATTTGAACTGGGGATAGTGACTGATTGCAAGTTCACTCAGCACGTCGCACGTTCTTTTGCACAGCACGTCGCACGTTCTTTTGCACGGCTCACATCCAACTTTGTCATCCGCAAGAGAATCTCCCATCAACAGGCAATCATTCTCTCTGGCATCATTTTGGAACTTGACACGTGAAATATCCAGGCATTCTGATACTTTTCTCTCTCTCTCTCTCTCCGGATTTGATCACACCGACTTCCATCATTTTGATCAGATAAAACAAGCGAGTTGAACAACAATGTTGACCTTGAAGAACGTATAAAATTTTGGCGCATTCACTTTCCGCACACGTCAGTTTGGTGTCCGAAGCGTCCCAAGCAGATTTGAACCACCACTTCGCACACACTAAAGTTGCAAACACACCACACTCAGGATCAGCAAACTCTTCCTGGTCATGGAGTTCCTCACGTCTGACGCAAACTCTGTAAATACGAGTAACCGTTGTATCACTTCTTGGCAGGTGTGACCATCCTTCAATCAAGCTTCGACAGGTCACCAAAATGTCACTAGATGTGGCAGTATGCATTGCTTTGCGCATTCCTGTACATGTTTCGGCACATAGTTTCCTATCCTCTAAACCGTCTCCCGTCATCAAGTGAACTTCGGCGCCGATCTGTCGTTGGACACAGTTTTGCGCAGCTTGACACCGCGCTGGATTTGGTTCAGCATACTTCCGTCCGACTGGTTCTCCGCAGTCGGAGTGATATCGTCTGAGCTCTGTGAATCGGGTCGCGAAGACCCAGATTTACTGGTTGTTGTCGATTCCAACGGCAGAGACGCGTGATGCGGTTGACTCTGTTGTCGCACTGCGAATTTCTGGTTAAGGCTTTGAATAATACTAGCGTGCGAATCCTGCACGCTTCCACGGTGCTGCTGCTGTCTCTGGCCGTTCAGTGCACTGTCCGTCTTGTCTGTACTCGATGAACCCGTCACCGCGTCTTCAAGGGTCATGTACTCGGGCGGAGGCGGGGGTGGCCAGTTCGGATCGTCTTCATCAGAGTCTGGATTCCCAATTCTAAAATGCGCTCCAGCTTGTTTGCCACCCACTCCATGTTGCGGGGTGGTATTCACCATCGGCAGTTGCATGTACTGAGAGTGAGGCGGTGGAGCCTGCTGCACTACGTGCTGCAGTGAAGCGTACTGGTTGGTCAAGTCTGCGTGGAGCACAGTCTGAGGCTGGATTTGAGGCACTGCGTAGACGGGCTGCGGTGGTGGCGCCTGCTGAGGAGCGGGAGATCCGGACACCCGGCCCCGCTGCTGCTGCGGCGCCATCCCGGGAGGCGTCCCATAGTCTCCTGACCCCGGCCGTTGGTAGTGGTCTCCGCGACCGACCCGCGCGAACTCCCCCGACTGCGGTCGTGTCCCCGCCACGTGCGGCTGCTGGTAGTGTGAGGCCCTGGTGCCTGGGTCCTGGGGCTCGCGTGCAGGTGGCTTTCCTCCGGGCAGCTGCGGCGTCGAAGGGTCCCTGCGCCCGTCGGCGCTGGACGCTCGCCGCGGCCGCTGCGGCGTGCTGTGCGGTGTGTTGGGTCCGCTGCCCGCTTGATCACGTACAGAGTTGGGTACCTTCGGCAAAGCAACCTGTAAACAAAACACAAGTTCGAATTCTTTGTTTACAAAGGCCCACGCAACATTTGCACTGTAACTGTCCGTGATCACCAACCAGACAAATTTGGGTGCCTCTCGTAATTGACCAGACTGTTGTGTCACACCCAGACGTTTGTAAGACGCGCGCCCACGCACAACTCACCGGCACGGCCATGGAGCCGACGATGGACGACGAGCGACGCACGGGCGGCGGCGGCTTCGTCAGCGACCCGCGGCGAATCGTCGCCGTCCCGCTCGGCAAACCTGCGGTTGTAGATGGGGTATGAGAGACTCGCGACCGGGAGACGATGCAGGAAATACAGTTGTGATAGATTTACTATCTCATTGATCTGGCAAGGACGAGCACACAGTCAAGGTAACTACAGCGCAACAACGCAATTTGGTAGAAAAAAGTTGTCCACCTGAAACTTTCTCAAAACTCCACCAGCTCAGACAATTTTTCTGGACTTCATCCAGAATAGAATCTAAGTGTGCATTCTGCACGAAACGTGTCAATTTGCGTCTGGGCATTCTTGTCACGGCTTGTTCAAGATGCATTATTGCACAACAAAACCCACACAACCTACACGACTTTTCGTTTGGGCGGAACCACAACTCGCTGGTGTTCGACTCTGGACATTCCTCAGAGCCGAACACGTGACCTCCACCGAACATGCCGTCGGATCTGTTAGTGCGTGGCGTCACGTTACCTGCGGTCGAGACCGGACGACGTGACGCGGGCAGCCGGAGGCTCTGGCTGCGGGGCAGGGTGGTCGCACCCGCGGCGGGGGCGGGACCGGAGCGCCTGAGCGCCGCTCTCCCTCCCGCCGGGGCCGCCGACCCCCCGACTCGCTCCTCTTCTCCCACGGAGACCGGTGCTGCTGCAACACACACAGCTTCCGCTGTAACTAACACCCCAAACATGCGAGGGAAAGGAAACATGCAATCTGTGGCGGACAGTCCTGCAGCCAGCGGATTCAGCTTTGCCAATTTTCACGGGCGCAAATTCTGTGGGTCAGTTGTTACACCGTGGGGACCAGGCGGGGTGAGGCGGGAGGGGCGGGGGTTGGTCTGTTGATAAGAAACTGTCACCAAAATGTACGAAAAGTGTGGCCCTGGTAATTTTGTTCCCGATGTGCAAACAACGTTCCCGAATTGAGAGGATGTGATGCGCTGCATGCCTGGCACGAACACAACCTGCATCCGCCACAGATTAAGACACACGAAACCTGAAGTCTTCAGCACTCACAGAACAGATGAAACCAGCGTGTAACGTCTCACGTAGGTTCACTGACAACAGCAGAGACGCCGCACCACGCTGGGACACGGTTACACGTATGAGTGAGAGGATCTTGCTCGAGGCACTCGTGAAAGAAACACCCCACCCAGTGCAGCTTGAGAAAAAGCTGCACTGCTCGGAATGCGGCTTATTTCTCCAGATCTATTTTGGCAAGAAGCACAAAATGAAACGTTGTCCTCAGTCCCAACTCGACGTGTCTCTGCGCACTTCAGTTAGCACTGCTCAAATGTACAGCAAATGTACAGCAATACACCAAATGAAAACTGCTCAAAAGACCACTGTGTTCAGGCGCAAGCAATTCAGAAGAAGCGAAAACAGGCACTGCAACTGCACGTGTCACCAAAGAGTGAAACACAAACGACCCCAAACGTAAACAAATGTTTGATCGCAACGTGTCTGTACCACGACGTTTTGTTGAATTCAAGATGGCCGACCGTCGAATTTCGTTTTGTTCCTTGCAAATTGATTGACTGTGAGACGTGGCACAAACACTTTGCAAACAACTAAAACCAAACAAACACAACGCACCTGGTGTGAGTTCGGACTGCAGCGCCCCCACCCTGTCCAGCTCAGTGCGCTCACCAGAGGGCATTGCGCAATTTGCGCCAGTTTGCAGCACCGCAACATTTTCATAGTCCCCTCCATCAACACCACGGACAATTCGAGGGGCAGGAACCAACTGATCATAATCGAAATTTTGGGTCACTGTTTCGGGGTACTGACCAGTGGATGCTCGGCGCTGTTTCCCACCAAATTTCTCACGGAATTTTTTGCCTTTTGTACTCAAAAGATCATCGACACTGTCACCCAATGGTGCCACGACATCCAAGTGTTCATAGTCGTCATCAGGTGGCGGTGGCGGCGGCGGGAAATCGAAATCGTCATCGTTTTGAAATTGAGACTCGCTTTCCAAACATGCGCCGTCAATCAGCGAATCACGTGAACTGTTGGTGAGTGTGTCGCATGAGCTGGACAGCTGCTGCTGCTGCTGTTCGGCAACCAAGCCCTCGCTGTTACTGCCGCCAAGCCGCTGTTGTTGCAACAACAACGTGGCAACAGCGGGGCCGGCGTGGGGACAAAGCGTGTCCGTGGAGCATGCAGGCGTGACTGGAAGCGTGCCGTAACCACTCGTGCGAGACGACGACGACGCAGCAAGACTCGGGTCTGATGACGTCATGGACGACGAGCTGGTGGACGCGGCTGACGATGCAATATCTGAGCACGTGGACGATGACGTGAGGCTCCTATCTGAACATGCAGGCGTCATGCAGGAGGCGCTATCGCCACCACTACCGGTGTCTGGGCCCGTGTGTCCAGGACCCAGCGAGAACCTACTTGTCGCTGTCGCGGGGGGTGTGGCGGGCGGTGTTGCGTGGGGCGGTGGCTTGTGTTGCGAGGAGTCGTACGCTTGCTGCAGCGCGGCCGTGCTCGCCTCCAGCTCCGCGATGGCGTCCGCCAACTCTGACGAGTTCGGTGCCTGCAACACACCAAGGCGAAAATTAGCACAACGACGAAAACAGACAACGACGTCTCGAGCAGAAACACTGAAAAACCGGTTACTGGAGGTGAAATGCTGCAAAACTGAACGAAGCATCAGAAGAACGAACTCGCTGAAGTTTTCCTGTTCATTCAATGAATTTACGAGTTCTGGCCTCGAATGAATTCGTGTCGACAACAGAAACCATAACAAGTATCATTACAAACCACATGCACCGACCTTTTCTCTTAAATGGAAACATTGCCAGCAGAATCCGCACCAGTGTTAAAATTTTAACTCTTATTGACAATGTTACTGGACGAAAGCTTTGCAGTTGTCTTGTGTCCAGCTTGGCACCTTCGGGCATGCAGATGTTTTGGACTGGCATGAAGCCCGAAACACAAGCACGCCCCACCTTGACTCGTGCGTGGTGCCCTTTTGTTACGAACGGAAAGACAGCGGAGTTGTCATGTTCACATCATCACAACACAAGACAGGTTTTGGCGCAGTTACAACGCTGACGGCAATGCGATCTGACGAACAAGTAGCGTCGAACATTCCACAAGTACGGACACCACAACACAAACTCGGTACACATGAACGACGGAGCCCTGGGAAGGTTGGGAAGCTTGTTTGGAGCTGTTGACAGGGGGCGAGAAGAAGGGTGGGGGACACAGATCCCAGGTGCGCCGAAGGCCCTGGCAACTACGAGAAATATAGAAATGTAACAAATTGCTGCAAAGGGGCGGACTAAACTTGTGATACGTTCCCCACGTTCTGCTGCACATCGAACTTCTTGCAAATCCTTTGAAACTCACGTACCAAAGACAAACAAAACATTAACTCAGTTTCTAAACACACATGGCTCGTTTGCTAAGGATGCGAATGCGCTTTCACGTTGCCATCACTACAGCGACGACGTTACAACGCCCTTGCCTTGCACGTGACCACCTCGTCGTCGCCGGAGCCGGTCGAGCGGCGCGTGCGCAGCGCCGCCGTCGTCTGGTTGAGTTCTGCGATAACTCGCGCGAGCGGAGACTGGTCCTGGGAGCCGCACGAATCAAACCCCGCGTTAATAGAACCTTTTCACCCCGAACAGTTACTTCGAAGCAGGCTGAACTCAAAAAGGTGGGCGAACCAAACCATGCCAGTTTTTTCAAGAACACGTCAGGTACATTTGGGTTCAGTTCAACCCAAACAAGGAAAGCTTTTGAGCAGTGACCATAGATTTGTTGGCGATGCGAATGCAATGTTTCAGGAATCACTCTCATTGCAATTTTGCAATGTGACACAAAAGTACACAACCAATCTCACCCTGAAACAGTGCCCCGCAGCTGGAGTGAGACACGAGTGAAGCACACAGTAGAAGATCACAGTGTTATTTACACCTAACTCACAGAAAACACGAGCTGAGCGCTACCTGAGCGGACGGCATGGAGCAGCTGCGGTTGATCCAGCGCGGGTGTCCCGCGCCCTTCCCGTCCGTCCCGTTCTCAGCCTCCTCCTCTTTCTCATCTGTAAGTTCGAGACGTGTTGTCTTGACACAACTGTTCGCCTTGGGAAGATCAATCTCGTGACGTGTTGTGACGACCATGCGAAAGTAATTTGCAAGTAACACATGGAAAAAATCAAACAACTGTTGTCGATCTCGCTGTTACCCTGGAAACATACCGTGCGTCGCCATGCCCATTTTCTGCAGTACTTCCTTCTGCTTCTGCACGGCCAGCGTCGCAAGATCGTTCATGTTCACGTACATCGGCTGCGGCATAACTGCAAACGTGAAGATGGCTGTGAACACTGAGCCGCTACCCAAAGAAACAGTCCCACTCGCTCAGCGTGGACTCCGAAGTGCAAGCGCGAATGTTCCTGACAAAAATTTACCAGGTCAAAGCAAATTAAGACTCCAGCTTCGAAACAAAACTTCAGCTCCGATCACAGACAGACATTTCGAAACACAATTTGCAAAACCTCCACTGCCTTTTATTCAGCAATTAACCTGGAAAAATGCACCAAAGGCAACACAGCATAAGTTCTGTGATGTCGCCACGACGAGCAGGTCTACGCTGGTCAGCACATTAAATGCCACAAACTTGGCACGACCATGCTGCGGTGCACTTCTGGGAGGCACCAAGCGAAAGTTATTTTGTGAAGAAGGCATTTTTGCGATGTTGAAGGAAAGCACGGTTGAGCAGTAACATTTCAGTCAGAAGAGTTCCCCTTCCCCCATGCAGATCTATGCAGTCATGTTGCCACGGTGAACTCAAAAGGCAAGCTTCAAATTCCGTTCCCAGTGGGAAGAAGCAACGTGAGACTGTCAGCACACAGCGCAGACTGTGACAGTGAGTGTTGCTCAACTGAAGCGAACGAAGCAACTTCACAAACAGCAAGCACCAACGCGTGAAACGTCGGCAACACTGGATACACGGTGGTGTAGTAGCAGCAGCGACAGCAAGAAGCAACAGCGGAGCATCCAGAGTGAACGAGAGCTGATGGCTCTGCCTACCGTACCGTGTTCGGGCTTACTTTGGTCCGGCTGCTGCGCGTTGTAGTCGGGGACGGCGGGGCCGGAGCCCGGGGCCGGGGAGACCGGGCCCGCCCGGGGGCCGCGCACGTGCTTCGGCCCGACCGGAGGCCGATCGTAGATCCGAGCCTCGCTGGGACGAACTTCTCGATCCTGTCAAGTAAAACTTTGACCATGAGGTACGCTGTCTGAAAGAACATTCCGTTTTCATGCCTAACTATGTGCAACACCTCCACAAGAGCAAAAATTCTCTTCCCACCTGTGGCCCCATTTTAGGCGGAGGGACGATGCAGGGCACTGCGTAAGGTGAAGGCGCTGCCGGCGCCGACTGTCCCTGCGGCGGCGTCGCGGCGCCGCCGGGCGGCGGCTCAAACGTTTGCGGCGTGATGGTGGGGCGCGTGTGAGTCTTCTCGTACGCCGTCGAGATGGTATGGGGCCGCTCGAAATCATCCTGCAAGCACCGAGTCGTCTCACCACGTGGTTTCGCGGAGGAAGCAAGGTCAACAAGATTCACCACCTGTGATTTGCTTCAGAAAAGGTACGAGCGCGACGGCTTGAAGCGCTACCTGTGGCTTGGCGTGGAGGTGCTTCACCCCTGCGACGGGCTGCTCGGGCCAGTTGGTCCAGGTGGACGCGGACGACGTGGGCGGCCCGGCGAACGGCTCCGAGGACGGCGTGCTCGCGTTCGAGTCGATGTCGGTGCTCGTGCCGCTGCCGGAGTCCTCATCTCCGGAGTTCTGTCGCGGGAACACGCGTGAATGTTCCGTGTGTTGCCGACAGGGTAGTGAGGAGAAATCCCTGTGTGTGTGTGTGTGTGTGTGTGTGTGTGTGTGTGTGTGTGTGCGTGTGTGTGTGTGTGTTTCAGGAAAGAGAACCGTTCCCACAGGAAAGGGCCTCCTTGTCAACTTGCAGAAAGTCAGACATCCATGGATCAGTCAAGTCTTGGTCAAGACAAAGGAATGCGTTTTCACGACACTGAAGAATCGGGTGCAATGCAAAACACGAAAACTGAATATTTGAAGAATACTTGACTGAATTGGAAGGCACAAGACACACTGACAATACACAGGCACGCAAACCAAACACAGCGCCTACAAGACGTTTCACAAATTCAACGTTTCACAAATAATCTATCCACAACTCAGCGATGTCGAAGAAAACACCGTGGCGTGCGCACATTTTTCCAGCTGCGCACGTCATAGGACAAAGGCCACAGTGCCCGCCCATCCTTTCAATTTACCTTCACAGCGGACGTTTTGGCCTTGAGGGTGCCGGTGTTGCCTCCGGCCGGCGCAGGTTTGAGGAAGAGCGTGTCCTGCGACGTGAAGCCCGAGTCCTGCGAGGAGACGCTGGAGAGGCGCGTGCCGGCGCCGCCGCCCGAGCCGCCCACCCCGCCCGGCTGCAGAACAACACCCCGCCGTCAGTCCCGGGGCGCCTCCCAAGACGAGAGACCTCCACGTTGGGGTCTCAGGCCCCAAGCAAAACTCAGGTGCGGAAAACTGCACAACGCGAGGTTTCCGGTGTTCATGTTTTGTCCGAGATCTGATGACGACCTTCAGAGTGGTCAATTTATCTGGAGTCAAAAGTGGGTGGTTTCAAAGTCGGAATGTCGACGGTCAGTCAGCGTCCTTCAGGTTCAGTCGAACTTTACTGTTTTGTCAAGCAAATTTTGGACTTTCGAACGTGATTTCGGTTCTTTCTTTCGAACGGGATCAACGATGACCAAAAGCGGGAAATCTTCTACTCGCGAGGAGACAAGTCCAGTCTGCTGAAAATCGGATGACCTTGACTCTGTGTCTCCGTTGATGGTTTGGGTTCCAGGGGTGAGGAGACAAGAAACGCGTTTGAACACAACACAGATGCATTACAAAATTCCTGTCTGAAGTTCCGAACGATGCAAACGCAAAGAAACTGTAAACAAGAATGCTACGCATAAAAAGCGTGTGGTCCATACAAACGTTCGCAGTTCATAAACACCTTCAAGTTCAGGGGGGGGGGTTGGACCTACTTTGGGAAAAATGGCCAGAAATGATCAGTGATGCTCACTGACCATTTTTCCAAAAGTGGGTCCAACCCCCCCCCCCCGGGGTAGAGCCCCTTTACACAGAGGGACGGCCATACAGACTGGAGGTGCTGCCACTAAGCGG
>JAAUXT010014869.1_pt1 | contig 18784 bp, 32 predicted proteins | sample 7278171 | NCBI WGS metagenome assembly JAAUXT01 (sample SAMN14350112, study PRJNA611818) | marine sediment metagenome | isolation source: surface marine sediment (1.8m) | place: French Polynesia: Moorea | collected 2018-08 | reverse complement strand
TGGGCCTCGGGCTACAGCAATTTCATTTTATCGGGTGTGTAATCGGGGTTTTTTAACCGACCACCGTTTTTTTCATTTTGTGGCAAAATCTTCCTGCCCCCCCCCCCCCATTCCGCCACCGATCGAAAAGTTGTGGTTGCAACGCTTGTGGAAAGATCGTGTCTGAAACGCTTTCTGTTTCAGGCCAAAACTTCAAATTGGTTTCAGTTTTTTCAATCCAAACAAAAGCTTCAGCCCTTCCAAGAAAAAGTCCCCTCTTCACATTTATTTGAGTTCTACTTTTCTGTCTCTTTCAGCTCTGATACGCCACCGTCATAATCTTCAACCAATCGCGGATGTGTTTCAGTGAATGAGTGAGTACATACATCAGCCAACCAGGTGCTTCTCTCGTCGTGTGATCTTCACTCAACCATCAGTCATCTTTCATCTTGTTCGCTCTGAATGGTTTGTCATGAAAAATCTTCGAGTACGTTTGTTGACTTGAGCTGTACATAATTCACACACGAATGCAAATATATATACTCTGTATTTTTTGAATGGAGAGGGTTTGATTTTTGTGCCAAGTGACGTGTGAAGCACCTTGAATATGATATTGATGTGACCCTCGGAACTCGGGCAAAATCTGACCAGCTTGTACACAAAGAAGTCGGGTGGTGTTGCGATTGTCAGATGGCACACCTCTTCGAAACTGCACTCACTCGCACAAGCGCTGAATTTGTCGGCAGAACATCTCTTTGGCGTCGACTCTTTTCCTGATACTTGTACTCCTGTGTGCTCGTTCAAACCGGTGCTTGATGACATTGCTGAAGTCACTTGGTGTGTTCGCGAAACAAGGTTCCCGGCAAATTTCTGTGTGTCGCCGGCCGCGTAAGTTCTTGGTGTCGTTGAAGGAACGGTTGTGAACTGCAAAACCAATATATTTTCATCGAACGTGTTGTTGGCAAACGAAAGGTGTGAGGATGGTGAACATTTGGATGTTTTCATTCAACGCACCCAGTAATTTGCGTAAATTAGTTTCAGTTCTCTGAATAATTCAGTATTTCGCAGAGGGTGAGCTGGCGTGTCTTCCGGCGAAATGTGCTGAGCTCTTGTCACGAAAATAGCGCTGTGTGTTGCTGAGCCAGATGTGCAGCAATTCCAACCAAAGGTGATGGGAGAATGTGAGCTGCAAGATGAAAGTTTCAATTCGTACATTGCAGAATAATTATCTTATTTTGCGTCTCTTGTGCAACGGTTCAGTTTTGGGTGTGTGTGGGGGGGCGGGGTGTATTGCTGAGATGAAGCGTTTGTGTCCGACTATTTGGGGACAAATTGATTTGAATTAAGTTCTCTGTCGAGAGGTTTCTTTGCATTTTCAAGTGAAATGTCACTTCGTGTCGAAGATGCGTGTTGAATATTCCAGGATTCAACTGAAATTCTGAAAAGGAGTTTCAGTCGCACTGATTTACTTACTGTGATACTAACTGTGAGGTGTTCGGGGGCCCTGCCATGGAGGTGCGTTCTTCGGAATGAGTGCGTTATGCACTGGCAATTTCTGTTGAACAGGGTGAGGCAGTAGTGGTCTCACCGAGGGGGTGGGGGTGGGGGGTTCAGTGACCACAGCTGGGGAAGTTTTCAGAGATCAGGGATGCTGAAAAATTCTTTGCTGTCGGGTGTGTGTGGCGCCCAGAATTCTTGACAAAATTTTGGTATCGTTTGGTTTGGCATGATGAAGTTGACTGCAAAGTACTTATTGCTCCAGTTGTGGCAGGGCTCCTCAGATGTACTCTCTTGTTTTGTCTTCGCTGTCAGGTTGGGACTCTCAACAAAATCTGTCCATCACTTCAACTCCACTCCGTACGCCTGGAAACCATGGGTTTACTGTTCGTAACTGCATTCACGGTGACTGTGGACGCAAGGATCTTTTCCGTGATTCGTGGTATCTTTGTCAAGTCTCTTTTCCCCCACTTCCGTGCAGTGTGCGTTCTGTCTGAATGAATGTGTAAGCAGAACGCGCAGGCAGTGGTGTGCGTGTGTGTGGTCTCCTTTACCTGTGTGTTTACGTCTCGTCACAAATTTATGAGTGTTGCTGCCTTGTGAAGGAACCAATGTTCAACAACTGTTCTTTCTGTAATATTTGTGAAACAAAGAAATTGACGATATCCACGAAGACGTTTGATCAAAAGTTTCCATAGTTGCCACATACCCTTTGATGAGGACAGACTTCGAAGAAGTACATGCCGTGCGATTGTCGTTCAGCTGCAACAAAAGTTCGAAACCAAGTCTTGTTTAGACAACCTTCTGAAGTGAGCATTGGTCCTCGACCTGTTTGGTTTCTTCTCAAACCAGCGTCTGTGTGTTACGGACGGACATGCGCCGTGTGAGATTGACGTGTTATGTATTGATCAGTTTTACCTCTCAACTCTTTCGAAGCGTTCGGTTGTTCGTTCGCCTGCGATTGTGTTGTTTGTCGTGAGGATGTACATAGAGAAGGATAAATTCAGATTTCTGCAAAATATTTTGCTCGTTTGCGTTTGTCAACCAGAGTCGATCAGACGGTTGTCCTGTTCGAGGAACAACTGACTGACGAAGTCACTGTGTTCCAAGAGGAAAAATTGAAATGTCGGCACAACCGTACAGTCGGCGCGTATCTGCGCAGGGTGTGTTCTTGTTGCTGTTTTGTGAACCAGTCGGCCAAAGGCATTCTGTAAGCATGTTTTGTGGGGTCCAACGCGTGTTGGTAGCAAAACAAAAAACAGAAGTACTAGAAATCGCAATACTGTCTCAGTTGGTCGACACAACGAAGATTGTTTACAGAGCAGTTTTATTCGCAATTGGTTCACAAAACCACAGGGTGCGTGTGTCCACACCCCGTTGATATATATTAACTTCAAGTACACAATGCTAAAATGTGGATTGTTTCAAGTTCTGTAAAAGCTCGCCTTGCGACAGAATGTGAAGGCAGCTCGCTCGTGTCCAATGCAGTGGAATCAAACGCGAAGTTCAACAATCACGCTGAGTTTTCGTGCACGACAAACTATCTGACTTGAATGCTTGTAAAGAAATGGGGTAAAAACTAGAATTCGTACACGAACAGCTCACTGCAACATCTCTGGCTGTGCAGTTGTCTGAATTCTGAACGGAAACAACGAGCCAAGGCATCATCTTTGGTCTCACTCAGGAATGTTCTAATTGGTCGCACGTGGAGCTGCGCGCGCAGCTGTCCCGTCGTCAACACGTGAACTAGGCTGTGATTGGCTGCCGAGCCTCCGCAGTTTTACTGAACAGGGCCTTCAGTTCGGTTTCTGAAGTCGTTTCCTTCTTCTGCTGCAGAATCGAGTCGCCCTGCAAAAGTAAAAAATATTTGGTCTTGTGTGTGTTGTGGAGAACCAGGGCGCACGGACCAAACGGCACTGGAAGGGCAAAGGCGAACCACAGTCCCGAAGTTCTTTGGCAGTTTGTTCGGTTGTGGGAAGCTGTAGTCAATGTTGAGGGTGTTTTTGCTTGTTTGATTGTTTTTGTGTGTGTGTGTGTGGGGGGAGGGTCGGGAGAAAACGGACACTAGTACACTTCGCTGCAAGACGCAAAGGCGAAAGGCAGAGAGAACAAGGATGGGCTCACCGCCGTCACGCCCCAGGCGTCAGGCTTCGACATGGCGGCGCAGTGCGGGCGCCCGGACGCTGGCTTGAGATTCTCCCAGTATTCCTTGCGCGCTCTGCAATATGTCGTACGAGTCGTGAGCCTCTTCAGTTCTCATGCATGAGAAGTGGTCAAAAACGAACGTACGAACGCGAAGGGACCCCACCCTGAACGATGACCGCACACCTGACAGGTCATTTCCCGTTTCCAAATGGGTGTGCAGCAAAGAGAACCACAAGCGCATTGGCGCAGTCGTGTTCCTGCATGTGATTTTTCTTTTGTTCACCCTTGGGTGCGTCTTACCTGGCTCTGACCCAGGGTTTGGTGTGCATACGCAGCCCTTGTCCCCAACAGTCGTGCTTCTCAGATCCAGCAGGCAGTTTTCCCTTCTCCTGGAAAACACATGCAAGAAAGTGCTCATTGCCGGCAGAAATTCGTTTCAAGCAGGGCGCAAGTTGTTTCCCTGTGGCCCAGAGACTGAGGTCCGAAATTCTCTTCGATGAGTCCACCTCAACCCCGGGGCTTTGTGGGCTGGACTCTCACGGTGTTTGTCAGTGCGGACCCATTTCGGATCAAGGAACTCTAGTTCTCAGCGTAGAGCCTGTGTTGGGCCACAGGCCTCGGGGGACTGAGCTTCTTGGGTCCTTGCTGGATTCCTCCCACCACCACCACCACAACCACCATTGCTGTCGGGGTTTCCTGTGGATAGTGCGTGGGTCTCGGGCCTCAAGGGTTTGGTTCTCATCAGGCGTGCCCAGATTCCCCTTTCTCCCAGACACATAGCCTTGACTCTCAGAATCCCCTGCAGAGAGTCTCCCTGACGTGATACCTTGGCGAGCTCTTCTGCGACGGCGCGGATGTGGTAGGGCTCGAAGCCGCAGCACCCGCCGATGTACCGGATTCCCATTTCGTACGCCTCGCGCGCGTAGCGGTGCATGTCCCAGCGCGTACAGATGCGCGGCTCCAGCCCTGCAAACACAGCGGCTCACAGTGCGTGTCGTATCTCAGTTGCGGCGCGCTTATCTCCCCAACCTTGTGCGCGCGAACAAAAGGAAGTGTTTTCAAGAGTAACCACATTGGAAAACGGAAGCATTTCCGGCACACGTGATCACGCACCGAACGGGAACTCTGGGAGATCAATGAATCCCTGTTTGCAGGCGTCGGGCGTCATGAAGGCGAGAGGCTGCACCGCCAGGTGACACGTGATGCCCTCCGCGTCCAGGGCAGCCTTCATCTTGCGCATGCCGTCCAGACACACAAACGGGTCAAAGTGGCAGTTGATTCCGACCACATCAGCGCCTGCAAAACATCAAACTGCAAAACTGAAGCAGAACATCCGAACAAGAATGTTTTCAAGCAGAGCTCATGCCTATCCTTTGACTTGCAAAACTGAACCAAGCGATGGACGAAAGCTTGGAACCACGCACCTGCCCTGGCCATTTTGACGGCACAGTCGCCCGCAGACACGCCGTGCAGATCTCCCTCTGGTCCGATGCACATGGTCGCAACCGTCGCTTTCCCAGTCTCCTTGCACACTTCGATGGCCCACTCCATCTCCTCAATGTGTTCAAAGTACTGCAAAGAGGTAACACATTTGAGCAGTGTGCAAGGGTCAGGTGACGTGACGAAGCAAGAATTGCTATCAGACCCTGGGATCTGTCTCCACTCCACGCACTCACCTCGCACAGCAGGAAATCCATGCCGTTCTTCACGAACACCTGGATCTGCTTCCTGAACTCCTCCTGCACAGCTTCCTTGCCTGAAAGAAAGAAACCGGAACATTGTCTTCTCTCACCAAACGAGCTACGGCGTGAGCAAACAGGAAGAACGAAGACTTTTCGGGCGGATCGAAAGAACCAAGGCTCGCCACCACAGGGTGAATAATAGCGTGCTCTATTCTTCAGAGAAGGAATGGGTTCGGACTTTCGACCAAATTCTGGATGCACGCACGGCGCACGTGCGGCGCAGAATCATGTGGAAGGTGTGGTTCTCACCCTTCCCGCTGAGGTAGGACGGCGTTTGGCAGATCCCGCCCAGCGTCAGGGCGTCCCCCTCGTCCGCCACCTCCCGCGCCAGGTCGCACGCTGCCTGGTTGATGGCCTGACCCTGAAAACAAACCACCCCGATGCAAAACACAACCTTCCTTTTGGATTTTCAAGACATCGCCACTTGAATGAAAATTGAATGCACTGACGGTGTATTTGCTCTGGGCCTCGTTTCCCCGGTTCTCCAGCTTGTCGTCGCTGGCGTAGAAGGTGAACGCCTGCATGACGTCACTTCCGGCGCGCAGAAACTCCCGGTGCAGCTGGCGCACTGCAAGTAAAATGTTTGATTCATTCATACGGCAGCAATGAGACAGGAAGACATGCAGAAAGAAGGACAACTGTCAACCAATTCTCTCGTTCTTGAAGCCAACAAAGCAATGTTCACGCGATTTTGTTGTGCAGAAATGTTGATGGACACAGCGCTGGCAAAAGATACTTTGAGAAGCGAAGTACGGTGGTCAAGTCTGATTCGAATGAGTGATTTTCACCACACGTGTGGTCAGATGCACACGAGTTTCGAAGTTTTCAGTGGCAACAAAACACTGCGGCGAAAAGTGCGCGTTCCACTGCAAGTTTTGTGCCCTCGGAAAAGATGCAACCCGTGCAATGAGGACAACGGTCCTTGAAAGTAGCAACTGACAGCTCAAGGACAAACTCACAACGCCAGATCCATCCTGATAGAACATAAATCAACTGCTGTTGAGGGTGACAGATTCGAGAAATCATCGGCAAATTTTTCTTTGCAACAAATCCTCTCCTCCAATTGAAGAGATCGGTCACGAATTCAGCTATCTCAGTTGAGGTTGAGGACTACAACTCGGCAAAAAAAAAATACATGACGCGAAAGAAACGTGCATCGCATGGCGAACTCAAACGAGTTTTGATATTTTCGTTCCCATACCTAAGGCACAACAACACAAAGGTTTCCCTGATAGACTCAATCAAATTCTCGCCAAAATCAGATCGGTTGGAACCAGTTTGAACCGATTTCAAGACACCAACCCAAGCACCACACCAGCCACACAGTATCACACAAACAGGCGCTGTTTTGCCAGAGATTAGAAATCGAGATTCCCAAGATTCCCAATGTGCGTACACAGGGACATAAAATGCACCGCAACATGCGTATGGCCCTTGTTTTTGAATATTTAACACGTTCAAAACCCACACTCCATTCATTCCAAATCAATTTTCATGAGAAAATAATGTTGTTTGTCGCGCCACAGTCTCTGTTCAAAAACAAGAGAGGATTCTTGCCAGAAACCTGTTTCTTTTAATCTTTTATGTTGGTGAATGTCAAGACATTTGGCTTGACATCCAAGCAAGTCCACAAACAAGTCTTTTCCACAATGTGTTCGTTCAGCCGTAACAGGTACGCGTATGTCACGCGTGCTTGCATTCTTGCAGGCGCCATGTGAAAATTTTCTGATGCAATCCGAGTGCCAGCTGAAGCAATGGTCAAGAATGGACAATCCTGCTTGTTCAGAGCCAATTGCAATGACGGAAGCTCAGCGCCCACGAAAGTCCAGTCTCGAGGTCCCAAATTTAAACTGCAGAATCACTGAAATTCTGTTTTCAATGTGACAGCCAAATACTCGAAGCTCACGCACAGAACACTCTTGTGTGCTGGACTTAAACGGTTCGGAAGAGCCTCATTCCACTGACCTGCTTCGGGGTGTTCGACCGTGGCCTCCGGGGTCCAGGGCCCGGCCTTCACGTAGCCTCGCTTCTCGAGGGCGAACACGAACCCTCCGTCTCCAATCACCACTCCTTCGTCCAGCCGAGTCAGCAGATCCTTCTTCTGCAAGAATCACACGCAGTTTGTGTCAAAGCACTGAGAAAAGACTCGGATCTTCGCAATTGCACGTCCATCACCGAACATGTGCACGAAGAGAACGTGAATTGATCAAACTGAGAAAAATAAGGGGGGGGGGAGGAGTAGATCTTTCCACAAGTCTTGCGAATTTGCAGAAAACAATCAGATTTAGATCCACAAAGGTTTTGTTTGGAGATCTGTGGTTTGGACAGCGGATTGCAATCTTCCAGGCGTGAAAATCGATGGTGACGGAGGTGGACAAACGTGCAGATCAGCAGATCTGTCACAAGATCCAGATCCGGTGGTGTCAATTGTGGATCTGCTTTGGTTGCCTCGCCAGTTTCTGGACACATTGTCCGAAACAAAGGTGTGTGTGTGTGTGTGTGTGTGTGTGTGTGTGTGTGTGTGTGTGTTTGTGTGTGCAGCCTTGCGTTGCAAGCCCTTGGCGTGTGCACAAGTGTGAGGAAACAGCAAACCACCTCAAGCATCCGTCCTCGAGATCCAGCAACAGCTGACATTCAGCAGTTCAGCAGGTGCGCTGAGTGCTTGCAAATAAATTGACATGCCGGATCAAAATTGAATGAAACCTCGTGTACTGACCTCTGACATGGTGACTTTGTCTTGTCAGTCTTCGTTCTGTGTGTGAGCAACACTTCTTACTCTTCAACAGCTCGTGGAAAATGGGGAAACTCGCTTGTGTTCTGGAAATTTATACGTCTTGATGTTTTGTTCGGTCGAATGGGAGATCCCACTGGCAAACTATGGGGGAGGCATCTCTTGACAACTTCCATGAACTTCACATAATTACTTCTTATCGGTTCATTTTAGAAAGCAAAAGTGTTATCTGAGATGAATTTTGGATTCAGGTTGAACAAATGAAGGAAATTCTCAAGTATTGTTCAAAAAACTTTTTAGTTTGAAACTTGTCACCCCTACGACTTTAGTTGATCTGAAGTTGTGTCCTTGACACGCCTCCTGCATCGTGGAGTCCATCTAATGTCCATCCGCCCTCGGAAATTTTTGTCTATTTCATGGTGTATCAATAAATATCTCCGCGTAAACAATTTACGGACATCAACAGACCATTTCAGCATCCTAAAATAACTTTTCGTGCATTTTAGTGAGCATTGTATGTGTGCTTCAAACTCAACCGAGGAAATGTTTTGACGCGCTCTGGTGTGGGAGGAACAGCTGTCAGCTGGCCAGTCGGCCTGAGTGGGGCGTCTTTATCTGGATTTTTCCGAGTTTTCAGGTCGATGACAGCTGGATTACTCCACGAAGATAAACAGTTTGTTTAGTGATCAGTGATTTGTACTGACTGCCATCAAAAGTTGGAAGTGGAGAAATGAGAGCCGTGGGAGCTGTGCTGAGGAGGGGCCGAACCGGCAGAAAACTTCTTCAACGCCATGTTTCAACCACTGGAGCCTTGGGCCAGGAAAACAACAGGTTTGGATGAATGTCAGATCTGCACGTGAATCTGGATCACTTTGCTCAAACAGATGTCAACCAAACTGACCAGGACGCGGATGTTAAGATCTCTTGCTCAATGCAATGACGATTAGATGTCCAATGGATCTGCAGACTTCGTTCGGTATCAACTGGACTTTGGACTCCAGTTTGTCTGTGCTAATTTGTCGTGGCTCCCTGGCTGCCACGAGATCTATTCTGTCCCGCGACTTCGTACGGGAATATCTCACCTCTTTTTTCAACCAAATGCACTCAAAGGAATTGTTTGTTATGAGTTGCAACTGTCGGCCAAATTGCCTCATAAAGTGTAATGGAGATGCACCTCTTCCACAGCCTTTTGTTGACGAAAAGACATTTGTCACACCTGGGTTCTTTCTTCTGGATTTATGGTTTGATCTTGACGTTGTTTTCGAAGTAAGCGAAAGGGCAGATCTGTGCTGTTGTCTGTGCAATTGTGCCGGGGTTCACACAAACCTCAGAGGCCTGGATCGGAGGCGAGGGGGCACTGGCCAGCAGGACAGGGGGCCAAAGAAACCGAGAAAAATCTACGTTGTATTCGTTCTTGACCGACTTTGCTACATTGATGATTTCTGCTTTGTTATTTATGGATGCTGTTTCATATCAGGATATTTTGTGTTGTGGTTGCATCGTTCTCTTTGTGGTCTAACCAGTGAGTGGTCCTTCAGTTGCGACACTCAAACCAGCTGTGCCTTGGTTTGGACTTGGTTCTGACAGATTGCGAGTTGGTTTCGGCTTGATTGACACCTTGTACCGCTGGGTTCTGGTGTCCAATGTTTGTGGCATGCTTCAACAACAACACTTGAACTGATAAGCTATCAGAACCAGTCTTGTTTTGTGTTGAGTGATTTTAATGTTGTGCAAACCGGTTTTCTCTGCACATAAATGGTTTTATCTCATTCGAAATATTGGCAAATGCTTCTGTGAGAGCAAAATGTGACAAGGCTTGGGTTCGAAATCCAGGAACACCACCAGCGAAGAGTACAAGAACCAACTGAACTTCAGGAGTCTTTTGTGTTTTGTCAGAATCGATGCTGAAAATGTGCGGTTTGTGCAAACCAACTGAAAACTTTATGAACAGAAATATATTGTCCTTTTTGATGAAATTCGTGATTTCTTGTGCGACACAAATGCAGAGTTGAAGTTGTTCAGTCGAGAATTTGCAAACTTTCCTTTCGGAGGATAGATTACAGGATGCGGAGACAAAGAATCCAAACCGTCTGCGAAGCCTCTCTTCCCCCTGCATTACTTTAGTGTACTCGTATTTGTTTCCAATTTTGGTTCAGGACTCCCGGTTGTCAGGTTCTCCAATCAACAGTCGTGCGAACCGTAGGATCTACCGGAAAATGATTCAATTCAATCCCTCTTCAATTTTCCGGGAGCCACAAAACATGTCGGGGGAGGGGGGGGGGGTCACCACTGGCTCTTGTTACTGAAGTTAGTCTCCGTCTACTGTCCACAGCATTGAATTCCCGCTTTGGAAATCAGGGACAGTCACAGAAGAACCCAACCCACTCACATCTCAGGAGACAAGCGTTGACTTCCACCCATGTCAAAATTGGCTGATTGTGGCCAAGACACCTGTCTCTGTCAGAAATCACGTGTTCAACGCTGTGCTCGTTCGCACCGCAGCCCCGCGCAGCCGCTGACGAAGCGATGGCGCGACACGGCGGAGACGGTCGTCATCGGCGGCGGCGCCGTCGGCACGAGCGTCGCCTACCACCTGGCGAAGGGAGGACAGCGCGACGTCGTGCTACTCGAGAAGCTCGAACTCACGTCGGGCTCCACGTGGCACGCCGTAAGTAACCACGTGGCACGCTGTAAGACTTGTTACCACGTGGCACGCTGTAAGTTACCACGTGGCACGCCCTACGTGTTGCGCACGCAGTTGGCACGCGTTTCGTCGACGGGGATGGATAATTCGGGCGCTTCTGCGTGTGTGTGTGTGTGTGTGTGTGTGTGTGTGTGTGTGTCGGGGGGAGTGACAAAAGTTTCCGAGGACATAAAGTGGCTCCTGCCTGAAGGGGAGAAACCCAGACTGTCTGACAAGATTTCTACATCTTGCTGACAAATGTCTTCCTCCGTTTGGGTTTCTTGCCCATGCACATTGATTTCAGCTTGGAGAGACGTGTGCTAAATAATTTTCTCTGCATACCGGTGTTTTCTGTTCAGGCTGGACTGACAACGTTGTTTCACCCGATCGTCAACGTGAAGAAGGTTCACTTCTACAGCATCAATTTGTACAAACAGCTGGAGGCAGAAACTGGACAGGTTTGCAGATCTATAGATGGTGAAAATGTAGAACGTCAGATCTGACCCTGGTCTTTTGTGTGTGAGGAACCCAGTTCACAAAAAAGTTGGACGCGGCAGGAAGAGACATCCTGGTCCCAAGTGGACAATCCCTGCATCGTTTCGCTGTCGCTGCAGGAGATCGGGCTCCACCTGCCGGGTAGTATCCGCCTCGCGACGACGCCTGCGCGGCTGGACGAGGCGCGTTACCAGATGGCGCGGCAGGGCTGGAACGACGCGCCGCAGTCGCTGCTGACTCCGGACGAGATCCACGAGCTGCACCCGCTCCTCAACATGGATGGGGTGCGTCGCCCCCGAGTCACGCGTTGCACTTTCGGGTCGGGTCAAAGGAGTCCAGTGGCCCAGGCCTCCAAACACTGAGATGCTGATGTTGTTTGTTCAGGACCCCACCCGCCATGAACGTTTGGAGTAAAGTTGAAATCAGTCCCTCTGCTGGTCCAATCCGGATCTCCCCCCCCCTACCCATCCCAGTCCTGAACCTGCCAAAGACTGTCGCTTTTGCTGAAGTCGTCTTTTCAGAAAACACTCAGACGCTCCTTACTGTGCCTTGTAGATTTTGGGAGGAGTCTACAACCCTGGAGATGGGCACGTTGACCCGTACTCCCTGACCATGGCCCTGAGCGTCGGAGCGAAGAAGAACGGAGTGGACATCTACCAGCACGCGCCGGTGTCGGCGACGCGGCAGCGCTCGGACGGCCGCTGGGACGTCGAGACGCCGCACGGGACCATCACCGCCAACAGAGTCGTCAACGCTGCGGGTGCGAGTGGAGGCCAAGGGTGGAAGGGCACGCGAATCAAACGTCAAACGTGAACGTGAAAAGTAACCATTGTGAGATCGAGGCAAGGGGGTGGCGAAAGTGTCCTTCCAGAATGCGCTTTCTTCAAAACGTTTGGAAGTGGTGGCTCGGAATCTTCTGAGCGCGAATCTCCAAAGTTCACAAGCGAAAAGTCAGCTGTGTCGAGTTTCAGTTCACACCAGAGTCTTGGTTTGTCAGGGTTCCACGCGCGGGACGTGGGGAGGCTGGCTGGACTCGACCTGCCGACCGTCGCCGTCCACCATCAGTTCCTCATCACGTCCTCTCTACCGGAAGTGCAGGTCAAAACCGTTTTTTTTTTTTTGGATTGTCTTGCATTTCTGTCATCGCAAACAAACACAGGAACGCCAACAAGTTGTGTTTGATGTTCGTCTTGACCCTCCCCGATGAAGTTTCTTCCAATGAAAGTCGTCAGGCGCAGTCAGGGGTTTTACTTCCGACTTGTGCTGTGAATGCTGAAAATCTCGCGTGAAGTTTGACGTCTCGAAATCTCGCTGTGGCGAAACTGACCAAACCTGCGGTGTATCTTCTCGGCTGAAACTGGTTCAGCTCCGGTCCCAATCAATGTTTTTGAATGGACTTGCAGAAGCTGAAGCGGGAGGTTCCTGTGATCCGAGACCTGGAGGGCTCCTTCTACCTGCGTATGGAGCGAGACGGGCTGCTGTTCGGTCCGTACGAGAAGGCGCACAACATGAAGCTGTGCGACGACTGGTTCCGCAACGGCGTCGACCCAGGTCAGAGCTTCCGACAGCGTCCGAGAACACCCGAAGCGGTCGGTTGTGCGCCATGGAGTGGGGAGCCAACTCACGGACTCCAGTAAACCATTGGTGTCCGCAGAAAAATGCAAGTTCGTGCTGCATGAAAACATGTTTGATGTCAAAATCAGGCCCTCGTTGTGGTCAGGCTTCAGTGTCTCCTCTTCATGTCACTCCTGGTTCTACAAGAGAAGGGCACGACCAGGCTGGGCTGGACATCTCTTGACACTGCTTCAGCTTTATCTGAAGCTCGAATCAGCAACGCGCAGAACAACCCGTTGAAAATTGAGCATCGCTGATCAAAGTTTGATGGATTGGAGGTTTGACCCAACTTGCCTGCACGTGGTTTGCAGGGTTCGGGAAAGAGTTGTTCCAGTCGGACATCGACCGGGTGCAGGAGCACACGGAGCTGGCGATGGAGCGGGTGCCCGTGCTGCAGACCGCCGAGATCCGGAGCGTCGTCTCGGGACCCATCACCTACACCCCGGACCTGATGCCCATGCTCGGCCCCTACCAGGGCCTCGACAACTACTGGGTCGCCGTCGGATGCGCGTGCGTCACTTCACTTGGTCTCAAGGCCTCAAGTTGCAGGATTCGCGTGATTCCACGGTGTCCACGTGACATGAACTCCAAAAGTTCTGATTGATTTTTTCATTTTGTGAAACGGCACTTGATCACGTGCTCTCCTTGTCAGGTGTGTCGATGACGTCGTCTCATGCTTGGCGTCTGTTTCCTGTTCAGGTACGGAATCATCCACGCGGGCGGACTCGGGAAGTACCTGTCGGACTGGATCATCCACGGAGAGCCCGAGTACAACCTCAGCGAGCTCGACCCCAACAGATACAGACCCGACGTCTGGACCGACACGTGAGATCTGCTGTCACTCAGACCCAAGGCTTGAAATACATGAGCGGACAAACTTCAAATCACTGATGTTCAGAAGAAAAGATGAACCAGTGTCATCACACGGTAGATCTGAAGTTCTAAACCCCATGTGAACCACTCCCCTGCCAGTGTGATGCAGCTGCCATGCTGAGGCAACGTTGACGTGTGTTCAGCAACAATTCAGATGCTTGGATTCCCACATAGGAGTCACTTGTGTTTTGCAGAGAGTACACGTTGGCCAAAGTTCGAGAGTCTTACGGATTCAACAACCTGCTGGGCTACCCGAAGGAGGAGCGGTTCGGGGGGAGACCGACGAAGCGCGTGTCCCCGCTGTACGACACGCTGGTGAAGCGGGGAGCAGAGATGGGCTTCCACTCGGGTAGGACCCGCTTCCTTCCGGAGTCGCGTGTTCTGCGTCTTTTTTTCCGCCTTATGACAGAGCTGATGTTGAAGATCTGCTTTGGGCTTGCATCCTGTCTCAAACTCTTTTTGTTTGTGCCATGCCGACTCTGCAATTTTGTACCGGGTTCACATCATACGTTTTGCGCAAAACTTCATCTTCCCCCGTGCGCTGCAGGCTGGGAGCAGCCGCACTGGTTCTGCCTCCCCGGGGACGCGCCCGGCTACCACCCGTCCTTCCACCGCACCAACTGGCACCAGCCGGTGATGCGCGAGGTGGGCGCCGTCATGACGCGCGTCGGCGTCGCCGACCTGACGCCGTTCGCCAAGCTCGAGGTGACGGGGCCCGACGCCGTCGCCTTCATGGACCGGATCTGCGCCAACAACGTGCCCAAGGTAAATCTGCGCTCGCAGCGCTGCAGGAACTTACGTTGTCTGCGAAAAGGCAAACGAAAATACCAAGACGGGACATCACAGAAATGTTGCATCGCTGGAGGGACTGAGTGGATGTTGGCGAACCCGCATCTATCACACTAATTGAGCGAGATTACGACTGTGATCTGATGCTTCGTTTCCAAATGCTGCTTCTTGCAGCATGATTGCTTCGTGAAGAATCTGTGGACCTTGTGAACCATCAACGGGACCAATTGTGTGTGTGCGGCGGTTGCCAGGAACACTACAACCCGTTCCCTCTTCCCACAACAACGAAGTTGGCAGAAAAGCTTGCAGTTCTCTTCGGCACAGACTGCGAGAAAATTTTCTCACTGCACGAGACTTGGCGTCTTTTCCACACGTCATGAATCCGACTGTGTGAAACCGATGCGTCTGTCAGAAGAATGCTCAGGTCGTGTGTCCCGTTGCAGGTGGGCCACACGAACGTGAGTCACATGCTGACGCCCAAAGGGAAGGTGTACGCCGAGCTGACGGTGACGCAGCTCGAGCCGAACCACTTCCTCTGCCTGACGGGGTCCGGCGTCGAGCTCCACGATCTCAGGTCAGTTCGCACACGGTCCGGGTCTCGGGGAGGGGGGGGGGGTTCGAGGGGGCTCCAAGCCCTGATCTGGATTCTCGCCATCACGAAAGTCATTTGCTGAAAAGGGATCTCCATGGGTGTGAAACCCATGTCACGAACCATTTTGCCAAAGAACAAGGACACGTTTTGCCTGATCATTCGTGTCTCGCAAGCCTTTGCGTTTGACGGTCTTTTCATTTTGGGGGGGGGCAGTGAAAATACCATTGTACAGGGGTGATTGCGGCATCGCATTGTGACTTGTTGCAGATGGATGGAGCAGCACGCGCGGGAGTGGGGGAGTCGCGTCGAGTTCTCCAACACGACGGACCGCTCGGCCGTGCTCGGCGTCGCGGGGCCCCTGGCGCGCGACGTGCTCTCGAAACTGACCTCCGTCGACCTCAGCGACAAGGCCTTCCCCTTCATGACGTGCCAGGGTCTGGATATCGCTGGAGTGCCGTGCAGAGCCATTCGCATTTCGTACACAGGTTCGGATGAACGCGCATATTGAACTGACTTGTCAGATGTTTGTTCGTTTGTGTCGGATTTCCGTGCCGTCTGCGCGTCCACACTGTTGTGTGTGTGCGTGTGTGTGCGTGCACGTGTATCTGTGTGTGTGTGTGTGTGTGTATGTGTGTGTATATGTGTGTGTGTGTGTGTCTGTCTGTCTGGTCCAAATCAGGCAACAACAAACTCTTGCAGATGTTTCATTGCTCATCACTTCCGCAGATGTCCATTTTTGGTGCCAAATAGATGCATCATACATGGTTGGCTCAAACACAGGCATTCACAGCCAACTGCATTTTTTACCGGGTCTGCAGGAGAGCTCGGCTGGGAGCTGTACGTCCCTATGGAGCGGTGCGTGGACGTGTACCGCGCGGTGATCGACGCCGGGCAGGAGTTCAGCATCGTCGACTTCGGCACGTTCGCGCTCAATACGATGCGCCTGGAGCACGGCTTCCGCATGTGGGGGGCAGAGGTCAGAGCCTCGTGCGCGCGACAAAATTCAGACCCTGAACACGGTCGTTCAAGGCCGTCTGTGCAATGGTGCGCGGCGGTTGGGTGGTTGATTTGTTCTGAAACCCTCTTTGGTTTCGCCCCGAAAACGTCCAAGGTGTTTCGTGAGGGTGGGCAATGCGTAAGCGTCGTGGGCGTCTGTGCACAATTGAACTCCAATGTTCTTTGACACAAGACAGAGATAACCCGAACCTCAGTCGGGTTGTTCTGTCACAGACGACCCTTGCTTTGAGATCGAGGTTGTCATTTCAGATGACCCTGGATCAGAACCCGATCGAGGCTGGGTTGGGATTCTTCATCAAACCCAAGAAGGACGCCGACTTCGTGGGAAAGGACGCGGTCCGAGCGTTGTTGGGCAGTGACGTCACATTGCCCCGGAAACTGTCATTCCTCTCTGTTGAAACGCCCGACCTGGACCCAGAGGGCAACGAGACCATCTGGCATGGCGACAAGGTGCAAACAATTCTACACAGCGTGGAGTTTTTCGTCAGGCATGGGAAACATCGAAATTCGTGTGGACTCGTGACTGTAGGATTTGTTTGAGTGGACGCAGCCCCCAAACGACGGTCCCAGCCGAACCAAGAACACTGTTTTCCACATCAAAATTGCGGATTTGGCCCAAGAGCTCTTGATGGCAGCACTCGAGTCAAAAAGTTTTGAAATTGCAGAGATGATGAAATTCAATGCAAAGAAAGAGTTCTGAGAATATTTCTTGAGAACGAAGAGGGCGAGAGAAAACGCATAGATCTAATCTTACAACTTTAGGTGGTGTCACTTTTAATGTCTGTTTGAATGTCAAATGTGAAGAGACTGCTTTGTCTGGAAATTTCAGGTCGTTGGCATGACGACATCAGGCTGCTACAGTTACACCCTGGAGAAGAGCATTTGCTTCGGTTTCTTGCCGCCCGAACTCGCATCCTCTGGCAGCCAGGTGCACGTTGAGTTGCTGGGCAATCGGCACCTGGCAACGGTCACCAAGGAACCCTTGGTGGAGATTGAGCCTGTGCGCAGGAGAAAGGCCGCCAAGGCGAAGAAGGCTTCCACGTAGGAAAAGACACGGACAAGGTGTGAACTGCTCAAGAAGCACGAGGAACAGTGAAACAAGCGCAACAGAGCGTTTGGTGCACACAAATGAAAGGACTGACATTGAAATTTGATGCATTCCAAGTCCAGCGTGATTTCAAAGGGAGACTGCTGCACGAGGAGTTTCAACGAAACGAAAAAAGAAGAGTTTGTCCGCATGCGCCATGCGCAGTTCATCTTTTGTGTTGAAACTCGTTGGGTTGTTCTTTCACATTTTCCCATCCGTGCTTTTGAACACCCTGTTTTGAGGACAGCGTGAGTGAAAACAGTGGGCTGGGCGTTCAAGGGCATTGTTTGTTGGTTCACATCACCTTCCTGATGTGTTACGGTGACGTCTGTTTTCTGCATAGGCTAGTAGCTTCTGTAGAACCTGCTTTTCAAATGATCCCTCCAACGATTTTTGTGTGAGATTTTGTTGGGAAACTGCAAGACTACTGCTGTCTTTTGTTTGTTTTTCTTTTTCCTGTTCTTTGGAAAACTTGACTTTCATCTAAACTTGTTTTTCTTGGGAACAGTTAAAACCTGGGTTTCTTTTTCATTTTCTCTGCCGAGGAACACGACGCAGGTTTCACCACATTTCCGATTGTGCCTCCGAAACTGACAAGTGGAAAACGTGAATCCTCAGAAAATCTGCTCGTCGTGACGTGAGCGGATCCGTTTTGGTGTTTGTTTCATTGATAGGAGCAAAACAGAACAAAGGAGGGAATTTTATGCAGATGACTCCTTGTGTCGCGTGTGGTGACAGAGGTTTCGTATTCTTCTGCAGGACTGTGACAGAAACACCAAAAGTGTTCCGCCACACAAACAGAAGTTTTGCAACCTGCAGAGTGACAAATGCAAAAAGAAATTTTGCAGGTTTCAACGGTGAATAAAGGAGGAGATGGGCTCTTTGACTCGCAATCTGCCGCTCTTGAATAAAGTTTGTATCCCGCGTGAGAATGACCCATGTTGGGATCAGCGGCTCTTGGCTCAAGTCCTGGATCTGCTTCCATGGTTTATTTTGTTCAGGTTGGAAGATGAGAAATAAAAATGAACTGTATTGGAGAAGGGCCCCAGCTGCTGAAGTGACTCCGTGTGGGACGGGGCGGAGGGCTTGGCTAAAGAGCGAGGGGACGTCGACTGTTTCGTTGAAGTTCAGGACAGGCTGGGCCTGAACCTTTGCCTCCCCTCGGGGATTCCCTTGAGCGACCCCGTCAGGGCGGAGCGTGCGGCGGCGCCTCCGTGGTGACGGTGTTGACGGCGGACGTGAGCGGCTCCACCGCCGGGTCCCTCATCCGCAGCAGGAGGCGGAAGGCGCGTCGGAAATCCCGGTTCATGTAGCCGTAGATGATCGGGTTGATCCAGATGTTGATCTGAAGGAAAAGCGAACGAGAGTTCTGCAACACAGTGAACACAAAACCTGTGCTTGCATCATGGTAGAAATGGGTCCTCACCTCATACGTAGTAGAGTCAAAGTATTCTGACAGTCAACATGGTTTCAGCGACACCGTCTGGTCACAGTTGAGCACACATGAATAATGACAAACAAAGGACTTGACTAATTTGGT
>JAAUXT010048676.1_pt1 | contig 18789 bp, 21 predicted proteins | sample 7278171 | NCBI WGS metagenome assembly JAAUXT01 (sample SAMN14350112, study PRJNA611818) | marine sediment metagenome | isolation source: surface marine sediment (1.8m) | place: French Polynesia: Moorea | collected 2018-08 | reverse complement strand
TGGGGCACTTGGCCTCTGGACCAATCAGAGGGCTGGATTTTGAATTCTAGACCAATCAGAGGCCTTCCCGCCCTCATTATCTCTGCCCCATAGTGGGGGGCTCTTCTCTGAGTGATGGATCGCTGTACGTATCTCTGCACAGCTGTCCAGACCTGGGTGACGTGCAGCCGAGGTACGAGCGAACGAGCATGCGCTTGAACCACGGAGACCAGCCACACAACACAGGTTGTGAGTAAGCGCAAATGGTTGGACACCAGAATTCTTTAACTTGGTCTTTTTGGACTTTCACCACTCGATACATTCGCAAAAATGCATTTTGAAAAGTGTTGCTTTCAGCTGTATGATTCTGTCTGATGTTTTCTTTTCTCGAAACATTCTCCTGGTATTTTCATTGTTCCAAGCTTTTGGCCGTTTTGACAGTTGCCAGTTCTTGATCAAGAGTCTGAAACATGTACTTTATGTGCAAACGGGCAACTTGGGACCCAGAATCAGGATCATTCTGCCCAATGTCTGTGGTCAGTTCAATGATATCAGCTTCACGCTCCAACATCAAATATCTATCAGCTTCAGTTTGCGATCGCGTTTTCCATTCTCCATCTGCCGCAGCGTCGCCCGGCGATTGCGCCATGGAGACTGAAGATTCAGTTTGTGGTTAGTGGATCAACATTGCTGTTGGCAAGCGGGAAACAAAATAGGAAGAGTTTGGAGAAACTCTGAAGCATGATGAAAAAATCTACACAGGCGCTTGCCCCAAATGCGTTTGAATCAGGGTCAGCAGACGACTCCTGCACCACATTTTTCAAGTGCAGTTTATGCGGGAGATACCCCAAATGAAATGCAAATGCAGGTCAACCATTATTGGCGACTTGATGACCTTGCCTCGTGCAATGAAGATTCTGTTTCCGCTTCATTGTGTCCGTGCTTCTCAGGAATGACACTTTATTTGCCTCACAGTGGATTATGCTCAGCAAACAATCCTAAAGGAGGTCTCGTGTGAGGCTAGACTGCAGGGACTACTCCACACCAAAGGGGACATATTCCGACAAACGATCGCCTCAAGTATGCGGTTTTGAAAAATCTTCTGAGGTAAATTTCGTACATGAGTGCGAAAATCTTGCACTTTGTGGTCTGGGGTGAGGTAACCTGCTGTCAATTGCGTTGTGGACCACTCACCGCTCCTATTTTTCTGGTACTCCGTCCTGCATCGTGTTGGCGCACGATTTCGATGCATTGTCTGGGAAGCTCATACTCGTGTTCAGGATCGTGGCTACTGCGTCATCTACGTCATTACCCTTGTCAACACAAAGCAAAACCATCTAAATTAACTTTCTGAGTATTGTTTATGTTTATCATTGCTCAACGTAAAAATACTCATCAAGGTGAAGTACCTCCGACTGAGTACTCAAGTGTACTGCTTGAACGCTGTCGATTGTTGCGCCTTTGTACTCACCGACGTGCCAGAATCAGTGCATCGAATTTTACTCTTCGCACACATGCAATTTTTGCAGTTATTGTGAAACAGTTCGAAAATGAACTTGCAAGGCATGGCATGTTTGTGCACTTGTCATTGCCGTTGCGCCACTGGGTGCACCAGGGCCATTGGAATCTTGAATGAATCATTGAAAATCTGTTTCACAATGATTTTTCTTGGGTTGTTTCTGTGCTTTTCGAGTTCCGTGTCCTTTTTGAGTTCCACGCTCCACGCCTGTTGGTCTTTGCACTGAAAGCATCATCTCGGAGCAGCTTGGGTTTTACAGGGCGATAACGCACGCTTGACGAGCAGGTATCCGGTGCGATGATAGTGTGATGCGGAGTATGTGACCTCATAACAAGAAGCCTTGAAGGTTTCAGGGATGTGGATTCAAAGTTGCTTTTTCTGATGTTGAATTGCTGCAGTCTGAAGTTATGAACAATGTCGGGTGGCTCTTCAAGGAGTCAAGTGTTCACTTCCAAGTGACTGAGACGAAGCAAGTGTTGAGAGCATGGTTTGGCGGGATCCTTCACCTCAGTTCAATTTCCCGTGATTTTGTCCGCGATTCTTGTGTTCTTCGTCAAGCTACACAGTCGTTCTGAACCAAACACTTGTTTTGTCAGAAAACACCGACAATTTTGCACACAGAGAACTTTTGTCACACACAATGGATCGAAACCTTCAAACACTCGCGGAAAACTCCCCGCAGAATCGAGACAGGATCCGAACCCTGTGGAGATCAGACTCACTGTGATGAGGATCCACGATTCCATGGTTGGTTGGCTGCGGATCTCAGCTGATCCTCTCCTTCAGATGCTCACACACGAAGCCCTATTGTTTTACTGCTGCGTGGGGCCCAATTGTCGCAAGTCCTACTCATCCTCGTGGAACTCCGGAGCGAATACGATGCGAGCTCCATTGATACGACGAGTCTCATCTCTGATCTGGTTTGTTTTGTCTCATGAAATGATTCATGCTTGGGATAGATCTGTGATCACTTCATGTTTGGACGGCACTGAACCGTTCATGCACGATTGTTGACGATTTGCGTGTCTCAAACGACCGAGCTGCTTCCCCAGGATTGAATATTGAAAAGAAAGTCCCTCAAGACCGCAGTGCAATGTTTGGTTTTGAGCCTGACACAGACGACTGCAGCTGGGTGTGTGGATCCACCTCATCCAACCTTGGCAACTCCCAGCGCAGTCGCACAGCTCGGTGAATGAGGCTGGTCGCCTGATCCTTATTACCCGTTGTAATAATTGAGCCTCGTGTTGCTTTTCTACCCATCTGATCAACAGGGATTTGGACGCATACAAATTATGGCATCGGGATAAACGTCCGCCTTATGCGGCTGGAGCAAAGAAGAGCTCAAAATCAGCGAGAACACAAGAAAGGTCGGCCTGCGACTCAGGATTGAGGAAGTGCACCATAAAGTTGAAGCAAGAAGTCAGATGTGCAAATACGAATTCGTACAGAGAATTGTGTTCCATAGGATACAAAGGCACTGGAAATTTCAGTGATCAGGAAAGGCACCACCAGCCACATCGTTGGTGACGGCTTTTGGAGACTGCGCTGCAGGTCAAAAATTTGATCATTTGACTTTGAGTACGCTTTTGTGGGGTCAGAGGAACGACAAGTATGTTGTTGCAATCAGAAAACGCGAATCTCAAAGTGGAATAGAGAGCGCGTCTCCGTCAGAATGCTGGTGGCGTCGCGAGCCGCGGCCTCCACTTCCGGTTCGGACCGGAAGCGAGGTTCTGGCGCCAGCACCGCCCCACCCTCTGGTGGCAAGCGGAATAAACCGCCACCGCTCAGCTTCGACGAATACTTCACCCGACTCGAGGTGAGTTCTTCAAAGTTATGTCAAAGGGGAAGCTACGAGTGTTGCTGCCGTGGATTTCAGTGTGTGAGAAACCCCGTGTCAGACACATGTGACTCAAGGGGATGCAATTGTGGGACGAATCCAAACAAAAACCGCTCAGGATTTTCAACATGACCCTTGAAGTTGTCTCTAGATCCACCCGAGTTTGCTTGGACTGAGTGATATTTGGCCCCCAGGTGCGTGTTGATAAATTGTGAGTCTGCCGCTTTTTCAACCACCCAAAAAACGATAACCTTGAGCAACGAGTGAGACACGGAATACCAATAGCGCGGAGACATGTGGTCAAGAGGCTTCTTCCAAGATGAATGAACTGAGGTTTCAACCGACAACTTCGTTGAGTTTGTCCACTTCTGTTCGAGAGCAAAAATCCACCGAGCCAGTGTTTGGTTGCGTCTAGGATTCTACTTGGGAAGGAGACGGACAGACGCTTTGGATATTTTAGTGGTTCTCTGGTAATCAGACTGAGTGGATTGCTGACTGTCACTGAAGCTGGTTGAGACTGAGGAAAACGGCTTCGCCTTTAAAGCAGCCTCATCTGATCCCATCCCTACAACGAACAGCTTGCCGTCGCACATCACAAAACGCAGTGCTTTCCTCGACGTGCAGTTCATTACATTCTCCGTCAAGAACCACGCCAGGCATTCATCGATGCGTGTCCTGTTTGCATATGATCAGCAGACTTCAGACACGCAGTTTTCCGATGCTCACATTCAGGCAATTTTTCTTCGTGGAGTGATGCTCTGTCTCTGGCTTTTTGGTTTCGAGATCCGCAGCTCAGCTCCTCAATGAGAGTGTCATTTGGTGTGAGTGTCCCATGGTTTACGGTTGCGCTTTTGTATCTTTTCAGGTAAGTTCTAGATGGCATGAACCCTATTCATCAGCGGGTAAGTGACGCCTTGTTGTTTTCTTCTGTGAAATTAGCACAGGAAGACCGGAACTCACTGAAAGGATCAATTTGGATGCTGGATTTGTGCTCGTGTTTTGCTTTGAACGTTTCATTCAATTTGCTCTGCAACTGAAAGACACCAGATTCCTGCAAATTCCATAATTTATTCATATTTGTTGATCAAAGCCGACGGGAATCTTGTGGTCCATGACGCCTGCGAACAACGCGTGTTTCCGTGCTCAGTGAAACACAAGCCTTTACAATTTGTTTTCGCACATATCTGAGAGGAAGTTCCACGCACAGAAAAAACGACGTCACTTTCCAGACTTGCTCAACCAGACACAAGTTGCTCACTCTGTTGCCAAACCGCCGAGTCCCGCTCCCAGAACAGTTAGTTCCCAGTTCCCAAAGCCTCTTTGCACATTCAGTCACAAACTAGGGTCTGAAAGAAAGAAAAGTAGCTTGCATCGCACGGGGACACGGGTCTGAGGTGTGCTGCTGCTGCCTCGTCCTTTTGCCATGTTCTGCTTTTCACAGTGTGGAGGTGGATCAGATTAGAACGTTGAGTTGGTCCTGAAACTGTAAAGCCACACAAATTAGCTTTGAACAGCAGACTGAAACTGTGAAACCATTAGATCAGCGCTTCTCTCTTCTTACCTTGGCATTGGATGGATGGACGAAACTGACGTCCTTTGGAAAGAGAACTTCTCTTCTTGTCCGCGAATTTGATGATGTGCCAATCATTGATTTTGATTTCTCCCAATTAACAAAGCAGGTCAGATGAACGGTTCCGTGTGTGGCACTGAAACTTGCGGAAGTGAAAATACGAGCAAAGCCTGAAAGGCCACATCAACTGCTATAAAAGTTCTGTCTCCACAGCAAGGAGATCATTACAAGTGTGGGATCAAAACACCCGTTATTGGGTTGGTTGTTGAGAACTTGACGGTTCCTGAGTTCTGTTTGCAAAGGACCAACTTCGGACACCCGAGGGAAAGAGTTTCCGTCACGATGTTCCAAGCCGCCGCCACCGAGGTGCCGACATTCGGGCAGCGCAAGTTCAACACGCGGCGCTGCAGCACTCCAGCCGTCCTCTACGTGAACCGCCCTGCAAATATCTCCAAGGAGAGCGTCACCCAGAAGAGGCATTCGACTTTCTCAGTCAAGCTGGATTCCATCAGTGAAGATGGTGGCGAAACGGCAAGTTTGCGCCCAGACTTGGAGACCCCGAGTAGGAAGCAAAGCTGTGAGTACAAGACGGCACTGGCCGAAGCAGCGAGTGGACGAAAAGAAGTTTTGTCAGCCGATGAGTACATGGACAAGATGGAGGTATGGTGAAAGCGTTCGCGTGACACAGGCCGTGTTTTTGCACTTTGAAGCTTGCATTTTGTTGTCACGAGAACCACACAGGGCTCAGACACTTCCTATTTTCAGCGATGAAGATGCTTTTGTGTTTTCCTGCGATACACCCCAAGAAAGCCCGCGCTCAGATGTCAAAATAAGCTGTTGCTTGAATGTGTGGCCCAGAATGAAGACGGGATTCTGATGCGCCACTCACCATGCAGTCTCCTTCCCGAGGAATCCGGTTGTTGACCTCGCCGTGGTGGTCACGTGTCCCAGTGACTCAGCAGGGAACAACGTCCTGACCCAGGGGCCACCTGTCCTTGGGCGTCAAGCGGTTCTCTAAAGACACTGCAGAAACGCAATGTTCTCTCACTGTTCAATTAAACAAACAGTTGAAGATCACTGCAAACAGTTGGTTCTGTACAAATCAACTCCCAACGCTTGGAATTAGCTCTGTGGTCCATAAACAGCTGATTGTGTCTGTGTTTTCAGGCATTAGGACACAATTAGATTAGAAGGGAGCCTTCACTTACCGGTCCATGCATATTGAATGAACCCAACTGTTGCTGGGTCCATTGTTTTAAAGCACCAACCCAGCGCACAATGAGGGTGCTTCAATGCATCATGGACAAGCGGTTGGAGCGGACCCGTACGATGACATTCCAGGAACACCAAAGTGTGCGTGTGAATTGCACTAAAAACACAGCAGTGGCTTGAGATGTGCACATTTGAACATCAGGAATTGAATGCGAGTTGTGAGGTTGGTGACAAATTCGGTTGAATTTGTGCCAGTCTTCCATGTCTTTGTCTGAGACAGGATCGAGTGGACTCCAGGAACACGAAGCAAAGACGATGTGCTCTTTTGGAGCCTCCAGCTCTCTCAGTTGACTTTGTTTTTGCACTACAAGAAGCCAGGCCCAGGAATTACTTGAAACCCAAGCCAAAATTGTTGTCTCAAGACTTCCGTGTTCAGAGGAGGAAAAAACAAGAACTTTGACAAAAACCAAGTCTGGCCATTTCAGCTGCAGGGTTACCGTTGTGTGGTGCCTCGGCACTGTGTACAATTGGCTAGCGTTGCTGGGTTCGTCTGGTCATTTATCGTGCATTAGCCTGGGTCACTCGTCGGCCATTGAGCATGCAATCACTTATGCACAGCTTCATAACCTCCACGATGGTCAAGAGAGCATCGTGGCTTCCGCGTTGTGCAACCAAGTATCTCAAAACGGATTGACGTCTGCACTCTGGAAACCTCGTGGTGGCTGCAGTGTCTGTGCACACCTACCTGTCAAGGCAATATGCATGTGAATACATTTTGGCGTGACTACGTTCAGCACTGACGTCTCAAACAGCGAGTTGGAGAAAATGCCCAAAGAAACGGAGGATAATGTTGAATGGAAAACTCCATTCGAAAATAAGGTGAGTGGTGTCAAGTTCAGAAATTCATTTTGACGGCCAAGGTTGCAACGTGGGGTCTTCTGGAAGGACGTGACGAGAACGCAAAGCTGCAGAGAAACGGCGGAGTGTCGTCTGCACTGAAACTTGGGACAAGAGCACAAATTTTGTTCTTCTCGTCAGGTTCACCAATTCGAAACAATACAGGTCGCTGTTCACCTGGCTCAGCAGAGCCTAACCTGCAAAATCGTGTGACTGGCGGGTAAATGGACAAATTCATGAGTCTGCCGTGAAGATAACCTTTGTGTTTGAAGGAATGCCCCGTTTGACAGAACCTCAATTTCTCTGCTTCAATGATGTTACTGACAAATCTCTCTGTTTTTTTGTGGGCATCAATTGCAACGAAAAGGGCACAGTTTTGATCAAACTCTGATCACACGACGAATGGCGCTCTGTTACTGTTTTGTGGAGTCAGTTTGTGAGCTTATGAAAAGAAAACAACCCCTTGACTTGAACTGTCTGCAGGAAAATACTGAACTGCTTGGCTGCACTACACATGCATACACAAAAGCTGTGAACCTCTGTTGATCCTCCAAGGAAGAGGCCACTCGTGGAGGTGTCGCCAGCGACGTTCCTGTTTCTGACCCACAGCTTTACCTCTTTCCATTGTGGTGTTGGTAATGTCCATAAATTTAAGTATCCTTTCTGCCACTCTGCATGAAATTTTAATTAGAACTGAGCGAAGATGACCTTTCAAATGGATGGAAGTGCCAAGCATTTGGTCCAACACATTTGGGGTCTTGAAAGATGAAAGACTCCCTTCGTGGTGCACATTATCTTTTGTTCTGTGCAGAGAAACATCGGTGGAAGTCTCATGAAGATGAAGCTGGGTTTGTTTCTGCACGAAGTTCCGCAACGGAGAGCCCCATTGTGACCCACATAAAATGACCAGGTTCTGCCAAATATGCATGTTCCTCGCCAATTACTGTTTGGGAGATTGATCCCACATCGCAGATTGCGCGCTCCAGGGGGTGAGCGTGGTTCACACGACGTCCTCCGGTATCGCGGTGCGCACTGCTGGGGGTGCGCGCCTCCATTCAACAGGAGAAGCATCAACATCAATTTCCCGGTGCAGAGCATGTCAAGGTGTGGGGACAGCGATGGGCAGAACTGGTTCAGGAGCAAGTGATGTTGTCCGAGTTCTTACTGGACTCTTGGTTTCTTCGTTTTCCGAAAAGTGCGGCATGTTTCTGATTGTTGGTTCCAAGTTGGTCTCTTCGGAGATATTCAACTTTTCTTCAAGTAAAAACAGCTTCTTGCCACACAAATTGTGTGTTCCTTGTGCTGCTCAATGTCAAAAGATCGCACATTTACCGTTGCTTCTTGTGATGATGTACAAACGAGTTTGGATCTTTTAGGTTTGTTCCAAGGTGAACTCAACTCGCAACAAAGAGCCTGAAATGTCACACACAAAAAGGTTCCCCAAAGAAAACGAGAACGTTCAACAAGAGAAACTGTGCAAATCTCCTGCTTTTTACATCTGCACCAACCTGGTTGTCCTTGCTCTCGTGAACCCTTACCCTCATCGAGCCGTGGCGTCTGCCTCCGCTCCTGCTGAATCCGGCACCTTGAGCTCTGATCAAATTAGTCTCATCCATAATAGATGCAACCGAAGTAAAAATACTGAGGTGGAAGAAAGATGGCCGAGCCTGTCGGGACAGACACGCGGCAGTGGAAAACTCCCTTCGAAAATCAGGTGAGAACTGGGCGTCTGACGGGAGAAGCATAAATACCATCAAGAGTTGAAATGGCCCTGTGTTGTGACTTCAGGATCAGCCCGCGTTGGCAATCCTAAACACGATGAAGTGGAGTGTGGTGGAATTTTGCAGGTAATCCGTTTTGTGTACAAATGTGGACGGACAAAGAAAAACGTGGTAATGTTGTTAGTTTGGGTTTTCTTTTTCAACACAAAAATTGACCACATTTTGTTTGCTGTACAGTTTGTGAGGCTGCCGTACCTTCTCTGGCATGTCTGTTGACACAGATCCAGAATACTGTATCCCAAACGATGCTTTACCTTTCGAAAGTCTTTTGCCATCACGTGAGCTGCTTCAAGCGAAGTGCCAGGAGGTTCTGGTTCTGTATAGATGTGTTGCATATGGTGCACCTCCACGCAGAGCATTCCCAGTCTCGGCCACCCCGCACAAGGTCAACGCTTTTGTTCAGCTTCTGCTCGAACAGTGTCATCTTCCCGGCGTGGAATCACGCGGTGTCCACTCCAGCCCCGGGAGCTTCAGAGCTTCAGAGACGAGGCTGTGTTCATTAGGCGCTACACGTCTGCAGGTTATAAGATGTAACCGGTCGTTGTCTCATGTCCTAATAGATCTGTAATTGCCCCATGTTTGCCTAATGATGGTGCATATTGCCTGATCCATGACTCGAGGGGTGGTGCTTTGATTGCTGTGCTCTGCTGCTCTGGGGACAGAGACGGCACAATCTGGGAAGCCAGGAAGCTTCTGATTTCGCATTTGAGGATCTGAAGGCTGCTCGGCAGGTCCCACATTTTTAGACGTTATCGCACCATCTGGAGACAAACCACCGCAATGTCAGGGTGATTGGATGACCAGGTCTGGTGAAAGTTGCTGATTGTTGTGGATTGCAGCGAATCAGGCTGTTTGTCGCGTGTCTCCTTTTGTACCTGGGACAACTCATGTCCTCGCCAACACTCTTCCACAGATCTTTCCGATCCCTACAGGTGGGTTTAGTTGCTCGCACTGATCTGTTGCACTTTCTGACCTGTTTGGAGCACATTTGGTTCGACAGACCGGTGTGTTTAAACTTGTCTGTTATATAGATGCATCGTGCACGACATGACTTTTCAGTAGATTTCATTTGTGTACTTTCAGGTAAGTCCGAATTGTTGATCTTCTTGGCAGCTGCAATGCGATGAACGCAACTCGTGTCACAGGTGAGGTTTTCTTTTTTCCCGGACGACAATGGGAATCATCCCTGCACAACCGTTGTTTCTGTTGTCCCTTTGCGGTGGTGTTCGCCAAGAAAGATCGTGCGTAAAGTTCGTGCAGTAAACCTGAACTTTCGCCGTGTGTGAAAAAAATGAGTCTTTTGGGCAAAACCAAGATACAAAGTTCAAGACAGCAGTTTTCGTGGGCCCAGAAAAGAGAACTTCATTGAGAAACACTTCTCGTACGTTTCTTCACGAATTACTCACATTCACAGATGTTTCGAGTTTTTATGAGCATCGCGTTCGGCTGCGCTGTGCGGAGTGGTGAGATGTTGGTTTAGAGAATGATTTCCCAACATCCAAACTTCGCACCCACTCTCAGCAGGTGCAACTCTGTGATTTTTCCAGCAAAACCCTGCGCTGGTGATTTCCACATTGTGAATATGTGTTGTATCGAGGAAGGATATCAGTGCGAATCGTGAGTTCTGAAGAGAGAGCCAAGGGGAAATGTAAGAGGTTGAGTCAGGCAGTCGTGGTGCGCTGGCTTGTGAGACCAAGGATCTTTTGACAGAGTTATGAGCTGTTACTGCACCATGTGGAGGCATGTGGGTCCGTTGAAGAATAAAATCACAGCGCAAAATTGATTTCAATTTGGATGTGTCATCTGCAGAAGGGACTGAAGCAGATTATGTAACTGATGTCTACGTCGCGCTGTGATTTATGCAAGTAAATTTTGTGGTATCTTTGCAATAAATTGCAACGTATGACATAATTTCCAAGTCTGGTGGACATGCATGAGGGCTGTTGCTTCACAAGTTCAGTTGGTGCCTTTCAACGGGTGGATGTTTGACGGTGAAACTCGCGAATTCAACGTTGTGCTAAGTGGTGGTCGAAGTGAAAGAAAGTTTCCAAACTGATACGATCAGTTTGAGTCGAACCCCCGTTGTCCTCAGATAAATTTGAGGAAACGTGAGGACGGACGGAAAAAACACTCCACGTGCACAATGGCCTCACAAACTGATGTTGAAGCAAACGATGAATGGGAGAAGCACAAGCGAAGCCTGATCAAGTACCACTCGGAACCAGAGTACCCGGAGCTGGGTCCTGTGGGTCAGACGGAAGTAGAGAAACCGGAAGTGAAGGAGTCGTCCTGTCAGCGAGGGTGGGACGTCGTGTGTGGCCGGAAGCCGAAACGTTCGTCAGTCAGGAAGACTGGAAAACGGTTTTTCAGCTGGAGGACGTATCTCGTGGACTATTGTTACTTCAAACACGAGGTGAGTGACCGTCCCTCCGATTTTGTGGTGATTGTTTGGTTTCATATCCACAACAGTGAACAATTGGTTCGGAATCTCGCCACTGTGTTGAACGCTGGCGATCCACTTTGATCCATTGCTGATGTACATTTCCACCAGAGGCATTATTGTTGGTCAATTGCGTTGTGGAAGAATCTGATTGAAAAGACGAAAATGAAACCGATTTATTTCGTATCTGGCTGTCTGATAGAGTCTGGTCTCGTCTTACGAAAAGGAATATCGAGACGGATCGACTCCACATCATGATGTGCTGCTCGCTCAGATGTTCACAATTGCCAGGCTCTTCTCCTCTCCGTGCATCTGATGTGCATTTTTCCACACCTTCCATCTGGAGCCGCAGTCTCCAGATTCCTGCAGAGGCTTCTCTGCAGCTGGTTCAATATCTTCACACTGCATCAGGAATGGCAGTGAAAAAGAGGCTGGTTGGATACCACGTTGATGGGTGTTGCTGAGTGAAGACCAGGCTTGGTGCGCTTCAGTGTTCAGTTACAGAGAGCGAAACTTCTTCCTTCCGGGTGGAGATTGTCTGCTTCAGAGAGGCATCCAAGCTCACATTCTAACGACCCCCCTTTGGAAGTGAGAGCTCACTGATGCTACAGGTCCGCCTTGTTCAGGTTCCCCCACCCAGCAACCGGTTTGAAATTGAAGCAAATGGACATTGCACAAGCTGTGTTGTACAGAACATAGCAGAACCTTCCTGATGAGAAAATCTGCCTTGTGTGACCAGTGAACTTCTGTCCAGCAGATCCTGGAGGAAATCAGGGTCCGAAGCCGAGTTGACCCACGGAGCTTCACTGAGTGCGAAGTTTGCAGGAAATGTCAGCTGACATTTTTCGAAGGAGGGTTCTGATCATAGGTGCGTCCTGGTTCACCAGAGCTACTTCCCTCTCTGTTCTGTCTCGCAAGTCAGTGAACGTTGGGCTGATTCCCGATGGCGCCGTGTAGACACGGGCGATTACATTCTGAATGGAGAAGCTGCTCGCAATGCAGCTGTGTTGCTTCCAGGTGGCAGCGCTGCATCGTAGTTTTGCTTCGCCATCCCAGTTGCTGAAGTGTGCCACAGAAATGCATTGAAATACATTTTTTGACTTGCCATGATGTTGTTAGTTTTAGGTATGCGAGGAAACTGTTGAACTCACGCACTGAGAACGAAAAAAGAACGAATCTATTTCTTCACCACAGCAACGCGGTCTGTTTTATTCAACTTTGCAAAAAGACAAACGTCAGACAGAACGGTTTGCTCTGTCCGCACCTTTTTTTCCTCCACCAAAAGATGCTCCATAGAAAGATGAACTTGAACAGACCGCTCATTGACTTGACTTACTTCTGTCTGGTGGTGTCTCTTGTCAAAGAGACTTCAACACGACATCAAACGAGGTGGATTCGTGCAAATTGCCGAATGCGGATTCTGCACCAATTCTGCTGATTGGGTGGCTCTTCTGCACCGACACTGATATTGTGCGCAAATGAAGCGATTGCAAAACAACACATCAGACAGCAAAACGCACTTGATTTATTTCCATGTTGCGCTCTCAGTGAGTTGTGAGGTTTGTGCGAACCAAATAAAAACACAACAGAAAGTGCACGTGTTGGTGCGGGAAAGTTGACGTTGAAGTGAGTGAAATCACGATTTGACAGAAACGTGGTCATTTAACCACGGTGAACATGAAGATTGACATTTTTGTTCCAGCGGCATTCCGTCGAGCTGCGGGCAGAGTGCAATCGCAATGGCGTTGTATTGTTATCGTATGTGCGTAGAAATTAGGTTTGCGAGAGGTGACCATTTTTTACCTGGGGGTAAAATGATGAACCATCTTTGTTGCTGTGATCAATGCTACAAAAACTGTTATTTACCAAACCAGCAGAAAGCTATTTCACCCCTTTTGTTGTATTGTTCCAGCAAACAGGCCAGTTTGCCTGCTGGGAAATGCTGCTTTTTTCCAAACCAATGGTCTGTTACTTTGCCTTGGGGGTAGTTTCTGATCCCCCCATTTGTGAAATGAACGGTTTGTTTGGGTGAAGCAATGGTTCCTGGCAGGTAGAGAACCATGGCCAGCTTGCTGGAACACGTTGTGAGCCCTTTGGCTGCTGCACGATGCTGCGGGATCGTTGATCTTTGATCTCTTGTTTCTTTATTTTGCGGATTAAAGTGGTTGGGAAGCAAAAAGGACAAAGTTTGCTTTGACTGTGAACCTCATCAGTTTTATTTGTCTGTGAGAAGCAAACACAGAAAATTCTTCGACACAATTGAAGATGAGATGTCACTTTTCAGGCCCATTTGTCATTGCGTGTGTTTTCGGTTGACAATTCACCTAACACCCATTAGTCATCGATCTCTTGTGCTTTTCATGCCTCATTTCTTTTCTGCCAGAAACACACAGAAATTTGCTGCGTTTTAAGGCAGGTATGTTCAGGCGCAAAAAATGCACAAGTACGAAAAAATCAAAATTTGGGCGTCGCAAAAAAATTCAAGGAAAAGTTCAATGCTGAGGCACTTTGATGGAAAAAGCGAAATGTACAACGAAAGAATGGTCTTGAAGGTAAAGAGGACCAATAGTGTCTTGCTGCACGGAAATGAGACGAAAAATACTCTATGTGCTGCAAAGGCACAATGTGAAAAAGACACAATGCAACAAAGTTGCCGTGAGCAATTCATTCCTCACTTCAGTTCCACATGCTTCATTTAAATTTAGACCTTGAGGGTGTCCTTTCAGCGCATGTGCTGTGTTTTAAATCTCAATAAAAACCCAAACAATGCGTCGCATCACGTATGTTTTGTGACCTGTGGTGCAATCATAAAATTGTTTGGACCTGTTGTGGTTGCATCAAGCCGCCACAGACAACATCGGGAACAGTTTGCAACTGGAAACGTTGTGGACGTGTTTGATGAGTCCCGGATGCAAAAATTGTGTTTCTTGGATTGTCTTGGAAACTTTGCTTCAGCTATCCGCGGATTGATCTCAAAGTTGTAAACAAACCTGAATGCAAACTTTGCTCGAAACCTGTGTTTTGTCGAAGTGTGACATGCAGCTTTGTGGATCCGAAAAGCAATGGAGACCACCACAGTGCTGAGTGTTGTTCCTGCTGGGAACGGGAGCAGTGTCGGTGGCCGTGCCTCCAACAGCTTCACTGCTGTCCTGCCACTGCTCAGTCAGCAGGACGTGCAGGACTCACAGCAGGCAGCTCGGCCGCAGGTAACAGGGAGAGGGGTCGGGTCGGGGTGGAGAACTGAGGATGTCAGACCTGATTATTGAGTGGAAGCAGGGAAGTGAAACAGATTGAACTTTTTTTGGTATTTAGTTTTGCAATATATTTCTTCGTTGTTGTAACACTTTGAGGATGCGTTGAAATATTGTCAATTCGTGTGCTGAAAGATAAAATGTCATCAAGGCAAATAGAGAGCCGCCAGTTTCGGCGCTTCTTCGTCATGTTCTGAGCTGTTTCTCTTCCCGACCGCAGGTGGGTCCGTCGAATCAGAATTGCACAAAATAGCAGAGACGTTGACTTTTGATCCACGTTAAAAAGTCCAAAAACAGCCGCCTTGTTGGCTGCCTGTACAAAATAGACCAACGACAGGTGCTTGTCTTGAAAACTGTCTCGACAGAACCAACGGTAGCTTGATGCCGCGAGGGGAAGTTAATGCGTTTGACGTCAAAACGGACAATAAAAATTGTTTTGGCTTTTTTGTAAGATGCGACCCCCTTCAACTCAAAGTTTTGGGTTCATTGAATTTGTGCTGCCTTTATGCCAGCCTGGGAAAGAAACGGAGAAAAACGAAGGCACCGTACAAGACATGACTAATCACCTGAGGCCATCTACTGCATAAAATTGAATTTTGTACTCTCAAGAGAAATAAGATTTGTGCTCACAAATCGTTGAAAATGAACGCCAAGTTCTGCGGCTGCAACGGCGCAACCATTTTTTAAAAGTTGAAGAAAACGCGCTTTGTTGATCGCAGAAGAACGGTGCTTTTGCAACCAGATTGAAGTGTCAGGATTGCGCTATTTTGCTTGCACCGGTGTGAAAGAAGCAGACATGTCTTCATAATGAATGAAAACTGTCCACTGTGTGAATGCATTCTGATTCCCCGGTATTTCCATGCGCCTCCAGCGTTTACACAACTCTGGAGACACAATCATCAGGTCGGCAAAAATTTAGACACAGCTCTGGACACGCATGGTTGACGCTGATCAGAAGCGATACTCTGTCGAAACGCCGCTTGGAGAATACAACTTGAGTCCAATTCATCAAAGACTTTGTTTATTGCTGAACGACGAGGAATCGGCTCAGGGAGACACAGGAAACATAGAGAACTCACCGGCTCACAGTGGATTCGGGTCCGGAAGGACTGAAACTTCGCCGGAAGTGAGTCCCCTTCAGAGCGGAAGTAGCGAATCCGGAAGTGCTGAGTCGAGTCCGGTGCACCGGAGACTGCGGCTGAACCTGCTAAGGAGAGCGAGAACCTTGGGACTGAGTTTTGGACACACGTCTGGTGAGTGAGCATCGCACATCACAACCCCCACATTCATGTCGGCAACAGATCGTCAGAACCAAGATCTTTTTTGGAATCTGTCGAGAACTGGCAAAGTGAAATTACGTTTGCCTTGAGCACTAGGAGAAGTTGGTCCCATGTTTTGGTCAGCACATCGGCCTTACAAGCGCCATAAAAAACGGTACACGGTGTGTTCAGATTCACCGCAGGTGCGTGTTTGTCTCTCGAATTGTTGACAAAGAGGCAGAACGGTTTTTGAAACTTCGGTTGTTTTGTGCTGCACGGCTTGACAACAAAGAAAGGAAATGAAATTACCTGTGGAGTTCACAACTCTGCCCAGACCTTTGCCATTCTTACTCCGAGGGTAACAAGAGCAAGATCAGAACATTGTCCGTGCAGTCAAGACAGACTTGCTGACCTTCACAGAACCTGTCTTTTCATTCGCATAGTTTTCTCGTGTGAGGTTGATGTCCACGATGAGCAGGCAGATCAAAATGTGAACCAGACAGAATTGAAACTGGTACAATGTGAACTTCTTCAAAAACATGCCGGCCACAAAACTCAACCTTCACCCCAAATGCTAAACAGACACAGAGACAGTTCACAAAGAAAAGCGAGTTTCCCTCCTCCCGTGTGACTAACTTTTCAAGTTTGTATCCCACTGCGCAAGGGGGACCTCATCCCAGTTCCGGTTAAAAACATTATTGTTGAGAGTCAGACATGAATGTGGGGTGGTGTGAGGCGTCGCTCACTCCCATCCTTCCCGCGCCGCCCCAGGTCGGAAGACGCAGAGTCGCTGGTTGTGGATCAACCGCAAGTTCCGCACGGTCCGCGGCGCAGAGTACCCGCACACCCAATACCAGCCCTGCGACATGGAGGACAGCGAGTCCAAGGTACGTCTTCTCCGTGCTGCGTCGTCGCGCACCTTCGTAACTGTGTCCTTGTCTGATGTTTGTTTCCCAGTTCAATGAGCTGTGGGTCAGCATGGAAAGTTGGCTCTGCACTTGTTTGTGGTAGAGTAGGAGTGGACCATGCTGAAACACACGATTGAAGCTCTTAGGATTGTGACCAGGCGATCGTCTGTACTCGTACTCGTATTTGCATGTGAAAGACAGGGCGATTCACGCTTTTTCAGACAAGCACGAATTTCTTTCAGTTTTGACAGGATTGTTCACCGTGCTCAAAGAGAAGGGTCCAAGCAACATCGAAAAGTTTTTTCGCATTGCGCGGCAGAAATTGTTGCATTTGCGAAATTTGTTCGCTTGTGGATTCTCAAGGTACAGTTGCTCAATTCGTTACAGCGGTTGCTCACAGCCAACAATTTGACACCGAAGTCCTCATTCACCTTCAAATCTTTTGATCAAACATTCATGCACATTTGTCCTCAGTTTGCATGCTTTCTGATAGGAAAGAGTTTCTAGACGGCATCGATTGTGCTTGTGAAGCCAGGTGGTGATTTGGTTCAGGTTGGTACATAATCTGATTGCGTTTGTGGGTGACAGGTTGCGATTCGAACGGCGCGGATAAGTCTCTTTGAACAAAGTTGCTGACAGCAAAACAAAACTTGTCAACAGGACAATCAAGGTTCTCAGATTATCTTGACAGTTCAGGGTCAAAGCATAGTCGGCTTGAAAGTTCGACCTGCTGACCTGGCGGGAGGATTACAGGTTATTTTCTCTGGAAAACATGGATGAGGTGACACAGAACCTTTTGGCGAAGGTTCCACGGTCAAGCTATTCTCCAGCTTAATCTGCTTTTTTACAGCAGGAAACCTTTGGCAAATGCACTGCATCCATCAGACCATTGTGAAACCCAGGCTCTACTTGCGTGATTGCTTGAGATACAATCTCTGCAAGAAAAATCGAGCCAGGTTTCGGGAGTTGTTGGAACTCTTTGAAGACAAACACACGCAAGCTGCACGCGTCGTACGAGTAGGAGTCGCCTCAGATCTCGACTCCTTTGACCTTTTGCAGCAACAAGGTCTCTAAATTGCAACGGAGCAGAAGAATAATGTCAGACAACCGGTTTGAAATTGCAGTCGACTCTCAGATTCAGGTGCCACATGACCTTTGAGGTCTCGTTCAGGAAATGGAAAAGTCAACAGTGAATGCATTGCAGTGAATGTGGCCCCTGCAAGTTGTGGGTGCCTGGTCACAGAATGGATGATGAAGCGCGCAAAACATGAATGCTTTCTTTGTGTCCAGCACAAAAAGAAATCCACTTCATGAGAACTGATGCCTGGACTTTCGTGTGGTTTTGTCCTGTGATAGACCACACTGGATTCTTCAAGCACCATGTACATCCGGTCTCCGTTTTGCAGACAACCTCACTTGGCAAGCCCCCTACCAGGAACCCACATTGCAAAGCGTGCAATCCAGCAGAACATTTCCCCCTGTGTGAGGACTGAGCTTGATTTGCGCAGCACTCACATCGTAGTCTGCACTTTCATTGTGTTCACAGGCCGTGTGGCTGATTTCCGTGCAGTAAAAATTGATAGGCTGCAGCAAAAAACTCAGTTCCCACCAGGTTTGTTCGGCTCTGGTTGCGACCATATCCGCTGCTACAATCTGAACATAAATCTGGTTTGAAGTCGTTCGTAAAATGTCAGTATTCTTGAGGGTGCAACTGAATGCTGACTAGGATTTTTTTGGACTCAACACTGTGACAGCTGCTTCCGTTCAGTACCAGAAGCAAGCTGAAATGAGGTGAAATATGGTTCAGTTCAGACTCAAGGTCGGGGACCTACGGTCTTAACTTCTTGGGACGCGAAGTCACGAAACCAGGTTTGAGCAAAGAAATGAAGCACTTCTCTATCTCCTTGGTTGGCGGACTCTCACAATATTTTCCCAGCTTCCTGCAAAAACAGGGAGCCACAAAAACATGTCCTGCGAGGCCCTCTTGGCGGTTCATGTTTTTCTACCTCCTCGAGAGAAACTGGATTCTACCACGCGCCGTATCGCAACGGTGATTTTCTATTGATCGTACAGTGTGCGGAACTCACACTCTTCCACTCTATTAGTTATCATGTTCCTGGAATTGCTTGTTTTGAT
>JAAUXT010001825.1_pt1 | contig 18789 bp, 23 predicted proteins | sample 7278171 | NCBI WGS metagenome assembly JAAUXT01 (sample SAMN14350112, study PRJNA611818) | marine sediment metagenome | isolation source: surface marine sediment (1.8m) | place: French Polynesia: Moorea | collected 2018-08 | reverse complement strand
TCAAGGGCTCTCGATCGATCACCACTCGCTTATGTTGTGATCAATCAAGTAATTGATCATTTTGCCCAATTGGCACCGGTGCGGAACCAATGTTTCCGAATTTTAGTCATCTGCCTCACACTACAAGTACATCTATCTCAACAATAGGTGAGTAATTTGCAAGTCACACCACACTACCTCGACAGATGTCACCACTGTATACAAAATAAATGGGGCAGTTCCCGCCGACGAGCTCAGTCTCACCCGAGATACCAACCAGTGTGTTTGTGATATCACTACACATCAGTTTTGTTGCAACGGATTGTTTTCCAGGTGTTGCCACTTCAGAACTCTGCGGGAGTCATCCCCGTGCGCGCCCTTCTGTGCTCCTATCGGTGCTTCAACGCTCCTGGACATCCCTATTTTGGCGTTGCCTTTCCTTGACACCACTTGAAATCCTCTGTGCCACGTTTTAACCCTCCGAATAAATTACATGTTTGATCTGAAACGGACTTTCCTTTGTACTTGAAGGGAAACTTGCCTTTGGACCCACAACTGCCCTGTTGCACAAAAAGCAACAAAGTAGACAGAGCACAGAGCTAAATGAACAGGAATAAAGGGACATGTTTGATCGTAGTTATTCGTTGTACCAATCGTTTTCGCGGGAAACCTCATGACGGGTGCCGCCATCTGACGCGTGAATTTCTGACAACGTCATGGTGCGCCATCTGTTTGGCCGTCTGCAAATTAATGTTTGTCCCAAAAACTTAGAAAAAAGTATTCAATTCACTTTGCACTGAAACACTTGCAAAAGTATTTCGAAGAAGTCTTTTTTAAGGTGAGAAGGATGCTACTATTAAATAGAAACGTAACTGTCATGCGGTTTCAGTGTTGCAATCTGGCGATAAACTGAAGTGAAATTATGAGAAGACACAGACGACGACTGTTGGCACCGGCAAGCCAGTTTCTAGCAAACGAACACTTGTCTCAGGTCTCGTCACAAGTCAGCAGACCTGTGGCGGGAAAATTCCATTGCCTGAAATTTCCGTCAGCTGAATGAACACTGATCCCACGCGAGTTGGGTGAATCATGCAAATGGGCTGAATCATCAAACTGGGCGGCCAAATTTAGCTCCACAAATGGGACTCTTTAAAAATAGTCTGGTTTGTTGACATTGCCACAATCAAATGTGGGGGCGTGATTTCTGACGCAAATGCAAACAAAACCGATTTTTGTGAACTCTGCAATTTCATGTGGTCGTTCGCGTTGTCGACCAAAATTTGCTGCTTGCAACACGCTGGATATCCTTCAAGAAGAGGCAGGTAGGAAAAGAGCAGCTGCAGCCGTTGACGGACACGAGAAACAAAACAGGAAGTTTGTGTGTGGGTCGTGGAAGTGAACGCGTCGTCAGAGTGCAGGTGAAGCAAACAGGGCAGATGGGCAGCCCACCTCGCAGCTCAGCCGCGTGAAGCAGACACCACGTTTTCAGAAGCGCCTGGCAGCACGATGCGGTGAGGGGATCTCTTTGTGGCATTCTCACCTTTGCCAGTTTCTTTCCAGAAGCATTATCACCATGGCGACTGTGTTGCCTGGCATGCGACCGTCAGTACCCTCATCCAAAGTGGAGCTGCGTATCCGGTGCGCGCATCTCCTGGACCGCGACGTCACGAGCAAGTCGGACCCCTGCGCCGTCATGTTCATGCAGGAAGCCAACGGGCGTTGGTACGAGGTGGGTCAAAGAAAAAGAGGACAACGCCACAAAAGCTCACACTCTACTCAAAGCCTCTGTGTGTGTGTGTGTGTGTGTGTGGTTTCTAACAAAAGTAAAAGCTTGTTGGGTCGTGGACAAGCACATTGAAGATGATTCGCCACATGGAAATGCGAACGACTCGGGTTAAAATTGAAAGCTTGTTGAAAATCACGAGACACTTGGGCTGCTGTGAGTGCGAGGGGCATTCCACTTCACGCATCCATTGATCGCGACAAACCCTGTCGCTCGTGGAAAAAACCTTTTTGCGTTTCTGTTTCAGGTTGGTCGGACAGAAAACATCAAAAACTGTCTGGACCCGCAGTTTACACGAGCGTTCGAGGTGGATTATTATTTCGAAGAGGTGCAGAAGCTGCGATTTGCAGTGTACGACCTCGACAACAAAACTCCCGACCTGAGTGATGATGACTTCTTGGGAGAAATGGAATGCACTATGGGTCAGGTGAGAAATTCTGGGAGAAATGGAGACACACGGGAGACAGAAAATGGAGAAGATGGATTTTACCAGCACGGAGAAAGCTTGGAAGAAGGCAGAGGAGAGAATGCCTGTGTGAAATTGTATTCGATGGCACCCACAGATCATGCATATGAAGCTCCAAGCAAAAAAATCTCTGCGCCAGCCTATTGTTGAGATTCCATGGAAAGATCCACTCTCTTCATCAGTATCCATTCATAGCAAAGTTATGTTTCTCCGCAGGTTGTGTCGGGCAGCCCGTACACGCAAAAGCTGATGATGAGATCAGGACCTGCGGGCAAGGGCACCATGACAGTGAGCATGTTGTTTGGTTCGAGTGGGGCCTCGTGCGTGTGTGCGAGGCCTGATCTCTGCAACAACTTCTGACAAAACGCGGATGTTCCGCTGGGATTGTGTCTACGTCTGCGTGTTTTCTTGCAGATTCTTTCGGAAGAGGTGTCTGGCTTGAATGACGTGTTGATCATGAAGTTCAGCGCGCAGGGGCTGGACAAGAAGGTCAGTGAATGGTCACCAGAAGCACCAACTTGTTTGAGCCTTGAAATGTTCAGTGAAATCATCCGCATAGACACACAGAGTACGGCGTGTCAACTCCGTCATCTTTCTCCCTGTCAGGACACGTTCGGAAAGTCGGACCCGTACCTGGAGTTCTCGCGGACTATGCCGGACGGATCTTGGCAGCCGGTTCACAGAACTGAGGTGCGTGGTTCTCACTGTTCGCAGAAATATTCGTAACGCTGAGCGACAGGCCACTTCGTCCGTCCTGGTTTGAAAGGACGAGACAACATGAAAATGGACTCGAGGAACTGGACACGCCAATAACTTGTTGACAAGGAAGATTCAAACCTACACACTTGGCTTGTGCAGAAAACAAACAAGGCAGATGTCACTTGCATCTTCCAGGTGATAAAAAACACGCTGAACCCAACATGGCGCGAGTTCGAGATTCCGGCACGAAAGCTGTGTGGTATAGATGTGAACAAACCTGTGCGGGTGAGTGCACTCTTGCTTGCCCAAATCTCTTCTGTTCACCCGTCGGAAGAGTTCCTGCTTCTGTTCCAAAATTGGAGCATGTTCAGACCAATCCTCCAACATTTACCCCACTGCCCAAAATGGCAGTGCCAGAGGAACATTGCCTTGCGGCACAGTTGACTTTACCTTTGTCGCAACTCACTTCTTGAATCGAAACGATTCTCTTTTGAGAAAGAACGCAACTGAAGCGAAGTGTGATGTTTGCGCACATAACCGACAGGCAGATACTCGTTTAGACTCTACCATTGCACATTCACAAGACGTGCGTCACTGGCGGGTTTGAGCTGCTGCAAGTATTTTTGTCGTGCAATGTGTCCAGCGTTTGTTAATTTGTGAACCTACAAACATGCAAACCATGCATTTAGCTGTAGCTGTAGCTGTGGCTGTAGTGGTTTTAGCTTTGTGCAAAGAGTACGTTTTCCAATAGCGGAATACCCACTTCCTTTTCGGGGCGACCAGGTCTTCTTAACATGTGTGCTTTCCAACCTTTTGAACACTTTCGGCTTGTCTTTCAAATTTGGAAACCAACCGCGCTGCGGTGGATTTTCATGTGTGAATGTTCAGCCATAAAGGGCCTTGTGTTGCCACACATCACCTGCACAGCTGCTGCGTATGTTTCGTGGCGGACACTTTGTTTGCACAAATTGCTGTCGTGGTCAATTTTCATTAACATAAAATGAACAATCACTTTCTCAAAACTTGTCGATGTCAATTCTGTTCTGAATCTCTTGTCTCATTTTCTTCGCTTGGGTACGTTGAGTTTGAGTTGAGCATGGTTCGCGTGTTTGTAGATGGCCGTGTATGATCACGACGACTCGAGTGATCCTGATCTGATCGGGTCGACTCAAACGAGTGTCGCGCAGCTCAAGTCCGCCGCCCCAGACGGGACGCAGGTCGGTAACCGTGGCGACGCGGAACTCGCGCGGGCGCAACTCAACCGCAACTCGATGTGGCCACTCGAACTGATTCCAGCTGACAGCAGTTGAAATGGGAAGAAGCTCATTTTGGGTGAACATCAAAAGGGGTCTATTCAGTGAAATTGCAACATTCTGATCCTAGTGGCGACTGACAGTTGTGTTTGCGTTGCACTGCTGTATTTTTGCCCCATCGTAAAGCGTATGTCTATCCCCCCCCCCCTCCGCGCACTGGGACGATGACAGGTGGACTGTTACGATTACGACAACGATGGAGGTCACGATCTCATCGGCTCCTTTTCCACTTCCGTCGCTGGACTCATGGACTCTGCCACTTCCCATCAAAAGGTAAGAGACGCAAGGATACGTTTATTCAACGAGGACAACACAAAACGGTCAGATGTGCCTGTTCGACAGATAGGCCTTTGTCGATGACCTTGTGTTGCCTGTTGGTCAGACCGGGCTTTCGTATACATGTTCTGGACTTTCTGGCCAGGTGCATGTTTCACCAGTGTGGAGATATGTACCAGTATTCTGAGGCGCTAAGGAGTGCTGAGGACACGTTTGAACTTGGCAATTCAATTTTATTTCAATGAAATTGTTGGTACTTCTGAAATGTCTTGTCATTTGATCAGATCATTGGAGGATGAAACTTACTGTTCCTGTCAGACCCGACTCTGGTTGTCGGTTGCATTTTCACTGGCGTTGCTGGTTGCTGACGCTTGCTGAAAGGAACGAATGTGAATGGACGGTGTCTGCTTCCAAACTTGAGTCACTTTTGACCACGATGCATTCAGCATTTGGATTTCCCCATTTTGGGAAACATTTTTGTCCAAATCAGGACTGGCATGTCGACGCACAGTTTCAGTTTTTGTGCCAGCATGTCAGTGGTGGGGGAGCATGGTGCAAGCGAAATGACCAAGACGTAGAACCACGTTGCCAGGAATGATACGGGAAGCGCTACGCACACCAACGCCAACATCCACAGCAGTGAGCGCATGTGCTGATCACGCCGTTGCAAAGAAACGGCGCTCTCTTGATCGATACGTTCAGCAATTAACGGAGTTTGTCGTTTTGTGTAGATAGCTGTCGCTCTTCTTTGAGGCGTTTTCCTGCACAAACTTGTTTCGCGGTGATGAGGTCTGTCAAGCCAACTTTTGGAGACCAATGTTCTGCTTGTTGACTCCTTGTTTGTTGCCACGTTTGGTGCTGGAGTTCTGTGCGTGGTGGAGAAATTGCATCCTGAAACGCAAAAGTTCAAGAAGAAATGTCATCGAAAGCAATGGTGAGGATCTCAAGTCGAAGGAATCACAAATGTGAATCGTGAGTGAATATCTCATGTGGTCCCGAATTACCTTACGGGATCCTGTCGCAAGGATCTCCGTGCACTGCTTCACTAGCTTCGCATGCAATTACCTCCTGGTGTTGTGGACACATTCAGAAGTACACTCGGTTGTGTGAGCAAAGGTGGATTTTGTTCTTCATTGACCACTGATTCGAGCAGACGTAGGTCTCCACGTAGATCCAGGTCACGCTCGTCGCAGATCGATAAGAATTCAGAGCAGAAAATGAGTTTGAAAGTTGCTTGACAACGGCCACCAACCATTCATGGAGACCATGTTAATCCAATGTATGGACACGCGTTTGTTTTTGTGCGCTCATTTGTGCGTCGTGGCACAAACATTTCCCAGACAGACACAATTGTTTGGTGTAATTTTATTACCAACATATTCCTTTGTCGAAGTACAAAAAATAGATTGCAATTACAACACGGTTCAAACAAATTCAAGCATGAATGGAGTAGAAATGTGGACGCCAATGACAAGTCTTCGAACTTCTTTTGTTCAGCACATTAATGAAGCGAATTAGTTTTTACGTGGGTTTCTCTCCCGCCCGAAAGGAGACATCCAGTTGTGTGTGAGCGTTGAGGGCGTGTCACTTGACATGCCAGGTGAAGACTGCAGTGTCAGTTGACGTTTTGGCAAGGTGAAGTCGTCGCTGAAAAGCCAACAACATTGCTGCACCACCGCCTGGACCGTTCGAACCCTCAGGCACTGCTTGCAGTGTGGGAAAGATTTTGGGAATTGTCATTGCTGCCTGCTTTTCTGAACGTAGCACCGTCATAGATTGTCCCAGGAAACAGCTTCAAACCGTCGTGATTGTTGCGCTGACAGAAGTTTCAGAAAGTGGTTGCCAAGTGTTGAATTGAAGATCCAGTCTGTTGTTTGGTGAAACATTGTTGCTGCCAGGGAGAAATCAGTTCCTTGATCGAAATTAGGGGCGTTTGGTCCTGTTTCGCGTTCACGTTTTGAGGCACTTGTTGTCTCTTAGAACATTTAGTTTGCGCCAGTTGACAAATTTCGCTTTGGTCAACTGCATGGTGGTTGTCTTGCCTAACAGCCTTCCTTCATGTTGACCATGTTCTCAGCAAAGGTGTAGGGAAGCTGGACCACTTTGAGGATGGCGTCGCACACGTCTTTGAGGGCTGGGATGCAGGCTGAGAAGGGCAGGAGGAGCACGTAGAGCCACGCGATGAAAAACCCGATCGGCCAACCGATGAAAATGAGGAGCAGGAACCAGATGACGGCCCACAGCAACCCGACGGCGCCGCCGCGCCCACTGCCGCTGCCTTCTCCCATGCTGATTGGTCACCAAACTGTTCAAACTGAAATGGCATCAAGTAATTGTGCAAGCTTCTGTTGGTTCTGCAGAGCTGGAACTGCATGCTATGTGAATGCCGTTTGGCATCAGAGCCGGGAGTGCAGCCCTGGTGGGAGCGAGTCAGATGTTGTCCTTCTTGTTCTGTTCAGTCTGCAACCGAGGAAATCTTGTGCTTCGACAAAAAGTTTGGTATGCGGCCTTCTTGATAACTCCAGTACCAAGGAAATTTCGCGAGATAACATGTGATCTCAACATGCATGGCCAAAACTGAACAGGCCACACTTTCCCTGCTTTGCTGACGGTTGCACTGGGATTCGCACAAAGCATGCCTTTTGCGTTCAACACAATCTGTTGGACAGAGTTTGGTTCTCGGTTGAACTCTCTTCGTCACCGCTCATCCACGTCAGTCACAGGGCAAGGGTGGGGGGTGGGGGTGGGGTCTGGCAGGGTGGGTGGGGGGTCTGGCAGGGTGGGTGGGTGGGTCCAGGTGGGTGGGGGGAGGTTACATTCCAAAGTGTGGACATACACATACATGAATGCTAGTGGTTTTTAAGCCATCAGCAGCACCTAAATGGCGGGCTACGCGCGACCATCTATAAACGAGGCTCAAGGTTTGGAAAACACCCTCCCCTATCAAGTTTTATCCCACCCAACTCCTGCTTGAACAACCCGCTGGCTAAGTCACTCACCCACTGCAAGCCAATTCTCGCGTGAGAACTGAGTCTCTGCCCCCCTGGCTGAGCAACCCCTCCCCGGCGGCCAAATCCCCTTCCCTGGCCACCCCCCGTTTGAAGCTGCGTCCCCTTTTTGTGGAACTTTTGTGCAAGGCTGGCACCTGATGCATGGCCAGCGAACCCTCTGCGATCTTGTTGCTGGAATGTTGTTCCGCTTCGTAAACGATCTGTGCAACACAGATCTACGAGTACTTTTGTATGACTCTTCCATAGATAAGTCAGCCGCTGCTGCGAAGCGCGCATTTATTCGAGGTAACATCCAAAACTTATGTCCGTCATGTTGAGCGATCTCAGGCGTCGATTGCGGTCCTGGTCGTGTGTGCCAATGAGAGTGTGTCACGATGGTGCCATGGTCATATCATGTCGGACAGGACTTTTGGATATAACCTCGTTTCTTTTTGGACTCTTCCCATCCCATCTGCACTGTCCTGGCCTCCACGCATGCATGCAGTTGCACTTGTTTCGCATCAAAGCAAGTCTAAGTGGTCAACCCATCTGAGGCGGCGATCAAGAGGTCGAGCCTCCTTTCCGACCCCTGGCTCCAAAAAATAAGATTCACGACGAACAGAAATGTGATGCATCAGGCTCGTCGATCTGTGCGCGGATTTACCTTTCGAGGATGCTGGAGACTCCTCGCACTTTGTGCTCACCAGCTGCGTGTTTATTCCGGAATGAAAGTTGAATCAGAATGGACGTTGTTGGCCTATCGTATCTAGGTTATTCGGTAACTGAGCAACTCGAATTACTATGCAGCAGATGTTTGCCTACATATAAACAGTGTGTCCGAATAGAATGATAACCATGGCAGTTTTATCGCGTCAACGAGTTGTTGACGTCTCGCTGCGCGCTGCTCGGTCAAAATTGGTGCACGCCCAGTCTGTGCATTTGATGTGTTTGTTGACAAGATTTTGACAAGGATGCACCGTGGAAGCTCATGCAGATGATGTACCAAGAACTGAGCGAATTGGGGAGATCTTTTACAGTTCAAGCAAAAGATCCGTGTTTTCCACAAGCACAACTGAATATGAACTATAGATCTAGACGCGCATGAGCGAAGCGTACGTGTCTGAACCTCTTGGTCGTGATTGTGTCTGAAGACGAGGCGGAGAGCAGCCAATAACACGGAGATGTGTGACATTCTTATCACAGTGGTTTATGACGGCGTCGTTTCAGCCTCAGGCGCACAACTGACCCAAAAATTGCTGTGTGCCAAAGGCAAAAATTACACATCCAAATATGGGTCCCACACAATTTGTGTTTTGTTTGTTGCGCTTCTTTTGTTGGTTTCACAACCAGACCCCAAGTGTTTTGGGTCAAACCGTGCCGACATCAACTTTTGCTGAAGCAATGGCAGACATACCTTCTCTCTGATGGTCGATTGATACTAAGACAGCAGAAAAATTTCCAAAATTTGGTGTGCTGCAGCTGTCGATGTGACGAAATTGAAAGGAATGTTTTGTTGCTTTGAATTTCTGCCGACGCGCAGCCTTCCGCTTCCACACATGTAGCACCTTTGCGTGAAACTTGCTAGCTCTAAATTCTGAACTCGCCTCAAATCTTGCGAATGCTGATTGCAGTTTCTCTGCTGAGCAGCAGTGTTTCCACAAATACTCTGTACCGAAATGTGGTGAAAGAGCGCAGATCTCAATTCGTTGTTGCTGCGCAAGGAAGCTGAAACAGACACCGATCACAAATTCAGTGCGAGCGTTTGGATCCCTGTGTTGTATGTGTGGGGTGCGCCCCTTCGCTCTCCGTCCCTGGAACTCAGCCATGCATATGTGCGTAAACAATCAATCTTCCCTTTGCCCGTATTTGGTTTCAATTTTCTCTTGGCATATGCGGTGCTCGATTTTGACATCGTTGCATTGTCGTTTTCAGCTCTCTCAAGCCTGACCTGATCTCGTGAGGTGGCTTGGATCCCTCATGTGTGGTTTCTTTTTTCCAGAGGCTTGGATAAGAGGGATTTTGGTTGAGCTTTGGCTCTGCATGGCATCACACGGTTTTGGCCTTGTGATCAGAAGTTCGTGAAAGAAACGCAGCACCTGCAGAGACAGATCGGAAAAACTTACGTGCGCCGCAAAACAAACTCTTGAACGCATTGCAAGTTTCCGTGCACAAGATAGGATTTAGAAATGCGTGTTCTTGCGTGGTTGTGTGGATGTTTCAATGTCGATCCATAAACTGTAATTTTTCTCCAAGGAAGTTCGCCTGTCTCGTGCGGGTATTGATATCTTCCAAAACTTCTGGCCTTTCAGTCTTTTGGTCATTGACATGAACGACAGGTGTTGATGTGGTCACAGCAGTGGCGCTTGTGATGCTTGTCAAGACAACTCGTCTTGAACAAGGTAATTTTCTGCGTTTCTTGGTGACCACCACATTTGCCCCTTTTCACGGCGCTTTGTTGCGAATTGACGCGCAGAGTTCAGCTTTGAACCCGTGCAAGGAAACGAAACGCAGTCGGACTGAAGAGGTTGTGTGCCTGACTGTATACGGAGATTTTGCGTGGAGTTTTGATCTGCAATATTGAAATCAGCCATAAAAATTATGATTGTGGTCCTGGAAAACAAGGCCAACCACGCCTAATTATTCATGAACTGGTGCGATGTGGTGTGATTGTACTCGCAGACTGGGTTCACGCACTGTCGCAATCAAACTTGGCACCGTGTACGACCTGTGCCACAAACAACTGCATCCAGTGGCGCAGTGAGGAGCCAGAGTCTGCTGTTCTAAAAACCAACAAGAACGCTTCCACAAGAAAAACCAATGTCTGCCAATCTCATTGTGCGAAGTCCCTCTGGGAAGAGTTGGTGGTTGTGCCAAAAATTTATTCGGTATTTTTTTTGGCCAACTCAGTGAAGATGTCCCCCTGTCCCTTCATGCCCCCCCCCACCAATCTCAGCAATCGCTTCATGTACAGACTTGATCCAGGGCTTGTTGGAAAGGTCTTTAAGTCCACTTGAAAAATGGAATGTCCATGCCAACTTCCCCAGCAACCAGATGCAAAATGCCAAATCTAAACGTTCTTCAAGTTGGGGACTTGATCTATGGTTCGTATGAAAGGTATTTGAAAGCAGTTTGCTGTGCTGTTTCAAAAAGGACATCTATCGGGCGGGGGAGAGGGATTCCACCTCTGATCAACGGATTGTTCAATCCCTCTTGCATACACAGGGAGGGGGGGGTTCACATCAGGTCTGGAGTAGTCTCAGCTATGGAGTTCCACCACATCAGTCTCGAGTTCTCCAACAGTTCCACAGACCTAGAGCACCACTGCATCACCTCCCAAAGGGCCTGAAGCTGTTCCCATGCAGGGCTATGTTAGAGGTAAACAATGGGAGTGAGGAGATGATCACCTCCAAGCATCAGCAAGGAGGTGATTATGTGATGCTCGGAGGTGATTATCTCCTAGCTCCCATTGTTTACTATACATAAGGCCCCTGCTATGCCATTATCTGAGTTCTTGATCTAATAATAGATTATCAAGTAATCTACTGTTTTGCATTCACTGTTTTGAACTTGACTACTTTATATCAAGTATACTGATGTCAAAGTATTTAAGTCTTTTGTGTTAAATGCTTTGATATGGGTGCACTGGGCTAACAGTAGAATTACTGAAAAGGAATCTCACATAAAGAACAAAGAGAATGACACAGACGGGGCCTTATGCTCGGAGGTGATCATCTCCTCACTCCCATTGTTTACCTCTAACGTACTCTACATCAGCCACAGTGAGATTGGTAACAACTCAAACTGAAGTTCTCGAAGTCGTTCATTCAAGCAAACAGCGAAGGGGCGAGAGGCTCGTCAGCTGATCAGGAAAGAATGAGCTGACCGGCGTGAAACTTTTTCATGGACTCAGCAGACTGCAGCGCACAAGACAACACTGACATTCAGATTTTCACACCGGCTTTCAGTTGACTTTCGGCGCGCGACAGATTGGGGATGGGGGCAAAAATGGAAGTACCAGACGAACAATCCAAACTTCATGCCATTTTATTTTATTTTTCTCCAAAGGGGTGCAGGGGAAACTTCAAAGAAAATTTGTTCGGAGAAAAAACAACAACCCAACAACCTTGAGAGAGTTGGTTCCTGCGTGAATTTCTGCTGGAAACATTGTCAAAATGTCGGTGACACCCACTCCAAACGTTGGACGGTGCTTTTTTGTGGAATGACAATTCATCGCTGAGCTCAAGTGTACGGACGTTCCGTCGTGTCTGCAAAAGTCGTGCAAGATACCCTGCACTTGACGAAAACAAGTGTCATTGATACGTTCTGGCGTAAGCAAACCGAAGCACTGTTGACGAAGAAAATATCCAAGAACTTGTGTTTGCCCTTGTTCCTTGCATGGAGTGCACTTTTCGTCCACTGAGAATCCACATTTTCTCATTCTGTTCCGAGTCAGAAGTTTTTGGTTTCAACGATCATCCAGTCTCGCTCTCTGTTGGTAACTTCAGCAATTTTTTTTTCTCTCATTCAACTGCTGGCTCCGTTTGCAAACACGCAATGCTCAACCTTGCACGCAACACTGACAAACGTGTGAGATCCCTTTCGCAGCAATGAAGACGTCATCGTTGCGTTGTATGGTTGCCATGGTTTTGCAGGTTGGTTGGCCTGCCATTAACAACAGGCCTTCATAGCAACCATGTTTTCCGCGAACAGCAAAGGCAGTTGCACCCCTTTCAGCAGGAAATCGCACACTCCCTTGCAGGGAGGGATGCATGCACTGAAAGGCAGGAAGAAGATGTACCTGAAAAAAGAAAGAGAAGAAATGTCGCGTTATTAGAAATTGAAGCGAAAGTTTGAGTTGTTCACTGTCCACCTGTGTTCTGGTGGCAAAACACTTTTGGTACCGTAACTAAACATGCGGGCTGATAGTTGGTGAATGGTGAGTCTCGGTGCAGTGCCCATCAGAAGCAAGATTGGCCGAGTTCTGTTTGCCCGCGTGGTGGAGAATTGTCTCACCATCCTGCGATGAAATAGGCCACCGGCCACCCGATGAAGAGCAGGCCGAGGAACCAGAGGATCGCCCAACAGATACCTTTGCAGTCCACGCCCATCTTCTTTATCTGCAGGGACAGGAAATTTGTTTCGGTGGGCAAAGACACTCAGGTTGACAAACATATCCCTTCCTATGCAGCCCAGCTGCCAGCCACTGGCTCAGTGGAGCAGACTTTTCTCTTCTTTTTTGCCGGTGTTTTCCGGGCCGCTGTTGGCATGGACGAAAGAGATCCAAGGGTCGTCAGCCATAATCGCAGCTCCAATTGCACTCACCTGGAGTCAGTATAAATCTGTCTCAGCTTGGGTTGTGTCAAGTCCCCTGCGATGGCAACTCCGCTTTTTTATCCGTGTATGGTGGACATTTCACACAGCGGAACAGATCGTAGAGTCTACTCAACGATCGTTGGACTGATTTGCACAGTGCAGCTTGTTGAAGAATTTATCCGTCAGCGACAACCATGCAGTCAAGCGTAGCAATGCATTGATCAGGGAAGACTGTTTGCAGCAAAAAATTCACCAAGAGTCGTGCTGTAGATCTAAACCTATTTTGACATCCCGTTTTCTGTTGGACTGGCGAATTCAGAGAAGAAAAGGCGGATCTGTCTGTGCGCCTGCCAAGAAATGCTCAGTTTGGCATGGCATCTGGAGGAATGTGTTTTTATTTTGACCGGCTCCAAAGTTACACAGATCAATATCCAGTGTTGCCACCGTATTTCTTCTAGGTTGGACGCGTCAGGAGTCTGTCATCCACAAATCAGAATTTTTGGGTCTGTTCGATTGAAAGAAACTTGACTCCAGATCTTGACCCCCCGCCTTCAGATCAACCTTGACAAACCGCCGACGGGTGATTGAGCCCTCGACAATTGGTTGCGATGGATTCCAGTGGTGTCAAGACTTTCATTCTAAAGATCTACCTTTGAGAGGATGCTGCTGAAAACAACGCAAAGCTGCAATTTCTCTTCTGATCGAGGTTCGGGACGTAACGTCAGCGTCAAATTTTTTTGATGACGTTGATCTATCGAAAAGCTGTGACCTTTGTGCACTCTGCAACGTGACGCGACGCGCCAAACCGTGTGAAAATCCGCCCAAAAGCGGAGGGAATGGAGCAGCGTTCGGTGGGCATCGTGTTTGTGCTTTCTACTGCACTCCGATCTCTGTTTGTTGTGTTTGGTCCAGGCTTCGTTGCACACGATTTGCCTCGTCACGTGGGGCGGCGGGCGGGCCTGTTGTGGTTTGTGTTGGCAACAGCTCCAAGCGCGTGTGCATTCAGCAGCTCCGACTCACACTTCCCGGGAGACAATCGAATGTTTCCATTCACTGGGAAAAATTTACTGTTTTACTTGGTTTAGATCTGCCTGTTGATGATCAATCAGTGTCATCAGAACTTGTTCAAAACGTACAAAGCTCTTTGTTTGGGTGTGTCCGTTTGGCCGAAATGCTGCTTTGGACACTTACGTATTCCTTTCCACTGGAAAGAGTGCAGAGTGCATGTGCATGTTGTTGTGATTCTGTTCCGACGGTGGCGTGAGGGTGTACTCGTAGACTATCTCGAAATTTTTTGACGAACATAGCTAGTCATGACACAAAAGAAGGACGAGCCGACTTTTCGTGCCTGAAATTCCTTCTGGGTCCTTTCGGGAGCGTTTCCCAGGAAACAAAATATCTTGACGCTTCGGATATCAAAAATTGGTTGTCCAGCGTTTCTTCCTGTGGCCTCCGGTGAGGGTGCTAGCAGCAGTGCTTCATGTTGACCATGTTCTGAGCGAACGTAAGAGGCAGCTTCACAATCCTCAGCAGCGAGTCCATAGGATCCTGAAGAGAAAATAAAAAGCTTCGTGGTTTCAAGTCGAGGTTTTACATGTTCACCGCGTGTTGTGTGCGCCGGAGAACAAAAACTTTCTGAAAAAGTTTTTTCTTGTGCATTGTGTGTTCAAGCGACATCACCATTCGTCGGAGAAATTTGGTCGCGAACATCCTTGGATTGGGTGGCTTGGAGTGTTCGTTTGTGTGATGTGTGCTCAATTGAGGTACCGGGTCGTGAAATCTCTGAACGAACCTGCAGCCCCTTGATGCAGGCTGAGAAGGGGACGAGCAGCACGTAGATCCAGGCGACGAGAAAGCCGACCGGCCACCCGATGAACCACAGCGCCAGGAACCAGAGAAAGGCGGAGAACACGCCCTTTGCGTCCGCCATTGGGAATCTTGGAAAACAATTTTGGAGACAGCTGCATTTGGGAATTGTTGTGCAGTTTAGCCCCATACCCCCGCCATAATTGACAGCTTTTGCTGATCAAAGCAGAGATGGAAGTTGAGACGCAACCCGTCGCGTGCCTCCGCTGGGTGCCTGGTTCCTGGTGCGAAAGCTCAAGCATCAGAACATTCCACATGGCACCAGAGACTGTCACAGTCCAGTCTGACATTGGGATTCTTGGCAATGGATGAAGAACGGGATTGGGCGCGTCCCACGGGGTGTGTCTGTACCTGTCTTGTGTGCTACATGTTTAGAATTTTGTACATCTTGAATCTGTGCTTCTGTTGCCAGTTGTAAGCTTTTGTACGAGGGGTGTACCAGAATAGGCCGATCATCGCAGATTGCTCATCCTTCCAAAAAAGAAGGTTCCAAGGATTATTTCCTTTGGAGACTTGGTGAACACAAAGGCATGGTTGAGAGCTTCATGGGTGTATTGAGAACCAAAAAATGCACAAAATGAACAGCAGAAGTAATTGTCAAAGCACAACAGTTCGATGCGGCACCAAGCTCATTGCGCGTCACTGTCAGAGTCATTTCCTTCTTCCTCAGGGCCACTCCAATCGTCTTCTGAATGGTCCAGGAACTCTGGAAGAGGTGGGATGTCCAGTCCCCTGCCTTCAAAATAGGCACCACCTGCTGCCACACATTTGACCCATCTCCTTCTAAGAAGATCGAACATTGCTCTGCGGAAAAAATCCTTAAGCCAGTTCAACAGCACTCGGTGAGCCTCTGTCTTCAGCTCCTTGATGTTCCGGAAGGCATGTCCCTTCAGCTCGTCCTTTAGTGCAGGGAAAATCACAAAGTCACATGGTGCCATGTCAGGACTATAGGCAGGATGGCTGAGCATTTCAAGGTTGTTCTCTCCCACAGCAGCAAGGGAGATCGTCGAGGTGTGGGGTGTCATGTTATCCTGGTGCAAAAGGAAGTTTCTGTAGCCAGTTTCCTTCATCACCCACTTCTCAGGCCTTTTGAGATGAATGTTCTCCCTCAGTTTGGCTAGGACATGACAGTACTCATCTGTGTTGATGGTTTTGCCTTGTACCAGGAAGTGGATCAATACAGGTCTCTTGACATCGAAGAACAATGTCAGCATGACTTTCTTGGAAGCTGTCTTGCCTTGAAGAGCCTCTTCTAGATGCTTGGAGCCCTTTGGAAGCCACTGGGACGAGTGCTGTTTGGTCTGGGGATCGAAGCAGTAGAGCCATGTCTTGTTGCCACTCACAATTTGGTCAATGAAGTCACGTCCTCCCTCATCCAGAAGAACCAAGTTGTCTGTAGTAAGGTCAGCTCTGTGTGTCATTTGCTGTGGTGTCAAAAGTCTTGGCACAAATTTGGCACAGATTCTTGAGAATTTCAGATCCTTTTGAATGATCAGGTAGATGGTGCCTTGACTGAGCCCTGATTCCATGACCAATTCCCTGATTGTTTTGTGCCTGTCATCATCCAGGAGGTTACTGACCAGCTGGATGTTTTCATCTGTGCGCGCACTCTTGGTTCTCCCTGTATGAGCCTTGTCAGCAGTTGGTGTGTCGGCGCCGCCTGTCTTGAAGAGTTTGTGCCAATGCCGCACCCTTGTTTTGCCCAGCACTCTGTTTCCATACACTTCCTGCAAGTCCCTCCAACATTAGATTGGAGATTTGTCTTGGGCAACCATAAATTTGATCACAGCTCGCTGCTCAACATGACACTGCATTCTGCAGCTGTTGTCAATGCCTCTGCACAACTTGACAAATTGTCAGCAAAGTTGGATCAAAGGCCTTCGTGGAATAGTCATTTTTGGAAGCTTACCTGTGCACACTGGAGTGCCTATATTGTCCGCAATTGTTCTCACTTCAGGCACATTGTCTCTGAGGACAAAATGAAGGATCGACCAAAAAGTTTCCACAAACGTTGTTCGAGTAATCTGCGATGATCGGCCTATTCTGGTACACCCCTCGTATGAACGTATCGCAAGAAACGAGGGGCGGGCACCCAAAAGGAACTTTCGTTGTTGTGCGTGCAGTTACTGCACTGTTCATTTGTGCTCACAAATATTGATGAACAACACAGTATGTCAGCCACATGTCAGAAACAGCTGACTTCCAATCAACAATTTTTTTTCCGAGCGAAATTGACAAAGGATGCCCCGCGTATTTCGGCAACCCAAAGGATTTTACTTGTGCTCTGCATGCAATTCCTTTGCAACAGCTGCGCAGGATGCGGTCTCAAAGAGAACAAAATGTTTTTGGTGATCCGCATGAACACTCCTGAATAAGAACAACGACCGTCCACCAACCTGTCGATGACAGTTCAAATAACAAGTTTTATCCACTGTCTTGACCAGAAAAAATACTTGCAGTCCAACTCTGAAATTCCCAAAGAACGCGCAGTAAATCTACCTTCCATGCAGTGTATTTGCAAAGACAAACACACTGACGTTGTTTGTGCACGCAAGAATGCGAGGACCCCGTGCTTTTGGAAATTTGTTTGATCAATAGATTCGTATCAACGCAAGGTCTTCATCTCAGACAGGTCACATGTTAAATATTTGAGGTGTGTGAAACGCAAATTTGAAGGGTCAAGTGTTTGGGCGCTTGGTGTTGCAAGGAAGATGGTGCTGTCGGAAAGTACGAACAGCAAAAAAGTTCCATTTTGCGACAGCGATCTTCATGTGCACTGCGACTGGGTGAATTTCGCAAACACCCTCGACGGAAACATTGCTCGCTTTCAAAATACAACACAAACAGAGACGCGTGTCCAAAAATTTGAAGCGACCGGAATATGCATCTCGTAAAAATCACCAAAAAACACAACATGCACGAAAACGGACAATTTTGGGAAAGGGGTGGTGGTAAATTTGGTGCGTGAGACTGTCAAGTTTGAACACGTCCAACTTTGGTCGCAACGAGATTCTCTTCTCCAACCTTTGGCGTACACGATTCTTCTGCTCAAACAGCATTTCAAACTTTCTGGTTTTCCACCATGGAGAGATGTGTTGTGTTGGGGTCAAAATTTGATGTTGATAGTGAGTTTGAAACCACGGATCACTCACCTGTTTTGTCGCGAAGAAAACGTTGAATCTGACGCTGACTTCAATCGCTGCTTGCGCTTCTTGTGTGAAAAGCAGAATGCGTGCCGTGAACTCTGTTGTCTGCAGTCAAATTTGCAGCTGTGCAGGAGAAGGGCACGCCCCTCCACAAGTGTGGGATCTGGATCACTGGGTCAGCTGGTCCAGGGTGCCAGTCTTGTGTTGTACAAGTCTGTTGCCGAAACCCGTCAATCTGTTAGGTGCGCACATGCAGTTGGTCCCTGCATGCGACACGCGTGCACGTTCAGGTCAAATGAAGTGAGTCCCAGGATGCGGGAAGACTAAATATTCCAGGACATGACTTGTGCGTCTTGCATGCGTCAAAAAGCAGAACTTGAATTCAGATATTTAGAACGCGCTTGTAGGATTTTGTTTGCGTTCAAGAAGTTTGGTTTCCTCTTTCGGGCAAGCGAAAACGCAAATTGAAGCCGATTTTCAGCACAGTGTCGCACAATCTGTATTGTGCGAACGTAAAACTCCTGCCCAGAGCATTTTGTTTTCACATTTTCTTGAGAATGCGTTCCTGTGAGGCACTTTCGTTCATGTTTCTGCAACATGTGCAACTCTTGTTCTGCGACCACGACGATTGTGTTGTTTCGAATGGTTGCAGCTCCAGTGGCCAGCGATCAACCCGAAAAAGAAGGCGAAGAAGAAAAACTACAAAGATTCCGGAGTCATTTACCTCAACTCCATCAGGGTAAGCGGCAGACGTTGCTTTCAGAGACAAGAAGCAGTGCGAAAGGCAACTGCGGTGCGGTGGCCCTGTGCATCCCTATCATGTGACCCCTGTGAACCCCTTTTGAGATGTGCATGGGATGGGACAATGGACGTCCAGCCTGGGATGCCAAAAACTAAATGTGGTTTGGAAAGAAAGGGAGCAGACTGTGCGCCCCCTTCATGCACCTTTTCGTGTATC
>JAAUXT010060748.1_pt1 | contig 18798 bp, 19 predicted proteins | sample 7278171 | NCBI WGS metagenome assembly JAAUXT01 (sample SAMN14350112, study PRJNA611818) | marine sediment metagenome | isolation source: surface marine sediment (1.8m) | place: French Polynesia: Moorea | collected 2018-08 | reverse complement strand
GCAAATGCTGAATCTGCTCATATATGGTTTTGCTCCATTATGGTGCAAATTTGAGAAAAAGTTGCAGGGACTAATTTGGTAGTTGCAGCACCTGGTGTTGACAACAAGCCGCAACCAACTAACCAACATCGCTCTATTATCGCTCACCGCGTTGGAATTGTTCAAATCACGGCGACCTCCATGGAGGTTGTTTTTTTTTTCGCAGAAAAAAGTCGTCCGCGGATCTGTGAAGATCAAGGGAGCGGGAGCATGCCGACCTTGCGCTTGAAAACTCAAATTTCTCTTTTGCTGCGTCTCAGAAGTAGACAGGTCCCTGACCAAAACCTGGAGCCGACCAGATTGCCACATTAGCTGTGGTCATAGTCTACACTCAGCGTCGTGTGCCGTGTTGTAAAGCTGAAAGTCTCCTTATGTTCGGCGCAGCTGCCAAGGCAGCTTTGCTATCGTCACCCCAGAAGTCGTGAACGCCCAGTTTTCCCACCGACGAGATGGATGATTAACCGCGTGCAGTGGTCAGGCGGTGCCCATCCACTTGCGCAGCTTTCCTGTACAAAACTGCATCACCTGTTCATTTGTTTGTGACGCAAATGCGAGGGATGCTGCCGACAATCAAAACAATTTGGCATCGTGCCTCACCGTGTTAGGCTTGTTTGGAAGGCAGGATACAGAATCTAATTTATCTCCACCACTCATTGGGATAAGCTAAACTTTCTGGATCAACTTTTTCCACCATCAAAGGGGAAGAACTCGCTGCAGAACCTCAAACTTTGAGATTCAGGACCAATGTTTCAGTTTGGGATTCAAGTGGCCCTTTGGCCCAAGGCCTTTGAACACCATGCTTCACCATGGTGAAGCCCTGATTCCTTCATTGAAGGCATTTCTTTGGGCATTGTTCGTGTATTTGTCCGTGGGAACCAACCTGGGCAGCTCTCTCACTTGTGGTGTTTGGGATGGTTACAGCAGATCGTCTGGAAACGGAGGATTCAACATTCAAATCACGCACTCAGCACTGGACACGCAGTTGGGAATCGTTCCTCAAAGCAGAAATCAAGGTGAGAACAAGGAAAATGTCTTGAGTACGAGCGTATCATGGGACAATCACCTGTGCAACACACACACACACACACACACACATACACACGCACACACTCATGACTGCAGTTTTGTGAAATGTTGCGCGCTCACAAAATTCTTTCATGCAGTCACCTTCTCTGAGCCAAAACAGGCTATGAAAGTTTGGGGGATCCAGACCCAATATGGAGGTCACTCAGCCCTCTCCAGCCCGTGCGCAGTGCCTCAAACATTGTATTTTTTCCAACAACGGAAACTTTTCTGGTGTCAGTGCAAGCACAAGTGCGCACCTCTTAAGTCCAACTCCATTCTATTCTGAATTCACTTCCAAGAAATTTGTGAACTCTTTCCCAAATTTAAATTCTCATGACATTCAAATTTTGACTGCGTTCAGAGGTTTCTGGACGCTGAAACTTGCTGGTGTTTTGAACGTGTATGCTTGCACACCACAACAGACACTGCAGTGTTTTCTCATATATCGCTTTTTTGTGGAGCCTTCTTGTGTTTTTGAGCTCACACGAAGATGGACTTTCATTTTTTGAAGAAAAAGACCTCCAGATTTTACTAAAGACTTTCTCCTTTGTAAAGTCTGTTGAGCTGAAGCACCTTGCTCAAATTTGTTTTGCAGTGACCATCACTGGCCCCAAGACAGGAGACACCAGGGCACTTAAGATCGAGTTGCAGTCGTTTGATACGGAAAATCAGAGCCAAGCTGCCGGTGGCTTCCTTCTTGATCCTGACTCCAATTTCCAGAGGTGAGATCAACAAGTCGTTGTGGCCGCTTGGATCAACTCGGTGCACGTATGAATCAAAGGGGTCACCACAACACTCGTATCGACGATTTTGCGGACTGAAAACAAGGGTGGATGAAGGGGTCTGGGGTGTGGAGCCAGCCCACCCCTCCCCAACCATTCCTTTTCTGCATTTCCCCATCTCAAGCTGTTGAAAGCAGGCATACAGGAACGTTGGGCTCAGGGCTCATGCAAACGTTCGTGTTTCTGCATCTTTTGCTTCCATGGCTTCTTGGTTGTTTTTCTTTCTTTTCACGTTTGCGCTCGAAGTCCATGTTTTGCACTGAGCCCATCGCTCAATATATGGCGCAGGTGGGGAGGTGTATGTGTGTGGGGGGGGGGGGGGCGGTTCTGGCCTTGGCCAGGGAGGTTACGGCCCAGGTGTGGGGCGAAATGGCCTCGTGGGGAATTACGGCCCAGGTAATGGGGTTTTTACCTTGGTGGAGCAGTTGTAGCCAAGGTGGGGATCATGGCCTTTGTTGTGGGGTTGTGGGCTCGGAGAGAGGTTACAGCCTTCGTCGGGGTCCTGGCCTAGGTGGGGGGGGGGGTTGTGACCCATTTGGGGGTCATGGCCAAGGTGGGGGCTTGTGACGGAATCGTGGCTCGGAACAATACTGAAGAACGCGGGGACGAAATTCAACAAAAAGGTACGAAACTCACTGTCTTCAGTGTCATTCCGAGCAATGTATGAGTTTCGTATCTTTTTTTGAGTTTCGTCCCCGCATTTTGAGCCGCAAAACGGTCAACGGCCCAGTGTCCCAGGTGGAGGAAGGATCGTTGAAGTGTGGATGGACACACACATGAATGCTGCAGGTTTTATTCGCTGTTTGCTTCACCTAGATGGCCGGCTACCGCAACCATCAACAAATATTGTGTGAGGTGCCGATCATGAAACAGAGACTGCCTTCTGTTGGGCGTTGCAGGTGTGCACCAGGGGGAGTAGTGGGCGTCTCTTCTGCCGACAACGCCTCCTTCTCGTGGAGCTTTCAGAACAACGAAACTGCCGCCTGCTTCACTGTCAGGTTCGCAAGTGCACTTGGCATAAACATCACTTCAAGGCCTGTGTTCAAACCATGTTATCTCGCAGAATCTGTGATTCAGCTGCAATACACCTTCAAAAACATTAATTTGTGGAATTACTCTGCACCTGATGCGACAAGGAAGGTAGCAAGTCACACATTAGTGTCGCAAGAATGTGAAAATTGTCTGGATGTGCTTCACGTTTTTGATTGCAGAGCGACTGTGGCGTGGTTCGACCAGAGGCTCGTTTACAACTTAAATCACACAGTCTGCAGACGAACCGGTGAGGGAAGAATTTTGCTGTTTCCATCCCTGGGAAACATTTGTTTGTTGGTGTTGTTTCAGCACTTCTTTGAGATGAAACTTCGTTTCTGTTGGCTTTTGAATTGCTTGAGACCAAATGTTTTTTGTCGAACAACACTTGTGTTGGTTTTCGCTACAGAAAAGGGATAACCAGAATTTGACGAGCAGTAGCACACGGAAGTGAGCTGTTTGTTTACCAGTGCAGCCCAAATTAGCGCGAACACAGCCAGTCCGTACACAACACAGCTGATTGCATCAGCTCATTAGAGAAAATTGTGTGTTTACATTTCGATGACCAAAACGCGTGGAACCCTGACTCAAAATAGCTGCACATCAACTGTGCCATAACAATCAAACGTCATGCAATTGAGCATCACACGTCGTAAATGTACCTGCTCCTTCCAATCCCAATGCGTTCAGTGCATCATTTTGTTTCATCTGCAGTGCCCTTGGTGCTGCCCTGAGCTGTAGATTACCGCGTAAATGTGTTCAGCGAGTCCCTTGCAGGGCGAGAATAGTTTCTGAGCACACATTCAGATACAGTATTTGGCAAAATTTTTGGCGTGCACAACGGACAATGACCAAAACGAGGTCACTGTCCTTCACTCCAGATTGTCGTCACGTGTGACGGTGACAGCCCTCAGGACAAAAAATCTTGCGTTTCTTCCTTCCTTCCGCGTCAAAGGCGTTTCTTTTGATTGGGGACAAACAGTACAAGGCTCTGCCCTGAGTCGGAAAATGTTTTGCTGTTTTCCACGTCACAGGTTGTTTCGACCACGTGTTGGGACCTTCTGGATACATCCACTCCGCAGGCTTTCCGCACAAATACCCAGACAATGCCGATTGCATGACACTCATAGAAAGCTCAGCTGGGAAACCTCTTACCATTCAGGTGAGTTTAAACACTCGTTCGAGGCTTGGCATCGCACGTGAAGATATCATGCTCAGCGGTAGTTCCAAGTTTCGGGAAGGCAAATGCAGCTGTGTCATCGAAGCTTTCCATCTGCAGATAAATTCCGTTTGACAAAATTGAAAACAGATTGGAGACTGTAAACGTCTGCCCCCTTCTTTGTGGTGTTGAGCATTTCTCTGTCTGGTTTGGGTCACATGCTGGTATCTTGTGGCGCATCAAGTTTCAAATTGGAAGTCTCGACGTCAAACCAACTGTTTTCGTTCGGCTTTGTGGGCGCATGGAGCGTTGAATCAGGTCCAGGTCATCACACTTGAGAGCTGTTTCTGTTACAGTTTGAAAGTTTCCAGTTGGAGGCGGAGTACTCTGGTCGCTGCTACGATTTCGTGAGCGTCGCGTCGAGTGAAGAGCATCTGCGAAGCGCGCGGCGGCTCTGCGGCTCCGTCCCCGAGGAGGCGCTCAAGGCGCTGCGCTTTCACTTGGACGGTCCCTTCGCCGTGGTCAGGTTCAGGTCAGACGAAAAGATCGCCACTTCTGGATACAAGGCATTATTCTACACTCCTCAGACAGGTATACAAAACCTGCACGAAAACTCTTGTCCGCACCTAACTGCAACAATTTCGCCCTCATGCATGCATCCACCCCGAGATGCGAGAGATAACGCACTTGTCGTTGTCTCAGAAGTTCTGCCATTTGACCCAAAGTCAGCCACCTTTGGAGTTCGTTGTTGTTGCCGTCTGGAGAGTTCTCTTTGCTTGCAAACTTACCCGAAGGCAAAATTTCTCCGAAAAGAAAGGACCCCATTGCCTGGAACCCACATCATTGCACTAAATCGTTTGTATGAAACACGCATTTAGTTCCTTTGTGCACTCCGTGAAAAGGAAATCGAATTCCGGCGCAAGGCTTTTTGTTTGAGATTTTGGGACCAATTGATTTGTTTGTTGGTCCTGAAGTCTCGTGAGATGCTCTCTGCGACACGAATTTGGAAGAACAGTTCGTCAAGCATCGTCACATTTGCGCGAATTTCAGATTGCTTCCACAACTTCTCGGCACCAACCGGAAACTTTTCAAGCCCGAATCACCCTGAACATTACTTCCCAAGCACACGCTGCACCTACGAGATCTCAGTGCCTGAGAATCAGCGAATTGTGCTGAGAATCAGCAGTTTCAACCTCGAGTCGTCAAGAGGCGGACAATGCAGAGACTTCGTACGAGTGCAGACGTCGGAAGAGTCTGAAGGAAAAACAATCTGTGGACGTTACGGTGATTTGAGACCCGATGAGGCCTCGTTCGAGTCATCGAGCAACTGGCTTCGGATTTCGTTTGTCTCTGATCACGTTCATCAGGATTCCGGATTTGCGTTCCATTACGAATCCATCACATCGTGTGTGAACACAACGTTTATCAGTGAGAACGGAACTCTGACGAGTGCAAACTATCCGAACAATTACCTCAACAATCAGCAGTGTTCCACTCTCATATCCACAGCCAGGCCGTCCCACGTCATTTACCTGCAATTTGAACGATTCTACACATTAGAGGATGAATCCAGATCACCGTCTCTCTCGGAGTGTTCCATGGACTACGTGGAAATATCAGATGGAAGCAGTGTGTTCAGGAGATGCGGCAATTGGCTTGGGTACGAGAGAGAACTGAGGTTCCGGTCCCAGAGTTCTTGGTTTCGGATTTCGTTTGTGTCAGACTCGTCTGGAACAGCATCTGGATACAAGGCTGTGTGGAAAGCTGTGCCCAACGATACTTCAGAGATTCCGTGCCCTTCAGATTGGCACAGCTTTGAAGATCACTGCTTCCAGGTAAGAAAATCACAGCAGTTACACTGTTATGGGAACCGTGGTTTTGACTTATGTTGTCTCACAATCCGTGAGGTTCTCACACACGTACATGCGGACGTAACTTTCATGTTTTCTTGGAATGTGGAAACTCACATTGCCCGGAATGACTCAGAAAATAGTGTGCAAACACAAAAAGGATTTTGTCTCAGAGACACAGGAAACCTCTGGAAACAAAAGATCATTGCCCCCCACGAGAAAGACAAAAAATACGAGTAGCAATTCCGTCAGAGCGCACAAGCCTCGCTGTTGTGGTTGTTGAACAAAATGTTTTGCAGAAGGGAGTTCTTGACGTTTGAGCATTTTCATGCACTTTTGATGCTCAGTTTTGAAACCAAAAGGTGCGTGTTTTGTATTCGACTGACCAGGTGATTCCCGAAGACAAAACGGAAGTTCAGCAAACACGTCCGGTCCTTTTTCGATGTGCCCCAATTGCCAGATCGTACGTAGATACCATTTGGTCACTGGTCATTGGCTCTGGGAACAAATTCAGGGCAAATGTGGTGATCTGGGGAGCATCTGGCAAAAGGGGCTCCGCACTTGTGAAATTTAAAGCGTGCTGATCCTCGCCAAAGCGCCAATTGGACCTCTCGCCCAAGGCACCAGCGCACCACCCTGAGCCTGGAAGAATGGCGATTTTTGATCGCTGGTTTCATCCTTTTTGTCTTTGGAGTGTTGGGCCTGGAGTACAATGTGCCAAACCCATGTTTCATTCTGCAAAGGCAATCTAGCACAGCGTCTGCTACTCGTACTGTGGGTGTCGACCATGTGTTCTGCTTTCAGCATTGGTTCAATGAAGCTTTGATGCAATCATTGGGACATGAAGCGTATTTCTGTACGCTTGGTGAAAACCATGACTGGCTAAAGATCCCTGTAATTGAATCCCAAGCGGCAGAGAAACGACTGCAAAACAGTCGTATGTTCTCCAATCGGTCACGAATCCAGGATCCAGAAATTTTGCTGACGAAGTTTGCTTGACAAAACTCAGTCTTTCCTTTCAGGTTGTAGAGGAGCAGTTGGATTGGAGTTCTGCTGAAGCAAGGTGTGGGCAACGAAATTCGACGCTCGCTGTCATCGCGTCTCAAGAGAGCAGAGATTTTGTGAATTCACTCATCAGGCGAAGGTTTGTTCGTTTCATTGTTAGTTTTGCCTGTCCCTGACTGGGATCATTTCTGTCCTGTGGGAGAGAGTTGTGAACTTCAGAAGGAAACCCGTTTGCAGGGTAATATTCGGGTAAAAATAAAACACGTGCATTGGGTCTCCAGTTGGGGGTTCTGGTCAAGATCAAAGTCACGTTCTCGGTCAGATTCCCAAACAGAACTCTCTGCAAAGCAATGTCTGTTCTACCTCAGGACAAGGCGTTCATTTTCTTTGAAAAGTCCTCAGTTTTGTTTTCGCATGGATACCCTTACGTTTTCGTGTCGTGTTTTTCGTGGTTCTGCTTGAGTTCTTTTGTTCCATTTCTTGTGCTCAGAAAAAGGCAGCGTCGACACATCCACAAATAGCACCAAACTCCTGCAGAGTTTGGGAAATCTGAAACCACCAGTACGACTCGCAAAATCTCATGACGGTTGTTGGTTGCTCCCAACCAACACCTAAAGCCGAAACTGTAGGCTTCACAGGTTGGCTCGATCAATACATTTGCAGCTGCTTTCAGAAGGGCTCCACACATTTTTGAAAACCGAATATTTTCCACAAATGTAAATTTATTGAAAATTAAGTCGTCTTTGTGCTGCGAGTGACAATGAGATGATGGAAGCAACAAGCTTTTTGTGCTTCGAAGCTGGATTTCATGTTGTCATTGCACACCGCACTGGCAACTCTTTCTGAACACCTGGCAAGTACTGAAATTCTTCTAAAGTAAGCAACCTGTTTGCAAGCGTGGTGTTTGTTTCCAGCGACGGGAGTCACACAGAGAGACCACTTTCTGCATTTGTCTGTTGTGTTGTCGTGACAAGCGGTACTTCGTGCACCCTGGTTTCTTCATCCTGTGTGTTGTGTGCGCTTGTAGCTCCTTTGAGATGACATTCAATTCTGTCTTCAGAGAACATTCAACTGAGAAACCATGCAGCAAGAAAGATAAGATGTGGCTTTCAGCATGACATAATATTTGCAATTAGCTTTTCGGAGAGGGGACGATAGTTTGTGGTTTGGCACGGTTGCTTGTTCTCCTTTCTGTTGACAGCAAAGTTCCAACATTCCCAGCATCCATGCTGAAACATTTCAATTTAAGAAATGAAGTGAATTTGAGAAATGTGATTGAATGCCAACAAAAAAGAGTCCTGCACGTTCACGATGAATTTACGAGTTTTCCTGGTTAATTGGTGTGCACTTCCCACGTCCCACGTCCCAAGACAGGGTTCGACAACACTTGGCTGTTTTGCAGAGATGACTACTCGCCCGACGACGGCTTCTGGATCGGAGCGTCGGACCGTCTGCACGAGTCCAGGTTCACGTCGCCTGACCGTCGTTCGGTTCCATTCACAGGTTTGCGCTCCATGCCATTGCAGTTTCTTCCTGAGTCTCTGATTCCATCAATGACACACGTGTGTACAAACGTGTGCGTTTCCCACGAACACACCCCAAGGTAAATAATTTTGAGGAACTTGTCAAAACACCGGACACTTGCCAGCTTTATGAAGGTGAATCTGGTTTCCAGTCAAATTGGTGTGTGTTCTCGGGAGTCTGCACACAGCTTTTGAGCAGAGGTGGTGAACTGCAGCATTATCCTGGCCACCTTCCTCTGTGTTTTTGCAATGGATTTCTTCAGACAAGTTTGTTTTCATTCGTTACGAGCGACATGTAGAGCAACGAAATGTTACGAAACTCCGAGCTACAAACACCCAGACAACCCACAACAAAAAGCAATAGAAACAACTACTTGATTTGAAAATGCAGAATCATTCAAAGTGCAGCATTTCACTCTCAGGGTTGTGCGGTTTCTGGGGAGCACAAAGATATTTTTGTGTGAAACTGAATTCCTTCTGCCTCAACAAAGGGCCCATTCACAGTGGCAGACTCCATTCCCGGGAACAAAAAAGATTGTGCCAAAATTACTTTCCGTCAAACAATCAAAACACAGCGCGCCCCAGTTTGAAGATTGTAGATGCAACCTTTCATCGAAGTCATCAAAGCTCCGTACTAAAGTTGCCCAAGGTGTCTCTGAAATGTGAATCTCTTTGTAGCGGGTGGGAAGGTGAGTTGTGTGGGAATTGTAGAGCTACGTGCGCGGCAACAAGCAGCTGATGCCCATTCGCAACAGCTGAGATGGATCAAGCAATGTTTCTTTCCTGTGGCACAAAAACAATGTGAAGGCCGCATTCGTTGCCTGAGTGATCCTGAAACCAACTGAAGTGAAGGTGCAGAGAACAGCGTGTTGGAGAGCGCAAGCGAAGTGTCCAAAGTGTGGACCTTCGCGCAGTGTGATTTTTGTTCTTGACTCCTCATCAACTATGTGACACAAAAGCGTGAAGGGACGTGAGACACCTGGTGAGGTGTCATACACATTTTGTTTGTTTGGTTCTCTTGCCCAAAATGTACATCGCACAATAATGAATTTGGTGTGCATGCACTTGAAGGTCCCCAATTTGTACACACGTGTGTGCATGTGTTTTCTGTGTGTTGCAGACTGGTTTCCAGGCTGGAAGCAACATTTCTGGTACAACAAACAGCCCAATGATGACGGATACAGTGATCAGGACTGTGTAGAAATCAGGCAAACGTTCAGGTGAGGTTCTGGTTTTTACGTTCATCTTTCCAACGAAATCGAGACACCAATGGATGACTCCAGTGAACATTTTCATCAGTGGATTGTTGTGTCGGAACCAACGTGTTTGCCTGCGAGTTTTGGACTTTTGTTCTTACACAACTGTCAGATGACTTGAAAGCGAGGACAAGTCGTATCGTTGTCAAGCGGAAGTTTCAGGCTGAGTCCCCAGACGTACCAAATTGTCCAAGTTACACACCACATGTAGCCCCATCTCGCTCGTCCACACCTTCATCAAGGTTCATTTGTGTCCCGAGATTAAAGAGGGATCGACAGTACAAGACAGATGAAGCGCACCTATCCAGACATCTTATCACGCAGACTCAGCATTGTCGAGTCATTGTTGAACGTTTCCACGAAAACGACCGTTCTGCATGCAAGTCAACAACAGCGAAACCAAAATCCTGTAATCCACGGTGCACGCGTCAAACATGAAACTTGCTGTTTCGAATTAAAGATTCTCTTTTGGGGTATTTTTGCGTGGTTTATCAGTCTTTCTCAAATTCTCTTTGATGTGACTCCAACCTGAAGTTCTTCACCTTGAAGCAAGTTTTTCATCTTGTACACGATAAATTATTTCTTGCCCAGCGTGGTGAGGTTGTCTTCTGTTCTCTGCGACGATTGGGAAAATATGTTATGGGGTGAGCTTTTGTCATTTGTCCGCGTTGCTGTGCAAACCCTTTTTGCTGTTTTTGTTTTCAGCAGTCTGACTGTTCGAGGTGCGGATTCTGAGCGCCATGTATATCAGTCCTTTATTCCTGTGAAGCCATTTCAAAATAAGCCCTCCCTTTCGCTGAAGATGCGGCATGGCCAGGATCCTACTTCGGACCACTGCGAACCGTGGCCCACACCATCAAATCTCAAGTTTGCTTCTTTTGGCAAACGCGTGCGTGTGGTTCTATTGTAGGTTTCCAACCAAAGGCTCGGGGCAGGCAGATCGCCTTTACTGGAATGACTTGTCATGCGAACAACGGCGGAGATTCGTCTGCCAGCAGCTGAAGCCCGGAGGTGATGCATCAAAATAGATTTCAACTGACAACTGTCAGAAAATTTCGACAAGTGATTTGTCACAAACGACACGTCAGGAGGGAGGATGTTCAGAATCTCAGTGACATGATCAGGAATATATACTCATCTCTTGTTACAGTGTTGCCACCTGTGACACCAACAGTGCCAGATTGTGATCAGAACATTCGCCTCGACCCTCTGCATCCGTCTGGCAAGAACATCCTTCTGTTGGATTTCTGCAAGTCTCGATGTCAGCATGTCTTCGAGACTGAGCAGCTCATTCAATGTGCAAACGTAGTCAAGTCGATTATCAACCACAACAGTCAACAGTGGAGTTCTCGTGAGACTGTTCCAAAATACAACAAGCTCCTTCAAGAAAATCCTTTATTGATTGTCAATGAAGAGAACCAATCGCAGTTGTGCTGTTTTTGAAGAGTGTAAAAACCACATTTTCAGGCACATGGAGCACACCCGGGTTCCCCAAGCCGTACCTGGACCAGCTGCACTGCAACGTGTCTGTGAGCGCCCCGGAGGGCTTCGTCATTGAACTGCAGTTCTCCAGCTTTGAACTGGAACCCTCGGAAAGGTAAAGAAACCACGTCCTACTCAACGGCATTTCCATTTCCACCCCATCTTCCAGGGTGACGTTTGTTTTGCGGTGTTCAGATGTGAGTATGACCGGGTGGAGGTGCGGTCCCCGGATGCTCCGGCCGCCGCTTCCTTTGACGCCGTCGTGGACGCCGCTGTCCACGCGGGCGCAAACGCCGCTGCCACCAGCGATGCCGCCGCCACCGTCACCGCCACCGCAGCAGCAGCTCCTGTCGTCATGTGCGGCTCGCGCAATGACCGGCTGAAGATGCTGCGCTATATGTCACTGGGGCCTTGGCTGCTGCTCTGGTTCTCCTCGGACGCGACCGTCTCCTTCCCCGGACTCGTCGCCTCCTTCTCGCTGGTGCACGCCAACGGTACGTGCCCCATGAAATACAGATTTAGTTGTTCTGGCTCACATCCTCTGTGTGTGTGTGTGTGTGTGTGTGTGTGTGTGTGTGTGTGTGTGTGCGTGTGTGTGGTGCGTGTGTGTCGTGGAGAACCGGTACATGGAAGTGCTCAATGTTTCTCATCGTCCAGAATTGCCCTGGAAAAACACGAGTGGACGTGTAAACAATTGCGTAATTCTTGAGTTTTTGTTTGTTCCCCTTACGTTTCGGACGACCACCAACAGCACCACGTACTTGGCGGTTGATTGTCAGAGCCTGTTTGAGATTGTGGACACTGGAAAAAGGAATTTCCATTATACCAGTTCTGGAGCACAGTTAGATGCAGTATGCGGTTGAATCTGACATTTGTCTTCCAAAGTGTGAGTGAATTTTGAACGTCCTTTCGAAACAAAGTCAACTGGTTGAGCACCAGTCGTCGTGGTATTCGTGCAGAAAGGTATGAGAACGAGAGACCATGAACATCTTGCGAAACCGCACATTGAGGTCGGACAATTGGTGGTCTCGTAAGGCTGTTGAATGAACCTGCAGAACTGAGCAAATTGTTTCACGTCTGGTCCATTAGCATCATCGCCGGAACGTTGATGGGCGCAGTTGTCGTGATTGACCTTCAGTCTACACGCAGCGGTCCTGAGCTCTGCGCTAAATGATTGAGCACAAAGTTGGTCCAACACAAGTCAGCAAACCAAATGTGGACAGGCAAAACTTTTCAGATGGTCAACAATGCCAAATCAAGCTACAATAAAAACAAAAAACAGACAACGTGCCCCATTTTGTGACTGAAAGTAGAGATGCATAACGGGACAGAACGACATGGAGAATTTTGATTTGTTGCAGAATGAACGAACTTTGAGGTCTCAAGCTGACAAGACAGAGACAAACGAACTGGCCCGAGCGACTTTCTTTTTGTTGCTATTTGGTCACAAAAAAAGACGATTGTAAGACAGGACCTCTCTTGAGTTGTTTCAACAACAAGCCAACCACAACCCATTCCTGATGCAGCACCAGTCCTGAAACAAAAACAAAGAACTACAGGGGTCTCGTTTCGTTGCCGATTTTTGTCCAAAAATGACTGTACGAGTTGAACTATGTTTTCAGGCTGTGTTCAGCTGATTCAGTGTTTTCGGTGTCTGAAAATGCACAATGCCCACAATCTACGCCCACAACCCTGCTGTGTGTTTCCCTTGCAGCATCGGACGCGTGCCGAGAGGTGGGCTGGTCTCTCCTCTTCTCCAGCTGTTTCCGCGCCGTCCACGAGGAGCGCGTCACGCACGACGCCGCCAGACGCATCTGCGCCATGTCCGCTTCCAGCCTCGTCCGTCTGGACAGCGGCGACCACTTCGAACTGCCGTCCATGGGTGCGACTGTTTTCTTTTGACGGATCAAAGGAGCCCGGAAGATCAACAAGAACAGTGTTTTGAGTGCCGAACATGAAAGGAGACGAGAATCCTGAATCCTTGAGTCCTGTAACTTTCTCTTTTTCAAAAGCTGTGATGGTGTTTCTGTTTGGTGTCTTTCCCCGTAAACTTGAGAGTGTACGAGAAGTTAGTGTGACAACAAAGTTTGAAAAGGATTGTCACGACGTCTGGGTTCCCGCAGTACACATTCTGAAAAGAATCAAATCTGAGCAGAAAAGAAATTTTCAACACAGTGCAAGTTGCCATGGCGTTTGGCATTTTGCCTCAAATTGGAAAACTCAATAATGTACGAGTAAAACTTCCTTTTCAGCAAAAGGAAATTACTGGGTCGGAGCCACACGAGCGGAAAACGGCACCTGGATGTGGGAAGATGGAACTGCAATCAATCTCACAGGTACATTGATTTGCGTGTTTCTGCGGTGTTTCGTCACTTTGATGCTCTTTCCCCCTGACTCTTACCAAACGGGACACTGGTGTCAGGCAGGAAATGAAATGAAAGAAATTGTTTTCTCACAAAAAATGAACCCATGGACCTTCCATCATTCACGATTTGTGAGATGACATGAAATTTGAAACATAAACTCCTTCCCAGTCCCGAGACTGAACAAACAGATCGGGTGTCGGCGATTGACGTCAATGTTACTATGCAGCCGCCCTGGAGTTGGCTGCAGATTTCATTTCACCTGCTGCATGAATTTCATTTTGTGTGTCCGGTCTCATAAAACTGAGATTCTCGTCTTACACAACTGAGGAGGCCTGGTTTCTGAGAAAAAAAGTTGTTTTCTACGTCGTCAGAGATCGTAAACACATTTTCTTTAAAGCTGCAATCACGTCGATGCTTCGCAAGACAATTGTCGGACTGAAACGTTGCGAAACTTGTACGAAATTTGTGCTGGTTAAACACCACTGAGGTTACTGTTCTGACAAGAACACCCCAGGATTTTGACCTGTTCAGACACGAATCCAACCGTTTAGCCTTTTGCTTCGGGGAAATGTCACGCGTTGTTCAGGTTCTGACACACGCGCTGTCCAAGACCTGTCATCACCAACAAATTTTGCCTTGAGTCACAAAATCTGCTGCGAATCCAAGAGAAAAACAATTTCACAACTCTACGAATCTGAGGTTTCTTGAATGTTATTTTGCTGTTTGATACAAGAATCAGAGAACAACATGATTTATGTCTCCGTGATTCTGGATCCCTTTTCCGTGGGTACGCCTTCACCGGACAAGATCGAACTCGCGAACTGTTCCATCTCTTGTCAGTCGCTGGAGAGACGCCGCTGAATGCGTCATCCTCCTGCCTGGTCCTGCACTGGCTCAAACCCGGACAGATTCGTGTCCTCGCCTCCCGGTGCTCAGAGCAACACGGTTTCATCTGTCAGAGATCCGTGTCAGGTGAGTAACTGCAGCTCCCTAAGTCGGATGTTTCTTCTCATCTCGTCTGCAGCGCAGGAACGCTTTGGTTTATTGTTCATAAAGTCCAAACGAACTGAAAACGCTTTGAAGAACAGCAAAAAGAAAACATACCCAACTTCCTAAGTTGTCTGGTTGGTTGCCGTACCATCCATTGTAGCTTTTCTTGTTGCCTGTATTCAGCTGCTGTGCCTCCAGTGACACAGAACGTGACGGGCACTTCGGGCACGATCACCAGTCCGAACCCTCCCAACGAACTCTACGCTCCGTTTCTGCACCTCGTCTGGAATATTGAAGCTCCAGCAGGATCGAGATTGGTTTTGGTATTCACCAACATTGACCTGGAGTATCAGGTTTGTCTTCACGTCCATGACCTGACTCCGAGCACATCCAGGGGCTTGACTCCCGTTCAACGACTGCCCGCAAAAACAACAACCCTTCTTTGGTTTGCCACCGCTATTGCTTTCTCTCTTTGTTCTGCACAGATTGTTCAAAAGAGGAAATTTTGCCCCCACCCCCCACGACAGGTCACCCTTTAAACAGATCCTGGATTGGCTCTTGACCTGAATGAGCCTTTTTGGACGCACCATGGACCAGAACATATGTCCCCCCTCCTTTGCGCGAGCTACTCGTAAAACGCGAATTTTGAACCGTGACAGTTGGAGAACCCTGTCTTGACTGTGCTTTGACGTGCAAGGTCGAGCGGTTCTCCAAACTGGGAGTGGGTGCACGCCAGTGGTGTGTCTATGCGTGTGTGTGATAAGTTGTGTCCATGCAGGCTGTTCAAGGTCTCTCGAAGCTGGAAAATATCAAATTTTAATTGTCAGGCGAGTTTGAGCCTTGTGCGATTCAATGCGTCGAATCCATTAACCACATCTCTGATTGACATGTCACGAACAGCGTGTTTCAGCGTGTTTGACAAGCCCACTTCTTCACATTTCATTTTGTAGAAATCGTGTCTGTACGACAGCATCACCATACAAAGTGGGGACGCTGACCCGTCCACAGCATCCCTTCCTGACCCTCTGTGTGGAAATCACTCCCGTCCCTACAGCTATGCAATGACCGGCAACCAAGCCATTGTGATTTTCAAGACAGACTACAACAACAGCGGACAAGGCTTCAGGTTGGAGTGGAAAGCCATAAATGTTTCCCGGTGTTCAAACGAACTTGACCTCGTGTACGCCCCCTCTCCTGGAGAACTACACAGCCTCAACTACCCTCAAACCTACTTGAACAACTTACACTGCAGAACACAAATAAAAACCGACAACGCAAGCAGGGTTTGGGTGAGGTTCACTGATTTTGACTTAAGTGTGGAGGGCACGAACTGTTCGGACCTCGTGACCCTGAACCTGAACGCCTCTGCTGCGCCGGCCGCAGCGCACAAACTCTCGTCACAACGACTGTGCTCATGGAACAACTCTGACGTCAGAAACCTTCGCTTTCTCTCCGACTCCAGCACGATGGAGTTCGTCTTTACCACGGATGATCTTCACAACGCACGAGGATACTCACTTTCTTACCACGCAGGTGAAGCTTTTTTGCACAAATCGCTTCAGTATTGTCATGTTACGTTGACAATCAAAACAAGGCTTTCTCATTGAGCAGAATGGTCGCATGCAGAACGAAAAAGACATTCTCGCACCTCAGTTTTGGACATGTTTGCTTTTTTTGTCAAAAAAGCCTTGAAAAAGCAAGTCCTGTCCACGAATTTCACCAGGAGTCATTGTTCGCGTCACTGAACACTATGTGCTCCAGAGTGAAAGTTCAAAACAGTTTGCGATTTCCCTTTTCAGTACCCGAGTCATTTGACCACACTGAAGTGGTGAGGCTGGGACCTGGAGAGGAAGGACAGGTGCGCAGCGTCAACTACCCGCTGCCCTACCCCGCCAACCTCAACTTCACCGTTCAGCTGCAGGTCAGTGGAGTTGTTCAGGCGCAAGGAAACGCATAAAAGCGTTAAACTCTTGCGATCCCATCCGTGGCAAGGAAACCGAGACACTGGTGACTGGCATTTGGAGGCTTGGTTGGTCCTGTGCTCTTTGGTACAGAATAATCGCGGCTTGTTCCGGGTGGGGAGAGGGGCTTCCACGCCACTGCCTCCGCGAGGAGTTTCCACCAGAACGACTTGTCAGGCACCACCACCTTCTCTTTCATCCAAAACGAAGAAGAAGGAAAAAAAGTGTTGGGCTGGACCGTTCTCGTTTTTTTTTTTGTGTTCCACGTGAACAGTGAAATGAAGCCATGGGAACGTTTGCCTGCAGCGAGAACCTTCATTTCCGGTGAATACGTTCATCAGGTTTGCCACTGTGCACGTGCGCGACTGTGTCGTGTGACGCCAGACGCTCTCATCGATCCTTGGATTCCACGGAAGGGGAGGTGGATCCAGTGAGTCTTAGAGACAAAGATTCACGGAAAAAAGCCTTGACCTCCCTTTTCTTGGACCCATGTGCAATGCTTTGCTTTCTGGTCATTTCTGCGAAGCAAGAGTGAGGTTTTCACAAGAGCTTGATCATGAATCCGTCCCTTCCAAGGACAGCCAGCTTTGGGTGGAGCCCTGTTGCGCTGCACGAACCTCGATCACTGCGTGCACAGACAGAAAAGAATGTACTCAGATTCGAAACTGGCATCTGCACTCTTGCGTTTGTTGCGAACAAAGACTGGCGAGAACAGGTGGACAAGAACAATTTTGGACACCAACACCGGTGGAACGACGGCATTGTTTCATGATGAGCACAGTTTATAATTGGAGTTATGAGTTGCCAAGAAGTCAACAGAATTGGTACGAAGCCTCACCGAACATGATCTTCAGAATATTTCTCGAATACCACAAAAAGTGACTCAGCCGTGATTATCAATCTTGATTTCAACATGAAATACCAAACTCATCAGTGTTGTGAACTTTTGCTTCCAAAGTTGTGATCCACCCTGATCTTTATAGGTTTTGCTTTGTGTTTTTCATCACTCTTGCAAATTGAAAGTTTGACATTTTTCAGCTCCGTGCTTTGGAACGAAGGACAGAAACTCGATAAAAGGAACTTTTATGTTGTCGACAGATCCTCCATCACTTTCAGCAAAATAACAATACAAATTTCAGACAGCAGAACACACCACACCTGCAGACTGTTCACAGAAAGCGGGTGCACATTTGCAAAGTCGGAATGACAAAATGCTGAAAGAGAATTCCGTGAGCACGTCTCAAGCTTGAAAATGGAGCAACAGGAACCACACCCTGATTGTTGACTCACGCTGTTTGTTTTCTTTGTTCCTTCCCTTTGTGCAGGCACCCTTGGCGCACACAGTTCAACTGACCGTTGAGTGGTTGGACATCGAGAATTCAACTGGCTGTCGCGGGGATTCGGTGCAGCTGGTGGACAGGTATCTGCCTCTCGGCAGCGACTCTTCCCACCCCGCGCTGCAGAGGCTCTGCGGGGAATCTTCACCGCATCCAGGGTCTCACACTCTTAACTACACGTCGTTCCTGCATCACGTCGACGTGAACTTTGTGTCGGACAACGTGACGTCCCAGTCAGTAGGATTTGTCGTGACCTACAAGGTGATTCCAGGTGAGTCAGAAGAAATTGTGATTCCAATTGAAAGACAGAGCCACTGAAGTCTGGCACTCTTCCACAAAGATTACGCAATGATAGAACTGTGGACCTGTGACCCAAATGCAAAATTCCTTGTCAGTGGTTGTCACGATGTGAAGTTCTGCAAGGTGGGGTCTCACTTGGCACTTGCCAATACAGCTGCCAGATCCAAAAATCCAACGCCTTTTCTTCAGACCCGGACTTCATCAACAAGACAAAACTCGGGATCAGCATTGATCTGGGAGGCTGCGATGAGAATCCGTGTCTCAACTCAGGACAGTGCGTGGAAGACAAAGGCTTTCACTTCTGCCGGTGCAACTCCATCTTCACAGGTTTGTGTCTTTTCGCTCTGGCTCGATGGACATGCACTTGTGTCTGTACTCTGAAGAGGTGTTCACTCAGAACAACCAACCAGATTCCCAATGCACATTCAACAAATTAAGATCCAGACTTGGTTGGGTTTTTTGTGAGTTCCTCGCAAAAGGGAAGTCAAAGCGGTGTTGGCGAGTCAGAAGGTGTACTCACCTCAAGACACTTTTGACTCTGCGTTACAGAACGCGTGCGGCAGTTTCTATTGTTTTCACCATTCGGTAACCCATGTGAATTGAACTGTCTGGACAACATGGCAAATTCAATGAGGTGTGACAGAAAAAGTCTCT
>JAAUXT010001829.1_pt1 | contig 18801 bp, 20 predicted proteins | sample 7278171 | NCBI WGS metagenome assembly JAAUXT01 (sample SAMN14350112, study PRJNA611818) | marine sediment metagenome | isolation source: surface marine sediment (1.8m) | place: French Polynesia: Moorea | collected 2018-08 | reverse complement strand
TCCCTCAACTTTGTAGGTGTGTCTTCTCCCAAAATATTCTTCGACCACATAACCTCTTCTTCATCAGTTGAAATCGGACTTGCACAAACATGCCTGCCAACTCCCTTCCTCGCACGCTCTTTCATCAAGTTGTCAACTGTGTACTTCAGCCTGACAAAATCGGGGTCTTCCATCAACTTCCACATAATCCCGCAACCCTCAAGATAGAACTGAATCAGAATGACCATTTCATGAATTGTTTTCCCAGGAAAGTCCTCCCCATCACGATGAACAACCTTGTTCAAGAACACACACAAGCAGTAACATAGATGACCTTTCGTCAAAGTTCGATCATCAATGTTGCACCATGAAATTTGAGCTGCGCACGGAGACTTCTTCATTCTTTGCAAACGCCACTCCTTGAACAACCCAACAGCCCAAGACACTTTTCTGTCGGTAGCAGGCGCAAACCTTTTGTGTCCCAAATTGTCCAACTCATTCTCAGTCGTCGGCTTCTTGAAACGAAAAACTTTGTCATGTTCATCACTCACAGTTTTGATGGAAACTTCACCCAGTTTCGCACAGCTCTCCGCACTCGAAGACACCGTCAAGCAGCCTCCTTCTTGAAGTACAGGCAGCACCTTGTCTCTTCTACACGCCTCTTCAACAACATCGTCAGAATCGCTCTCTGAACTCGAACCGTAAGCCACCAACGGAGCCCTCTGAGTCGACGTCGCAGTGGCTCTGAAGAGACAAAACGTACACCAACATAAGCAAAACCACAACTTCAGGCAATTTTTTTCCCACAAAGATAGAACCAAAAAGTCCCAAAAACCAAATTACACTAAAGATAAATGTGTCCACAACATGATAGAATTCTACTAGAAACAAAAAAAATACCACAACTCACTCTTTTTCCAGGTTGAAATTGATGAACACCAAAGATTCGTCAAGCATGCTGAAGTCCCCGCGCAATGCACCAGGTGAACGTGAAGTTTCTTCGTCGCTGCTCGAGTTGATTTTAACAAGTTGTGGTAGATCAGGCAGATCCATGTTGACTTCCCACACACTACACACGATCCACAACAACACAGGCAGATTCATTGCACAGTCAAAATTCTTGAAACATCCTCAAAAAGCGTCCGAAAACAAGACGTAGTAGAAATAGGATCACACACGACGACAACTCGCAATCGTGTTCTTCACTGCACTTGACCTTGATTTGTCGGTCTAGATTTTTTTTGACCATGAACACTCATAACTGCAGTCTTGATCGCTATGCAATCTCGGCCTTAGACACTCATGAACATGGTCAAAAAATCGCGACCGACAAATCTCGAATGCGTGCTGCGAAACCACACTCTCACTCGTGCACCCGTGTGCGATCCTAATCAGAATCTGCATGTTTTGCAAACCAGTTGCATTTGTAGTAACTTGCATTCCTTTCAGGATGTTCACATTGGTCACATCCAAACAAACAACAAGAACATTGATGTGGAGGAAAAGAAAGAAAATAAAACACAAGCGACAGAACTTGACATTTGTATTCGTATTTTTCCAGAACATCATGACCATGATGACACACATGTGATGCAACTTCACTGTATGAGGTGAAATTTCTCTGAAAGTCACGCATGTAGGGGCTTGGTATCTCCCATACACAAGCAAGACATATCAATTCATTCATAAATCGTCTGTTCTGAGCTTTCGGGCAAGGCACTGAGTACCCGATGAAGCCGCTTCAGCGGAGCTGCGCGAAGCTGAAGCTGTGCACCAGGCTAGCACCTTGCGCCACCACATAAAAGCTGCAACCACGACTACCCTACATTCTGTCTTGGGACTTGAGCTGAACACTCAGTTCAAGACAGGAGTGAACAAACATTTGAAGCATATGCTTGAGTCTTACTCCACTGTGGCAGTCCAGCTATGCCGAGGCTGCTTCCAACCGCAGTGCCGCACATAGCAGCTGTTGTGAGGACGGGTTCTCCCGGGACCCAAACTGCACACAACAATACTGAAAAAAATACAAAAAGATTATGCAAACCATCACACACATCATGCTCACATCATGACAATCAACACCAGATAAAACCTGACCATCATACCAAAATATTTAAAATTGTGTTTTTTCACTGGATGCAGTGTCAGTACAAAGGTAAAATTTCACACAGGAACTACTTTGAGTCTGACCTATCATCAGGCATGTTTGTATGGTAGTTCTGTCAAGGGTGCACATGAACTATTGGCATGATTGAAACCTCATGTGGGTGAACCAGTTAGCCATGGACTTGTGTTATGTATGGGTGTGCATTGTTCCAGAGTCGTTCAGCTGGCTGAACCATTTTGAGTCATTCGTCTGGAGAGAGGAGCTGATCTCTCCTGTCTCCATAGACCGGGTCACAAAAGCTAAGTCACAGGTATGAAGGCTTCAGAGCTGTTTATTGTCACTTACCTCAGCTTCAGAGAAGGAAGCCTAGAGTGAGGGGTGCAAGCATTTAAAAATACCTGGAGCTGGGGTGAAGTCACAGCTTCAGAGGAGAGCAGGAAAGAATCATGTGTGACTGAACTGAGAATCGAGGGTTCGATTGGTGGTGGTTCGATTACACAACACTTGCTTCCTGGGAGTGCAACCAGCTCCATTATTCTCTCTTCTGCAGAACATGTCATAAAAATGTTGAAATTTGAGAAAAAAAAACTTTCACTGCCACCCTTTGGTTCCAGCTCTGTTTATTCTTTGATCTTCACATAAACATGCAGAGGAGTTGTGTGATTGATGACTGTTGGTGTGAAAATGCCACTTTTTTCACTGAAATCTCAAATTACATCTGAGATAATGTTTTGATTTGAGGCCTTGAACAAAACTATTCCTACTTGATTTCATTGGACTGTTTCTTAAACACCATTCTGATTGGTGAAAGAGATCTGAATTTGAGGAGAGACCTCAGGGCAGGCAGACAAATGGTCTCAAGCAGATGAAAAGACAAGTGACAAGATTTGCTGCCTGGCCCAGGTTGATGTACCATTTGAATCTGAGAATCAAACCAAGACTATCGGTAAATGTTTGAAGGATCAGAAGCCAAAAGACAATCCTTGAGTAAAGCCACTGCCAGCAGCCTTGTTTGCGCTGCTGTTTGTTCCTCCAGTATCAGCCCTGCTGCTGCAAGTGCTGTTCTCCCAAACAGAAACTGCCTTCAAGTGCATTTCACAAAGTGGTATATTTTAGCTGCCGTGGTATGAATAAGTCTACACAGCTTGTCGTCAAACACCTCATTATTTCCTCAGCAATACAGAAACTAATATCACTGGAAACACAAGGGAATAAAGTGGTGTGTTCAGAACAGTTGTCCATGTCGTGAGGTCAAGTATATTGGGGGGCAAAAACATAATCAGCAAACACAAGACATTGGCTGGCAACCAAGTTAAGGTGTGTGTTGCTCCAATTGCCACAAACTGAACAATTAAGGGAGCATTTGAGCGGGCTTGTTTGGTTGTACTTGTCTGGAGTATTTTCTGGGAATCATGGGCAGCATTGATAAGAAGAACATGCAGTGTGTTCATGGTCACTGCTGTCACTATGTGGGAACAGATAAAAAGCCATGTTGTGATGATTATCAGCAGTGAGTTGTTGGAAGGATCTACAGAAGGTAAACACAGACTATATGGGAGCTCTCCCCAAACAAATCTGACAATCATAGTCATCAGCAAACAGGTCAGAATTGAAATACCTGTAAAAAGACACAGCAACTTGAGAACATAATCCGTTCTTTTAAATTCTGTATCCAAGGGCTTTTTCACAACCATATATCTCAACAAAGACAGGAACACAGATAATATTTGAGAATTGATCAAAAAGAATGATGCCAAGAAAAATGCACTGAAGCAAGCAGTACTTGATCTCCAAGTGACCTCAGACACACCAAAGACATCTTGAAAAACTATGTCAACAGTCCAAATAATTCCCAGGTAGCCTGAAAAGAAAATATTGTTGAAACAAAGAGCAGATACAACGAGAGAAAATGTCTTGCTGACTCCAGTGGACAAGAAGTGAAGAACAATTGACAGAACATTGACAACAAAATTTAATACACCAAAAATGATGTACAGAAACCTTGTAAAGTTGTGTGGTAACAAATTGTTTCCATGTTTGTACCAAGGCACTTGTGCCAAGCATAGAGATTCCAGAGGAACTACAAAACAAATGTGAAAGTCATTTGTAACAACAAATCTAATCTGAACGTCGCTGAAAGCACTGTCAGAAATAGACTTTAAAAAATAACTTTGAATGTACAGTTGTTTCACATTGTGGGCCCCAGTGAGAAAGTCCTCTGGCAATGTATCAAACGGATTGGCTGAAATATTCAGCAAGCTCAGGCTTGAGAGATTGGCAAATGATTCTGGACTGATGCTGATTATTTCATTGCTGTTCAAACACAACACTGACAAATTGGAGAGACCTTTAATGCAATGCCTTCCTGTCAGGGATATGTCATTGAAACTCAAGTCCAGCAAAATTGCGCAGCCTGGAAGTTCCATTGCACATACATCTCTTATGCTATTATTTTTAACACTTAAGAACAAACCACCAGGAAAATACCTTCCAAGTGCAACAGAATCCTGAATTATGGAATCCTGGATATAAATAAGGCCTTGTTGAAATGTTTGAGGGCCAAATATCAGTGTGATTTCTTGGCAATACATAGCATATGCAAGACAAAAACACCCAAGATAGCAGCTAAGGTCACACAAAAGCTCATCATCACCAAATCTGCAATCAAACTCTTGATTGCAGACATCAGTCAAGAGAACACAAGTTTGAACAACTTTGCATTTGAACATTCTGGAACAAATATTTGGGTTTTCACAAAGAGTTTTGTGTAATTCGTCTTCACCCCTTGGGCAGTCCCATTTGCCATCACACACATAAGACCAGGGAATACAGTAGGAATCAAAGCACTTGAACTGATTATTGCACTCAAAATCTCCACAGTTCTCAATGTGACCTCCATTTCGACATGGGTACAAGTTCTTCTTTCTGTCCAATTTGTACTTGCAGATATCTTCAACAGCAAAACATCTTGAATGGTGAGGTCTGCATGGCATCAAAAACTCTTCTGGGCAAAAATATTGCTTTCCAGTCTCCAGAAAGTCCACCAAATGTGGCTCATCTTCGTATCTTCCATTGTCAACAACAAGATCATTTTCCATCCATTTATCATCCATTTGAGTACCATTAGCTTTTGTTTGACTTTGCTGGGGTGAATACTTCAAGCATATTCCTTTCTTTGATTTGTAGTAAAGAAGACCACATGTGGGTCCATGATGTGAAACATTAGATTCAACAGTTTTGCACAAGAAGAATTTTCTGATCTCCAGTTTATCTGTCTTTTTGCATGTGCAAGACAGTTCATCAGAGTTATCATTTACACAATCAATTATGCCATCACAAATGTGCATGGAAGACACATATTCTCCATTTTGACATCTGAAAACAACATCCCTAACTTTTTGTCTGGTCTGCAGCATTTTACACACATAGAATCCTTTTTCTTTCAAAAGTGAAACAACTCGATGTCTTCTATGATATTTTCCAAAACAAAACCTGTGAGCTTTTGCAGAGTGTAATTTGTGTGGCAGCAAAATGGGAAGAAATGAGGCAGATGTGGCACCAAAAATGAACAAAATATTGTTGATTTGAGTTAAATCTACTGGTGTTGCACACACTCTGGGGTGAAAAAGGTGACCACTGTGTTTCCATTGCAGAGCATAACAGGAGTCATTTTTTCTAATTTGCAATGCTTGACAAGATTGATTGTGCAACACTGGATAGTTTGCATCCAGTGTTCTTGAAACAAACGCATTGTTGTCTTGTCCATAAAAACAGACCACATGTGACAGTATCTTCTTTGTGCATTTTACTTGTATCCATTCTGGTTCTTCCAGGTTTGATAAAAGCATCAAAGTGCAGTAGTTATCCCTGACATGTGGATACAATGTTTTCATGGCCAATTCTTTAACTGCTGCGAGATCTGCACAAGGAGAGGGCACAACTCCATTGCAGTCTGTGTAGTTCTTGATGTTGCATATGTAGGTCTTTGGCATACTCTTGAAATTGTAATTCCAGAATGCTTGGTATACAAGTGGCTGATGTGAAGCCCACCTTGAGATGCCCTACAAAACATAAACCTCATGAGGCTGCAGGAGAAATGAATGAAGGCGAACCAGCTACTTTGCAGACAGTTTGCTCAGACACAGTGGTCCAGCATGAGGTGTCCCTTCAGCTGACTTTTTTCTGTACTTTTGACAGCTCAACAAATCAAGGTGACCACCAAAACAAAATATTACACTGCAAGGACTTTGGTGTTTCACTCCTGGACATGTTTGCTGCCCTGTTATGCAAAACAATCTCTCACACAGTTTTCGAAGAAAATCAAACCAACAACAGCCCTGTGCTTTTGACACCAAAAGAGCATTTGATACACAGTGTTGTATTCTGGTATGCCATGCCAACAGGAAAGACAAAACAAAAGACAAGTAGTGATTCAGATTGATTAACCAATCACTGAGAGCTCTTTCTCCTGTCCCAACTTGCAGACAAATACAAAGGGTTTTGCCAAAACTATAAATGGCATGTGTACCTTCTTGCTGAAGACCAGGCCAACAAACAATCCTTCCACTGGAGAGACAAAAGCAGAAGACTTGTGAAATGCAAGAAACACTTGGAGCTGGTGCCTGCTAGCAAATTCAGGCAGCTTTCCAATGGTATTCTTACACAAGAAGTAAGCCTCTGTCCATGCCACCAAAAATTCTGAGGAAATATATTTCTCTTTGTCTTTATCTAACACAGGTTGGTCAACCAATGCCACCTTATCCCTGTTCAAATATTCCTGTGCAGGCACTTCAATTTGATTTGTACCCATTTTTTGCTCAAAAAAGAAACCCCCAGGTGACTTTGGTGGGAACATAGGAGCCTTCAGAGCTATGTTGCAGTCCTGTGTTTGGTAACCTATTTCCTTGCTGAAACATGCCAGAGAGAAATATTCTGGAACATCAATGAACACACAGTTTTTAAAGTGAGAACTCAGCTTCTTTTTGTGTTTGCAATTTGTTGCTGTTGTTTTAGAACTATCAAAATACTTTTGAAAATATTTGCTCAGCACCTGAGCAGAGTAATTGTGCTTTGATGTCAGTTTGATTAATTGATACTTTCCTGGCAATGCTACACCTTGCCATGCTAAAAGTTTAGAATAGTTACAATGCCATTCCAGAAAAAAGTCATCTTCTAATGGCAGAGTCCTGACAAACAGTTGAACATGTACACTCTTGTTCACAAATGTTTTCTTATGAATGCTTTGATTCAACGATGCTTTCAGTAGCAACAGGTCAGTTGGCCAATTGCCCAAGTTCAAGAGAAGGTGTTCCTGAAAAAGAGAGGCAGCAACACTTTATCTTTGTGAAAACTGCAACAAAAATGGTTTTTGTTGGTTTGTGTAAGATTGGTTATAGTTGAAAAGTTTTTGATAACATCTGTGTCTTGTCATGCAACAGAAATGTTTTCAAACTGACACAGAGTGTTACATGAAATTCAGATAATTTTGGTTCACAACACACACCCTCCCTCCAACATGTCCAGGATCTGACCTGGTTAAAGCCTGCCTTGGCCCTCATCCAGCTGTTCATTCAGAGGAAAGACTTTATTTAAACTTCAAAAGCCAGTTCTTTGGTTTGAAATGCTTTTGTGTTTGTCAGGCAGAGCATCTTTGATCAGGGACATTGCTGCACTCACACCACTGTGTATCCACGTCTCCCAAAAACCTTCCTAGATTCCCAGTGTGCTCAGTGTCACTTGACAGAGGGCACTGGCCACCAGAGGGCACTGGCCACTTGGTATCAGGACCAGAAGCCAAACACACTGCTGCCTGGTGTTTCATTTCTCAGATCTATGGCTTGTGACAAAACACCTTCATTTGCTGTTGTTTGAATTCAAAGGATTCCAATACTCACCCCAGAAATCATGGGAACAGGGTTGGAAAGACCTTCAAATGTCTGTGTTTTCACGTCATGCTTTGCATTTCTTATTGTAACCTCCACCCAACTTCTTGTGGTCAAGTGTGAGCCAAAGATAAGACAAAACGTTTTTGGTGAAACAGGAGAATTTGTTCTTGCTGTGGCAAAAATGTGTTGCATCTCAATTGAATATTTTCCCACTTGAAAGAAGTGTGATGGTACGCCGTGGTAATAAAATATTGATGAATTGTGTTTGTCATAGTGAGAGAGATTTTCACTTTTCACTCTGTCTTTGCAATTGAGGCTTCCTTTTTGTGATACATAGCAAAACCTGTCTGCATACCCATGGAATGATAGTCCACTGACATGACACTCTTGGTACTCATAACAAACCTGAGTCATCTTCTGATGAATTGACAGTGGTCTTATTTCACCTCTGATGCTGTAGGAAATACTTGTGCCTTGCTCAGGAATCGATTGCGATGCCAGTCTAAACCTGCAAAAAGTGGGTAATCCAATCTTGTTGAACCCAGCCAGCCGTCTCTCATGGAAACTGTCATTTCTGATCACATCAAAAACAACACACTCGTTAGCTGCCATTTCAAAAGATGTAAGAATTATCCAACCAGGTCTGTAAAGCCATAACTTCTCAAGAGTCACATTTGAGAGATGTTTTTGTTGCTGGAGATAGTCAGAACACTGAGCTTCAAGGGTGTCATATGTGTAATTCATCAAAAATGTCTCCATGAGAATGTGTATTGGATCTGGCCTGATTGCCCATCTGCTGTCCAGAGAATGCACATATTTTTTTCTTGCTACTTTGTGACAAACGTTCCAGGTACAGGGACATATATTGACCACTTTGCAGGTACTCACAGATACCTCAAGTGTTGTGTTCATCACAGCCAAATCTTTATACCAGTACAAGACAATAAACATCTCTGAGTTCTGAGAGTAGAAGCTCCTTCTTTCACTGGCTTCTGCTTCATCCCTTTTGCACAAGATATTGCTGTGGGTGTACTTGTTTGGCAAGTTTGGATACTGAGCAACCAACCCTGCATTTCTGCAGGTAGCACTTGCTTTCCCCTGGTAACTCACAGTGACAGCTGTAACATTGATGCTGTATCCTTTCACAGTGATGAGAAGGAAAGAACATTGACTTCTGTTCACACATTCTGGGTCAGGAAGAGCCAAAGATTTGGACCCATCACGAGAGAGCTGCAAAGTTCTCAGAGTTGGTGACACAGTTGACCAATAGGAAAAGTTTTCTCCAGCACTGGAAGAGATGTCTGTAAAAATTTGGACAAGTGACTGAAATGTTGATGTGTTTGTTGTTTTATGACCTTTGTCGAACTGCAAAGCAGGTACATCACTATCCGGGCCATCAAATACAAGCCAAAATGGTCCCAGTCCCTTGTACACGATGATATCTGCTTTCTTGACTTGAAACAAATACGATAATTGTTGTGCCAGTACCTCGTTCATGGTTCTCACAAAAATGAGGGAAAATGGGTCTGTGTTGGTGATATCAATGTAGTCTTCCTTGAAGGTAAGACTTGCTCCTTGGTCCACAACAACATAGCTACTGTTGAGTACGAAGATGCCTCTGCAGTTGCTGAAGTGAACATAGACAGCAACATCATGAAAAGGAGGGAAAACACCAAATTGAGGCATGTTGCCACAAAAGAGAAAAATTTTGCCATGGCAGCGTTGCTTTCTGCCTTTTGATTTTTCCCCACACCTTTTCTTTGCTTCCTCTGTGAAGACAGGAACATTGTCCACTCTTTCTTCCTCAAGTCTCCTGTCTACAAATGCCAGCATTCCTACATCACAAAAATTAGGATCAGACCCTGGGATGTTGAGACTGTGAACAGTCCAGTTCAGAGTCAATTTTTTGCTCAGTGCAAAGTCCAATTTGAAGCTGGAAGTTGCACAAGCAGGAAAATGTGTCTTCCAAACCTGAGGAATTTTTACAGTTTGATTGTTAGGAAAGTCAACAAAAATAGAAGCAGATGCGAGTTTAGCATCCTCTGGATAAGCGCTCCTGAAAGGTTGTTGAAATGGATTGTATTTTTGGGGCTTCAGGTTGTGTGCAGAAACACTGGCTTGGCGAAAAACTTCTGCACTCTTAAAAAGTCTCCACAAAAATGTCATGAAATTTTCAGTCTGAAAGATGTTTTGACTTTTCTTGAAATTTAACATTGACTTGTACTTCTGGTGAAACAGTGATTTTGCTTGGCGAATTTGCCAATAATACTGGCAAAACCCCAAAGAGACCCAGAATCTCCAGTACTCTGAATCACATTTCTTTTGATCTGGATGATTCCAATAGAGACGAGTCCATTCTTCATCTTTGTATTTCATGAAAGAATAGATCAGAAAATTTTCAATCTTGTACTCTAAATGCTTTTGAACATAGTTGTGCCACACTTTGGGACGATTTGCTTGTACGTACTTTTTGAACTCCTGTTTTGGTATTGCAAGCACGAGATCAATTGTTGTCAACAACAAAGCAAAACCACAAATTTGTTGGTGTAGCATTGTCTATTGTAGTTCAAATTTTCTTTCCTGAAGGATGTGGCAACAAAATTAGTTCAGACAAAAGCATGTGCTCTGTCTTTGTTGTGCTGAAAGGATGAGGCAAGCCTTCCACCTGTGTTAAATACAACATAGATTTCATGGGACATGTGGATTGGTGACAAACAGCTATGAACACAGCTATGAAACACAATATGCAGAGCGGCTACTTGTCGCAGCTTTGCTCAGAACTGGCAGTTTCTATGTTATTGAACAGTCAACAATTTCATGGGTCTTGGAAATAGAGAAGAACATATTATTTGCACCGTCTGTCTCACAGTGTGTGTAATTTTGTGCAATGCACCTTTTTGAACGACAACATTTACAACATAAATGCAACCCACAGTGCGGGTCTAGATTTCACTTTTGATAGCCTGGGTGATGTACGAGGCGGATTCAGAAAATTTTGCGTTGAATCCAGTTTTGCTGTCAACATACGAGCGACATCAATTATGTGTGAAGACAATGAACCAACATGTCACATGTGGCATCTTGTACGAAAAGCAAACATCAGCTGTGAAGGTGATGCCGCTGAAATTTCTTGCATCAAACTTACAAATTTTGGAGAGTGGGGCTTTGGTACAAAATTGCCGATACCTCACGAACTACTGCTTCAATCTGGATAATAGTGATACCTGTGGAAAGCTGACATTATCAGCTTTCTGCAGGTACCAAGCTTGTCTCCACTGAAGCAGTAGTTCTTGAGATATCGGTAATTTAGTGCAAAGTGCCCTTCAAACAGCAGTTCTGTCAATGAGAACTTGACACAGGGCCAGAGCCATTCCCTCCAAGATTGCCAAAATCAAGTAGATCTAGCTGAAAAGAAGTGGCTAAATTGTTGCTCTTGTGAGATATTCCAGTGGATGCTGGGCCTTTGGATTGCCTTCCAGCACTTTGATTGGATGATGTATCATTGAGTAATTTGACTTGATGCAACACTTTCAGAACTCGCCTCGTAGTCCAGTTGCTTTTGAGCAACTGGCACCATTCATCAAAAGGGAAAGGAATAGACATTTCTGACTGTCTTCAGATCATTATTTCAATGATAAAAATTCTCAGTGCAGCTGATAAAAATTCTCAGTGCAGCTCTTCTATTCATGTCTAGTGCAACAGTTAACAGCTTCCATCTGACAATATGAAAACATCATTCATTCTGCAGAGCTCAAAACAAAAAAGATTGACACATTTTCCAGTGTGGGGGGAATCCTAATTCAATGCTTGTGAAACAAATTTTGGTGCAATGATGTTGTCAAACATAACATTCTTGTGCCATCCATGTCAAGAAAAAGACTTGTTTTACCACAGAAATTTGCTTCATTTGCCAACCTGAATCAGCCACTACAGCCACAGAGTTGTTCACAGTGAGATATGGAACCATCACCAGCCAGGCATGTACCGTAGCACGTGATGTCACAGCTCCTCTTCTCAACGTAGTGGATGTCGCGTCTCTGCAAATATTCAAATGTGTGTGTGTGTGTGTGTGTGTGTGTGTGGCTGCGTATGTGTGTGGTTGCGCGCGCGTGTGTGGTTGTGCACGCTTGTGTGCGGTTGCGTGCGTGTGTGTGGTTGCCTGTGTGCGTGTGTGTAGTTGCGTATGTGTGTGGTTGCGTGTGTTTGTGGTTTCATATGTGTGTGTGTGGTTGTGTGTGTGTGTGTGGTTGCACGTGTGTGGTTGCATATGTGTGTGTGTGTGGTTGCATGTGTGTGTGTGTGGTTGCATGTGTGTGTGTGTGTGGTTGCGTGTGTGTGTGGTTGCACGTGTGTGGTTGCATGTGTGTGGTTGCATGTGTGTGTATGTCATCAGCCAGAGACATTGTCATTGACACAAACTTGGCCACTGAGGCGGATGGAATCTGTTCACCATTCATGGTTTCAAGACTGCCTGACAGAACACTCAAGACTGCCTGACAGAACACAGACAATTATTTTCTCCACTTCACCTGAACCTTTCTAGAAAATTGGTGTCCTGACTGAAAAAGAAAAAGAAATGTTCCTGTAACTTTCTCCCACCTCTGTGATGCTCACGCAGCCACAACTTTCTTCACATTCCGTCTGCGTCCCACCCTGAGCCCTGCACTCTGTATAACACTCCTGGTCCTCCTCAGAGATGCAATTTGCACCTTCTACAATAAACACAGAAGAGTTGGCCATTGTGGTCGCACACATCTTGTTCCACAGTCACAAACAAGGCAAAAGAGTTCAGATTGCAGCACATTTTTGTCAGTTCTCAAATGGGAAAACATTGGGAAAAAACAGCACTGTTGGTTTTGGTGTTTTGACAGTGTGACTTGCTGTGTCAAATGCTAATTGCACAATCATGCAAAGTGTGATTGTTTCCTGTTTTGGGAAAAAATTTCTCACATTTTTTACAACATGTACTTTGCCTCTTGGGAAACACTTATTTACCTGCCACAGGGTTTGAAAACGTTGCAAAGAACAGCAGGACACAAACAAAGGGCATCAGCGACATGGTTCTGCTCCTGAGCATCTGAAATGGAGAATACAAACATTGCAAGGTTTGGCTGCTCTGCTGATGTGGTGTTTAAATACGCATGTCCAAGCTTACCAAACAGATTCTTGTGCAAAAAAATGAAGCAAGACACACTCTCACCCAATGAATCTTCTTTTTTCTCAACTTCTTTGTGCTTTCTGTGATGAACAAAATGCAACTGTCAGAGCCAGCACTGTCGCTTCAGCTTTGATGAGCACACCTGCTGCATCACTAAAACTTCCCTGAAACGAAGGTTTTTATTGTTCAAAACAGGAGTGTTCATTTTTATGACCATGAGCAGAAGTTTGAAAAATAAGCATCTTTCAAATCTCTCAAACAGGTGATTCCCAACTGTGGTTTTTTTTTTATTGTCATAGATTCTCACAATTTGGAGGCAGAAAACAAAACTGGTCCTTGCAAGTTGAAAATGTGTTGATTTGTCACTGTTGCAGGTTTGAAGGAGGCACCTTGACCACTGACCAACATCATTATTCTCAGTCAAACAAGCCTTTGTGTCGGACAAGTCTTGAGGGAGAAGTCCAAATCAAACATCACTGTCCAAGACACCACCCAACCTGCAGGTCGTATTTCTTTTTGCTTGAGCACAGGTCATGCAACAAGATAGGCTTTTGTGGTGAGCAGTATTTCTGATCCAGATCTGCATGCGTCTTCCAGACAGTTGAACTGGAAGCAGGCTCAAAACCTGGTATTCAACTTGGCAACTTTACACGAGTCCTTCGTGTTTCACTGTTGTGGCTGCCCTGAGCAAATCTCATAAAAAACCAATTTTGTTTTATTCCTGGACACATCATCTCAACTTGCTTTTCAGGTGTTCAACACTTGTTGCTGCTCAAAAACCTCCTGTATCATGCTGCATCTCTTGCTGTTTCATCCATAAAAAAAGTTTTGGCAAAAAAATAAAAATCAGGTTTTCGAGTGTGAAACCCAGTGTTTTGCAGTTGTTGTTCACATGAGAAAAAGTCATAAAATGAAGCCAGCAGTTCTCACACAAACCTCATCTGCTGTTTGGTCATATATGCAAAAGAAAAACATAAAGTTCGCAGTTGTTTTCAGCTTGGGTGGGCAAACTTTGGGTGTTTTTCACCTCATCTTCATCCCGTGCTTGTTTACCTTTCATTCCCCCCGCCACCCCCCCCCCCAGGCATCTGATGCACTTTCCCCTCCATCGGAGCACAAAGAACGACGTCCCCCCCTCTCCGCTTGGGAAGGGCAGCCCGGGGGCAGCCAAGGAACCTCGTCCATGCCCACCGCCACCAATCGTGGCGGGAATATGGGGAGAGAGACCCTGTCCCTGCACGCGTCCCCCCCCCCTTCACGGATCCTCAGGTGCCTGGGGTGGTGGGGATGTCAGGACTTTCCTTCTGAGCTGCGTTTCGAGTCTGGCCTTTTGCGGCAGTCTAATTGACTTGTGTATCCGCAGTAGTTTTGCGTCAAGAATCTGTTTGAATCTCTTTTTCTGCAGCAAGCACCTCGCGTTCCATTGGGCGTCATGTAAAATCAGGCCGCCGCCCATATTTCTGCCGCAAGACATTTTGAAGATGTTCAACACGAAATCGGGTCCAGCACAACGCCCAATGGGGACGCCAAGGCTGCTGCTGCGTCAGGGGGTTTTCACACATTGGCTGCCAGCGTCAAAAATGTTGACGCTGACAGCAAAATTTTGACGTCGACGTAAAATTTAACACAGGACCCAATGGAGAATGTCGAAATTCGGTTCAGTCCATTCCTGACGTCAGCGCTCACGACGTCAAAATTGTGACGCTGCGCCGCCTGTAGATGTGAAATTTCGTCAGTTTCGATGATAATGGGAACGTTTCTGACGCTGCTCCATTGACGTCCACGTCAAGTTTCGTCAACGTGTGAAACGGCCTTCGGGCAGCGGAAGAGAACTAAGCGACACGTCACGTCGTGTTGAACACGATGTGTACACTTTATTGAGCTACAGAAACTTACAACATAGCAACACGGAAACAGCTGCGAACGTCACGCGTTCCAACAACGCGTTATCCACAGCTGATATGACGCAGATTTCTCTGACAGCAACGCGATCGAAGTTGTCATTTCGCATTCATGTTGACAACGGGATTCATTCACCACGTGTTCGGAGGTTTCCACGTGGGTGCCCGCTGCAGCAGCTGCGCGTGCGCACTGAACATTTTCTCAGCGTCTTGCTTGACCTGCGGACACCTTTGCAGAGAAGAACTCGACGTGACTCTTCCTGTTGTACCCACCGACGCAACGTGACGTCAACGATTTGATTTCAAACACGAGAATGGGGAAGGTAAGTTTTTCCAACGCGATTCGTTCACCCGATTACTTGTCGTGGAGAATCAGCAACCGACAAGTTTGCAACAGCACAACAATTCAAATATCTCAGGATTTCAAAACAAACGACAACGAGGAATGTGAAGTTTTCCAACGCGATCTTTCCCACGTCATTCAGGCTCGTTGGCCCACGGTAATTTCCCACGCGATCTGGGTTCAGGAATCCTCAGGATTTCGCACGTGATCTGTGCCGTGATTCCTCACGCGATCAATTCTCAATCCATCTATATTTTGCACGCGATCCGCGTTGACAATCCGCCGTTGTTTCCCACGCGATCTGGATCAGAAGTCGTCGTCCTGGTCTGTCGTGCTGTCGTAACGCGGCCGCCCCACGTAGCGTCGCACCTGTCAACAGAGACCACGTGCTGCAGTCACACCGGAAACACGTGCTACAGTCACACCGGAAACACGTGGTACAGTCTGACCGGAAACACGTGGTACAGTCTGACCGGAAACACGTGCTGCAGTCACACCGGAAACACGTGGTACAGTCACACCGGAAACACGTGGTACAGTCTGACCGGAAACCACATGACAAAAGGCAGCAGAGCCCGGACGCCACTGCGCGCTGACCTTGATCATGCGCCTTCTTTTCGTGTGAGCGTCTGTGAACTCGTGCGCACGTGTGCCCGCGCGCGTCTCTGTGTTGCGTTGTGTGTGTGTGTGTGTATGTGTGTCTGCGTGTGTGCACAGCTGTATGTGGTGCGTTTGTGTGCAACTGTTGCTGGTGCGTTTGTGTTCGTGTGCCCCACTGTTGGAAAGATGTGTGTTTGCGAGTGTGTGTGTGTGTATGTGTGTGTGAGTGTATGTGTGTGTGCATGTGTGTGTGAGTGTGCATGTGTGTTCATGTGTGTGTGTGGCATGTGTGTGAGTGAGTGTGTGCATGTGTGAGCATATGTGTCCATGTGTGTGTGTGTGTATGTGTGTGTGCCTCTTGTGTTCCTGACCTGGATCGTCGCCTCGACGGGCGTCGAGAAGAGCGCCTCGTCGGTGAGCGATAATTCGGAGCCGGAGGTGCTGGCCGCGCCGCCACGTGGTTCCGGCGCCGCCATGTTGGTGCGCGCGGCGGCGGGGCGCGACTTGAGAGGCGTCCGGAGCGACGACGACGCCGCCGCCGCTGGAGGGCGCTTCTTCACAGAGCCGCTGCGGAAAGGGTCAATCAGTCAGTCGATCGATCAGGTCAGGGAGGCCAGTGAATGATTGTAACGCCGCGATTTCCAGCTGATCGATCACAGTGATTCAATTGACCAACAAATTGAATCCATTGGTTCCGAGCTCGCTTGACTCACTCACTCAGTCATACGCAAACACACACTACACAAACACACACTCACCGCAAAGACAAACACACACACTCTACACACACACACTCACTCACTCACAGACACACACGCACACGTGGCATCCGGTCCATGTCTTCCACACACACACACACAAACACACACAAACTCTTCACACACACTCACACACCCCCTTCACACACACACACACACCCTTCACACACAAACACACACACACACTCACCCTTCACACACACACACACCCTTCACACACACACACACACCCTTCACACACACACACACACACACACACACGCACACACCTGTTGGAGCGCGGCGTCCCTATCTGCGCGTACAGCGGCTCGCTGTTCTCCTTGCCTCCCGCCGGCGGCGCCACGCTGCACGTCGTGAACGTCTCCGACGACGACTTGGTGACGTCACCGGACGCGCCCAGCGCCATGTTGCCTGAAACACGTGGTGCTAAGTAACGTGACGCGAACACGTGCAGCAGGTACGAGTGCGAACGCACCTTTTCACAACGGGGCGGGAGCGTGATGTGTGCCGGACTCAACTGGTCTGTCTGAGCGCGCAGGAAATGTGCCCACGCGCGTGCGAGCATTTGCCCACTCTGAAGACAAGTAGGTGTGTGTGTGTGTGTGTGTGTGTGTGTGTGTGTGTGTGTGTGTGTGTAGCGGACGCGTGTTTTCGGTGGGGATGTGTATGCACGTGCGTGCGTTGTGTGTTCTGCATGCAGTGGCTTTGCTCTCTGTGGTGTGTGCCTGCGGCACTCAATCTGCAGTGTGCGTGTGTCTGTATGCGTGCGACTTACCCTTGAAGACGAGCAGCTCGGCGTTGTTGTCATGGAAACTCGACACGTAGACGGCGGCGGCGTCGGTGGGCGCGGGACCCAGGTAGCGGGGACCCGGCAGCGTCAGGAACGTCTTGTTGCCATAGCTACAACAGAGCGACAGCTGCTACACTCTCCCGTGAAAATGCCGCATATCACAGCAGACGGGTGTGCCATCACAAAAAGAAGGAATATTACGGGACAAGCCACGTATCTGCAGCCGGCGTTCATTCAGAGTGAACATGTGTGTGTGCGTGCGTGTGTGCGCGCGTGTGTGTGTGCGTGAGTTGCTGCTGTGTGCGCGCGCGTCTTCTGTTTGTGCAGTTTTTTCTTACGTGAGCGGGTACGGTTGCTACGTACACGGACTCCTTGTGTTTGGCGTTGATGTGCACGACCTGCAGCACGTTGAAGTGGGTGATGTAGAGGTAGGGTGCGCGGTACGCTGAAACCAACAATCAATAATCTGTAATCAATCGGGTCAGAGATCAATAGAGACCGGAGCACGTTCTCAGTGAGGCCGGTGGGGCGCGGTTCGCCAATCAACCACTGACCAGAGATCAGCAGACACCACAGCGCTGAATTCAACAACCCAGCAGGAAAACAAGAACTCCGGCCGGTGCAGATACGTGCTACCCGTCAAAACTCAACGCTGCAGCAGCACGATACGGAACACGGAACCCATGTGCATGAGGCACTTGCGGGCGCACGTGAGGTACTCGTATTAAGAGGCTAGAGGTACACGAACAGGTACACGTGGTGGCGGTACAGAGGTACATGCGATCGCGGAGGTACACGAAGAGGTGACCTGATGGCGGTACATACCGAAGCCGAGCGGCAGCCCCGCCCACTTGACGTTGTCGTCGCGACTCCTTCGGCCGTACGCGTCGACGAAGACGCCGAACTCTGCAACAGTCAGCGCCGCCATCACACAGCGCAACAGTCAGCGCCGCCATCACACAGCGCAACAGTCAGCGCCGCCATCACACAGCGCACCAGTCAGCGCCGCCATCACACAGCGCACCAGTCAGCGCCACCATCACACAGCGCGCAAAGCAGTGAGGACCAACAGTGGAAAGGGGAATCACTTTCGTGACGAGTGTGCACTGATTTTTATTGGCCGATTTTCGGACAATATTGTTTTCAGACGTGTCGGTTTATTTATTTATTTATTTATTTATTTGTTTGTTTGTTTGTAGGCGCTAAGGCTTTTGAACCAGACATCACAGACCAATGCCCTTTGCACCATAGACCCCTAGTGGCCCCCCCTCAGCGCTGAC
>JAAUXT010136930.1_pt1 | contig 18809 bp, 7 predicted proteins | sample 7278171 | NCBI WGS metagenome assembly JAAUXT01 (sample SAMN14350112, study PRJNA611818) | marine sediment metagenome | isolation source: surface marine sediment (1.8m) | place: French Polynesia: Moorea | collected 2018-08 | reverse complement strand
GACTGACCTTTTAATCCAACACATATGGCCCAAACAGGCTTTTGTCGGATTAAGAGGACCCCTGTTAGTATGTCGCCCTGCTTAATCAGTTGGTTTTTCCATGCAACGACCTTGTCGAATTAAGGGGGGATGACTGTAGCCCAATTTGGAGCCCAAATCAAAAATAAACATCAAAAATTGCATTTTGCAGTTGTTTACTCCCCCCAAACCCCCCATATTTTGAGAAGATAATTACACCTTGAATGTACACAACATTTCAACTGAACTTTCTGAATATTTAATCTTTTAACTTCCTCAGTGTCACTTTCTTAACTTCTTTATCCTCATAGATGTTGGTGTTGAACTTCTATACAGGGTTACCATAAAGTCGACCACCTCCCTGACTGGACCACCTGACTTCCAGAGGCTTTACTAGATATGGGAACAAATGCTTGCAAATACCACTATTGCCAATTTTAAAGTTTGCCAATGTAGTTGTGAACATACTCCCACCAAAAAATTGTTTGACACAATACTCAAACACAAGGAATTTTTCCTGCAAAAAAAGTTAAAAATCCTATTTTTTAGCCCTCAAAACAAGATCAAAGTGCTTTTTTCAACTCATTTTTCAAGACCTTCCTCTATACCAATCTTTCCACAACAGCAGCAAAAATGACAGCTGACATGCAAGAAAATTCAAGATATTTCCAGAAATCATGCAGAAATTTCTGGAAAATCACAGGTCAAAAGGGAAAATCACAAGCCAAAAGTAGCCTAATTTGTGGGCAAGGAGCAACCCACCAAAAAAAAAGCGCAACTTGGGCAAAAAAGTAGCCCAATTTGTGGAAAAGCGCCCAATCTGGCAACACTGGAACTCACTCTGTGCATGTTTCACTTGGCCAGATTGCTCTAAGATCTTGAGTGAAAGCTTGAAACAAGAGCTCTTGGTGGTGTAGACACGCGCCTTGGGTGGGGTATCCAAGCAGTTTTATTGTCCAAAGGAGGGGGTACGGTCTAAAATCTCTTTGAAACACCGTTGCACCACACGCGCCGACGCCTTAGCTGTCGGCGAGTGTTCAGACATCGAAAAGTTGTTGGAATGTTACTCTTGCGAGAACCAATCGCTTGGTGTGCGCCGGGATTTCCAGGAAACGTCAGACTCAGTACGTAACAGCTGGAAAATTGTGCTGGCAGAGTACTCCCGTGTCTGTCGGGTTTTACTCTAATCTGCCAAAGAACCTCCCGACCACCCAGTGGTGAAATGATTCAATTCAGAAGGCTTGCTGTTGGTGCTTCAGGGTGAACGTTGTTCCTCGTTGAACGACAAGTGCCAGGTCAAACGGCAGAAGACCTCTCCACTTGTCAACACGAGTCCCAAAAACGTTCACCGGCACAATGTTTCATTCCAAACAGTTGTTTGCAACCTTGTGGACAGGAACATTTGTTCAAAATTCCATAATTGCATTTCTGGACACAAAAAAAAACAAGCCGACGCACCAGCGGAGAGCTTTTCTGTTTCGCTCTTGTTTCAAAACGAGAATTTTTCCAGGGGCTGAACTTGAGGAAAGTTCCTGGTATTCTCGACAAAAGAGAGCGAGCCATTTCAGTTTCGCATTTACAGTTTTAATTCTTCACACATACTTGGATTTACTTGCTGGTATGAAATCATGCTGGGCTTTTGTGGCAGTTCTGAATTGGCAAACGCACTTAGTATGCTCGTGGCAATTCCTTTTCAACATTAAATTTTCTACCTTGGCAAGTTGCTTCCAGTGCAAGTTCCCCGTGATATTCTGGGTCAAATATGTTTTGCTTAGGTGGTGCACGGTGCACGGGAGACTAATCTTTAAAGGGAACATTTCATTTACATAATTTTCAAAATCCTTCAAGTGCAAAAGGGTTTCAAGTTTCATATTCAAAAAGTACAACATGACTATTGAGGTTGTGCGCAAGCATTCTTCTGCAACAGTTCCCATGGAGCCTCCAGAAACGATCAAATTGTTCATTCAAAAGTTTTCTCTCCACCACACTCAGAAAAGGATATTGCAAGGTAGACTTGCAAAGTACAGAGTGCCAAGATGCAATCAGGTTCTCAACATTTTGTCAAATTGCGAGACTGACAGACGTATCGCTGTGGGGGGAGCGTTTCGCCATCCATTCTCCTCAAAACAGCCAGGATTGCCAAAAGGAAAGTGGATCTATGTCACCTCGTCTGCTGTAGATCTGTCCGAGGGATATGAAGAAAGTCGACCGCACAAGGAAAGTTCACTTGCTGTCTTGCTCAGATAATAACATCATTGTGTACTTCAGTCCGAGAATCAATATTGACAACATTTGGCATGCAGCTCACACTAGTTCCAGAATGAGAATTTAGGCTACGCAAATAAAAAGTAACACATCTCTGTATCTTTGGTGAATTTACAATGCACAAATACCTTGCCTTTGTGACGTTATGTACTTAGAGACTCACTCATCTCAGAGTGATTAAACAAGCGACAGTAAGATTCGTCTAGACGACAAAAACCTCGTATGGTTCCCACAGACCCACAGGAAACGCTGAAGATGTCACATTGAAACTTGAGCTCTGCCCACTCAGCATCCCACGCAAGAATTCAGTTGTATCACCGTCTTACACCCGAATGTAAGCCCGACGACAAGGGTTGACAGCGGAGTAAACGACAGACGACAGGTTACCACGCTATTGCCCTCTCAATTGTCTCAAATTTGATGTCGAGAGACATGAACACCAACCCAACCTATCATCATCATTATGAAATTCTTTGCAACATCCACATTCACTGGATATCACTGGGTTTCCATTAGAATATTGCCCACACAAACGTTCATTACCAGTGCACGCCAGTCAATCACAACAACGATCAAACACAATCTTCGTCTTCAATCAGTGCGCGCATTCATACACTGCATTACGCTCATGAATAATTATGCAGCCCTGAAGACATCTATCTCGCAGAATGCAAGAATATTCAAAGCACACGCGAGCTCATAGCGCACAACGTAGTCTCATCGAACTTGGGTAAAACCACTGAATACGAAGCAGCTGTCCGTGAAAGCTTATTGCTGTCATAAAGATAAACGGAAGTGCCAGGAAGCTGTCACCAAACACCGACGGGACACCAGTCTAATCGACGGTAGTGACAGTGACAAAATCGTCAATCACCATAACTCCAAAAGTGCCCTTCATCCAACTCTTTGGTCACTAATTGGGTCAACCAGTGCACTTGCTCTGACGCCCAGCGGCTCATAACGCTCAAAATCTGCAGTCCTGTGCTCGTTCATAGACGAAGCAACAAAGCTAATTGTGCCGCGTAGCAAAAGCCTCTCAGTAAAGCGATAATGAGATTACTCCAAATCCATTTGAACGCGGACCATTTCAAAGCGACGCTTTTCAGCCAAAAGCGGATTTCGGCGATGAGACGCGAAACGCAGAAGCGACCGCTCGTGTCGGAAGGCCCAGCTCAGAGCTGCATATGGAAGGGGCTTTTGGTGCACAAATGCATACTGCACCTCAAAGCAAAATGAACTGGGAGATTCAAAGGCTGCATCTTCGACTATTCTTCTATAAAGGGACACGTAACTTCACAAAGAAACAGACCTGAAGCACGACACAAAGGCGAATTCAGACATGCCAATGAATAGATGATTCAGTTCGATTGGTGTGTATCATTTCATGTCAACCTTGCTCCATTGAAAGATTTGACATGGAGTCTACAACGAAGCCCCCCAGGAAGACAGACAGCTTCGTGCAATGACCGCACCATCGTGAAACGCTTCTGAATATACGAAGCGATCGGCTCTCAAGTTGCAACCTGCTCGGTGAAAGGCATTGATTGTTTCGTCTTGAACAAAATTGAACGTGAACAGTGAAACACACTGAACCACACATTCCTGTCTCTGAAAAAAGGTGCCACTGTTAAGTTTCCAAGGCATCTTCAACAAAAGAAAGTTTCCATTCTCAAGAACCCCTCCTTTCCATTTTGAATTGGATTTGAAAGTTGGCGCTCACTTCAACTTCAGACGGTCTGACAGCCGTTGGAGAACGGTGCATAAGTGGCAGGAACCCGTGGTCAAATTTAATGCTCTCCCTTCTTCACTTCATCTTTTATTCATAAACCCACACCAAGTGACCAGGAATCTTTGAAACGGCTCAGGACCTGTGTCAACATGCCGACCACATTGCCTCAATCCAGTGACAAAGGTTAGTTGCAGCGTGTAACTCACGGATATCAAACATTTCCCTTCGGTACGTGTACGCTTGAGCTTCTCCAACAATTGAATTTCGTCCATTCGCTCCGTGCTGCAATTATGGATCACATTTCTCTTCCGAAATCTTTGCCCCGCACATCACTGAAACCATTTTTCAATGCAACAGAGGCACCAAACTCGGATCTGCAATAGCGAGAGATGTGGTGATTTTCTTGTGCTCAGCGTTGCCTCAGCCCCTACAACAGGCCATGCGTACAAACCTCCCGCGCAGATGTCATTAATTCCCAGCACAAAATACAAATTATGACTTATCAGAAGGTTTTGGTTGGCTGGTTTCACTGAGCGATTCGCTTCTCTTTCACAACAGTGTGGACATTTGCTTTATTCTGAACAAACTACAAAGGTTGCACGGTCGTCTCAATTCGGCAAACAACCGCTCCAACGGCGAGGAATAAATCAGCGCAAGCCTTTTTCTCAGCGCACCTTGCAAGCTTGCGCGTATTTTTAACCCAGCAGAGGACTTCGGCCGATCAGCAAACAGCTTCTCAATGCAGATCCATGCCCGCATGGACAATGCAAATCCAGCCTCATGAGAAAGTCAACACATTCCCATCGAAACCAATATCCTTCTCACCCTGTCTTCGGCACAATTGACCCATCGAAGGACCAGGAGTCAGCAACTTCATTTGTCAGACAATGACGTCTCAATTTGTTCACAGCGCAGCGAGTCACAGCTTTGAGTGGATCGGTCCATCCTGCAAGAATAAACTCGTAGCAAAAGCAAAACGTACAAAAAGTTGAACGAAGTACTCGTAACTTGAAACCAAGTTTTTCTCATTTCTCAGTCCCAGTGTGCAACAAGTGACGAAATCTTCCCAAATCTCTTTGAGCGGGGTTCTGAAGTTGATTTGAAAAGTTTCCTCAGTTTGAAATCAAAAGAATCTGATCTCTTGAGACTTCCATCACACCCTGTGAACAGAATTCATTCAACGGTTCTTCACTTTTTTTTCGCTGGAAACCGTCATTTCTTTTTACTGTACCTCGACAGAGGAATCTTTCACAGTTCAGCAAAGGCGAAAACTCGCAGCGCTCACCTTGTATGTCTCACGTCACTGTGTACAATACCCTCATCATGATAGATGGAGGATTAGATCACCCAGGTCTACCTTCTGACCCATTTTCTTGTCAAGGAAGTACTACAAAAAGGTGATAATGGCATCTTTTCAATTCTCACATAACACTTCTACATTAGAATTCAACCGTTGACGAAACGATGTGTCTCGAATCCTGAGGAAATCACCATTCATGTCACAGAACCTCAGCTTTATTTGCGATGCACAGCAAGTAGGAAAGAGCATCACACCAAAGACTGACGGGACGGTGAGAGCCCTGAAAATGCCAGCTGTGCCCTGCGTGGCAGCAGCGAAGTCAATGATATTTGAAGCTGTTACGTCAACAGAGCCATTACATCACACGACAGTCCAATGATTAACCGGCGCCTGTTGTCCAGTCCGTCCGCGCACAAAAGATCACAGACGCCAATTGTTCCTCGTGGACAGACGCACTGCTCTCCATATCCAGAACAAAGCTCTGCGTAGAATTTCTGATGTCCCAATCACAAGAAACTGCTCAACGGTTCAACAGACCAAACACATCTTTTCACCAACGCTGATGCGACAAGCCTGCAATCTCGTGAGAACCCTGCCATTTTGGAAGCAAGTAAAATGTCCCCGGACCGATATTTATTCGAGAAGAACGTGGAGGTACAGGACTTGGTGTGGTGCCCCCCAAGCGGCGCTGGGAGACGAGCACAACACGAGTCACTTCCTTTCGCAACACGACTGGATTAATCTTGCCTGATCACCACTGACTTGTTGGTGGAAGGGCGATTGACTGTCACTTGTTAATCTGGTTTCAGACAAGAGAGAAAAGACGGTAGTCGCTACAGCTCAGATAAAAACAGCAGCTTCTCCCATCAACCTCTCGGGCTCGAGTCATTACGACACATCTACAAGGTCCCCTCACGGTTCACGGATAAAGACTCTGTGAGCAGCGGCTCCAAATCACCGCCCGAGCCGCGTTGTGCCGCACACCCTTCATCTGTGTCACCAAATGGGGCTGTGGATTGAATCAGGGTTTTTTCCCGTAAGCAGCGGAATTGAATTTGGATCTTCCGAAAGTCTGTGGAGTTGTTGCGTGCGGGGGAGAAATGGATGCGAACAGTTGAGTTTTTGAGAATCTCGCGTGCTGCTGTGATTCTTCAATTTCCGAACAATACAGTACCATGAAGAGACTAGTGCGTCCCGGTTGATTTGTAAAATTCTCTTTTGACTGAAACTACTGTTTGCAATTTCCATCTGGTTGTCATCGAACTCGGACACAAAGAAGTTTTCTTCGGAATAGCCCGGAGAATACGCCTTGTTGTCTCGGAACAAAGAAACAGCAGCGTGACAGCCCAGCATTTTTCATGTTCGCTGTCCAACTCTGTGACCAACCAACAGCCCCCCGGGAACCTCCCACTTCAAAGTTGATCTGTTCAGTTCACGTTCTCTCCGCCGAGCTGCATCACAGCAGAAATGCTTTGCTATCCACGATGAACACAAGACAATCGACCTTCATCGTCTGCACCAAAAAGGTCTGAAGCCTGCATGGAACTTTGTGGTGCACTGATGTCTCGTGAATGAGTTCGGAGTTCGGCCGAGAGACACTTGATATTGCACGTGACCTCTGGGTCAGATTCATCCACCTGATCCAGTTACGTGAGGCCAATGACGTCACGGCCTTTTTTGTTGAGCAATCGAGCGAGACAACAGGAATAAATCTTTGAGCGATACAGAGACCAGGCAACGCGCAGTCCAAAAACAGACACAAAACTTGGGAGAAAAACCTCAATTTTGAGCGTGAAAAAAGAGCGTGACAACGAAAAAGCTTCCAGTGAAATAATTGCATTTGCGGAAACCATAACCAGACGGGATGGGACGACAATTAACACACGCAACATGAAAAGTTCTCTCTTGCTGTGTCTTTCTGAGAGAAGACAAGAAATCTGTCCGCAACGCCCCCTGTACCGTACGGCACACATGCCTCAACTTCACATTGTCAAATTTGCAACACGTAGTGATCAAAGTAATGAAACGTCGGAAAGGTTACAAAGTTAACTGTGTGTGTAATTTTTCATTGTTGGAAAAAAGAGAAATCCCATTTATTGCACGCGCGAGTACCGCCATTTTAATTGACTGAGTTGGCAACATGAACCTCACAATAGTTCCACCCCGACATCAAAAAGATTTTCAGCGTGCACTGGAAACACACATGTTCAGATGTCAAATATGTGCACTGGAAATCAATGCCCAGTTTCAGTGTAATGACTGTCATTCTTTTGGAACCGTCTCAAACCCGAATGGGTTGCCGCACTGAAAGAACAATTGAACATACCCCTTTGGACACGAAACGTGTTTTGCACGAACGGCCCCAAAATCAAATCCACATCTGCCGACTAGCCTGGTGACAAATGATTTCAGAAATTTATGTGGGAATGTATTTTCACCTGATTGCGATATGAGTCTTTACTAACTTTTCGGTGCACTGATGCACAGGCGCCGAAAACCTGTTTCTGAGCAAAGCCAGTTCGCAATTTCCTCGACTCTGTTGTCTTCAAGCGACTCTCAACATGTGAACAAAATGCTCTTTGTTGAGCTGGTACTTCCATAATTGAGCTCAAGGCACAAACAGGACTGAAGCTTATCTTCTTCTGATTGCCTTCTAACAAAATCACTCGTACAGGAGGCCAGAAAAATCGATTCGCTTCATGTTTTCGCCCTGAAGCTTAAAAGCGGCGTTCATGAAACGAATCAAACCTCAACCTCCCGGTGACTCCACCAAAGGCCGCATTCGCCGCCAGATATTGTTATGTGTACGAGTGTGGTCATCAACAGCACGCGCACATGGTCATCCTCGTGTGAGACTCCTTCCAACTCTGGTGGTTGTGAACCACAAAAGCAACAATGACAGGATGTCTTGGGCCAAACTTGAGCACTCAAAGTACTCACTGGTATCAGTGTGGGTCTGTCACAGTGAGCTGCAAAAGGAGTCAGGTCAGAATGGCTTCAAGCATGGCACCCAAAGGGCGCCAACACACCACACACTGCAGCCACCACCAGACGTTTTCGCTTTCACCGCTGAACTGAAACCGAAACTCGGCCTCTCGTGTGTTGTTTCGCCTCATCACGCTGAAATTAAATCTTTCATAGATCCGGTGCGGATCATTTTCTGACTATCTATCTCTAATTTGTGCGAAGCACGAAGCTCTCCAGACAGATTAGGGAGACAGAACGAAGGGAACAGGCTTCTTTTTGGCACGATCTGACTCACTGCAGAAGCCCTGCATCATCCTTTGCTCGCAGTGTCCAGAAGAAAAGCACACAAGAAAGATTCCCCCGGACATTTTCTTGCAAAAAACAGCCAGTGTTCTATTCAAAATTGGAACAAATGGAGCTCATTTGTGCAGACTGACGTTCCTACCGTCAAAAGACAGGCTAGGCTGGTTGGTGGCAGTGAAAGCGAAAAGGGTAGGATTGAAACAGGAATTTGGTCACTAGACGGAAACGGGAACTGCAAGATCCTGGATTGACTGTAATCCAGTGCAAATGCGGGGGATGTCTTGCGGCCAAACACAAAGAGTCAGGAACAGGGTGGAGTTGAATCAGGAAATTGGGCGCCAGGGTGCCAACGCTTGCTCTGTGGACCACCCACTTGTACAACACACCACCAACAAAAACCAACACAAACACCCACATAATGCCATACGAGTCGTTCCACTGAGTTCTTCTGAAGGTACATTCAGCTGCAAAATATTGTGCCAGAACAGCTAAACTCGAGTGAGAGGTTCATGCAATCAGTTCACATCTTCTGTGTCCCCTTGCCCTAATCGCGACGCTTTCATAAAGTAGTGTGTATCGGTGGACAACATTCAACTCAAAAGAAATCTGAAGCAACAACACTCAACTCAAAAGAAATCTGAAGCAACACGAAAGAACTTAAACTTTGAAAGCTCTCGTTGTGCATCACACAATTTTGCCTTCAAACGATCCTTCCAGTGATCCTCGAACTGGAAAAAACATCACGCTTTCTCCAAACACATTTCTCCAAAACACTGATAATAACTGACAATTCTCATCTATTTCACGGATCCGAACCTTGGGTAATTCCAGATAGCTCTTTGGATTGCGCTGACAAAAAGTGTGCAAATGTTCGACACCAACAAGCCTGGCGTTGTAATTGTTGGGTTGGACCCAAAGGCAACACAGTACAAATCCTTTTGTGGGACAACACATCCTGAATTCTGTGAGATCCGATTACACCACTATCTTCCTCACTTTTGCCTGAGCAGCTTTTGGCTACACCACAGTAATTGACTGCCCAATTGGAGAGTTAGTGCTGCTGGATTTGGAAAACTAATCGGGAGCCTCCTGTAGGTGCATTGGAAAAGACAGACGTACAATCTACTCAAGCAGAATGATGAATTTGTCGAGTGTTTAAGCTTCAGGTGGGAGCAATCCCGCTGGAGCCACTAACTCTTTTACAAGCACTGTCTGTGAAATTACCATTTACCACAGCGTCTGCGTTGAACAGCGCGCTTCTGTTGCCTTGCTCTGATTCCCTGGTTACTCGTTGAGCAAATCTGCCCTTTTCTGTTCCTTTCCGAGATACCTGATCAAAAGTGATTTACTGGGCGTTTCTTCCGCAAATTAAACCGAGTTGAAACGCGCACTACTAGGTGGTCTGGGTACCTCCATCCATCACGTTCTCAATCCTGGGCATGCTCTCTGGTGCACCTCCTCACAAATGCTACATGCTCGTTCGTGGTCATCGAGAAACATCTGCTTCTACAGTCCGCGTCTCTGACGTGGATGGCACCTTCACGCGACGTTGATGGATGCACAGCCACGATCGAGACGAGATACGAGTACCTGGCAGCAATTTTGAACTGAAAATGCAGCTACTTGATGTTCTGCTGTGTTTGACCATCCAGCACAACGTGTCTCAGATCTGCGTTGCGCGAAACTGGTCCCCCCTGCGAAACGAATGGCTCGGTCATCGGAGTCAGGGCTGCTGCGCAAGTTTCCAAATGTGAGTGATGGACACGGCGGCTAAAAGCCTGTCATAAACGGCAAAAGGAGAAACCCTGATTATCTTTATGTGCGTCAGGTTGACAAGACGCATGCATATCTCAGTTCACTCGGCACTGCGCCGGCATTTCTAAATGTTTTCAGCTTCCAAATCAGGATTTACGGTCAAAGAAAGCATCAACGCACACAGTTCGCAAACCAGCCTTAGCTGTGATTTGCAACTTGAGGCACGTACATTAAATTTACACAATAAAAATATCATGAAGACCACATTATCCTGGCAACTGCTTTCAGAGGAAAATGACATTTGGATTTATGCGGCAATTGAGCTGGATTCCAATGGGGAACTTTGTCCCAGTTCTGACCCTCAGAGTGGACTCCGTCCACTTTGCACGGTCCACTCACCGCATCAAGAGAAAAGTTCATTTCCCTTGCCGTAAGGGACCACACAAATTTCCAGCACACTGCATCAAACTCATGCATAATCTGTATTTTATAAATTATACCCTCAGTGGAACATAGCAGCACAACTAAGGCTATAATTGCGACAATTTTCTGCTTTTGAGTTCACTCGTAAAAATAATTCGGCCAAACAGACCTGAAATACCTTCTTGCTTTCACAAGACATCCCTGTGAATAGAAAAGTATGAACATGAAATCAGGACTAGGATTCTTGCTTGCTTGCCTGCATACAAATTAGCACAGAAATATGCACCCGTTGGCCTGGATAAAGCTCAAGTACTCGCAGTGGTGTGAAAGACATTCGGATTCATTGATGAAGAAACTGCAGCCCAGACCTGAGAGATTTGAAGATTGGCACGCTGACTCGATGTGTCCAAGTTCAACTTCACGTCTCAAGTACAAAAGCCTGACAGGAAGGAGTCGCACAACGGCTATTACACCCACAGAACAAGAACACTCACCAGTGTCAAGACGCGCCGTGCAGAACGCAACAGGAGGTAGCCATCTTGGAATGACCCAAAAAAAAAACAACAAATTCCGTTGCAGGGCGGAAAGTCAATTCTTTGGAGGCACAAATCTTGAGTAAAATTTCGCCCACGGAAAACAGACCCCTTCATGAAAATTCAAGGGAAAGCAACACAGGCAGGCTGAAACCACAGAGTCTCACAATATTGCAGAAGCCAAAGTCTGACAACAAAAGACGCAAATGTACTTCGTGGAGGATGTTTTGGTCGTACGTTCTGACTCTCAACTTCACACTCAACTTCCCACAAACCAAACAGGGCCGGTCAAAAACATTCCGTTGACCCGAAAAGAAACGACAAACCGACATAAACTTGGCTGCCAAAAGCAAGAGAAATCTCTACGGGCTCACATCCACTTGTGAAGAAGCCAGATTTATCCACACCGTCAACAGTGTTGATATCCAATGCCGGGAAATACCAAAAGATATTGCTGGCATGAAATGGATCCCTTTGATGTCTCACTTCACAAAACAGTGGCCTCACAGATGGGTCAATTTTTGCATGGGCAAGTGACACAGGCATGCAATGCTGGAAGCTCATTTCAGCCAATGTACACATGAATGTGGTCCAACAAGAAACGCATCGGACGGCTGTTTGAGAAAGCAGCAAAGAAGAGAAGTTTGGAGGCATTTTGAGTGTTCTTCTCGTCTTCACACCTTGCATCGACAACCCAAAAGCTTTTGGGCCAGATTTTGACATTTTCAAATTCAGGCCTCCTGTTCAGAGCCCTTGTTGTTTTGGCGTCAGATTTTAAAACTTGTCAATTCTTGGGGGAACCAGTCTGGTGGCATCTGCAAACAAATTGTACTGGGGGGGGGGGGGGGCGGCCTCCATCTTTATTTAGGGGAGGGGTGAATACACACACGCGCCGACCCAGCTATTTCCATTTCGTTCAAACCCAAAGCTAAAAGCATCGTGTACTCGTAAAGAGACGCAGCGAGTCAGACATAAAACTTGGTTGCATTTCTATCCACCTACGAGCCATACCTCTTCGCCTGTTGCACTGCACGATTCTGAGCATTGTTTGTACACAAGCGAAGGCACTTCGGTCAACAGGCGAATTTTTGACCTGTACGTGTTGCTGCCAGCTCAGCTTTAAATATTTTTCGTGTGAGCGTGTGGATGTCAAAAGTCAGTTTGGAAGAAACAACTCACAAAACCAGCCAACGTGATTTTCACTTTCCCGGGGTGTACGAGTAAATCTGCCGAGAAAAGATCAAACTTTGACATTCGCTGAGAAAGCTGTTCACAGAACAGCAGCTCACAGAACAGCAGCAGGTGGTCACAGGGTTTTCGCCGTCACTTGATATTGACGTCTTTCGATCTTGCTGGTTGTAACTTGTAAACAATCACGAAATTTCAGAAGTTCTGATGTGGGTCAAAGCAAATTTGGCGTGCAAAGCGGGAGAGCCGACCCAGGGTGACAAACCCGACACTTGTCATACATTGATTGAGAGGGTCGCCTGATGCAGTGCCTGCAGTGAAATCACACCGCGGCGCTTTTCCACTTCAACAAGCTGTGTATTTGATTGATACCAACACTTCACCTCGCACTGAAAGCAAGTCTACGGCAGCCAAACCAAAAGAGGCTTTGGATATTTATGGGGGCTGGGTTCTTGAGGGAATCCCACCCCTTCTTGTGAGTGTGGGAGCGCACGAATCCGAAAACATCATCTGCCCATTACAATTAGGCAGTCGTTTCCAGTCCCATCTGAGCCTGCCCGATGACAGAAGCAGCAGCGAATTGTGCAAAAGAGTCACAGGAAAGACAGTTACGATCATGAGAAGGTACAATCTTTGCAGCAATTCGAGATGGACATCATGAATCGCAACAGCCGGTGGTGTCCAGTAAAGGCCGAAAGGATGCGATCAGTCTCTGCGAGACGAACCGAGCACGAACCGAGCTCGAACTTGGCTGAACCTGACTGTTGCCTTCACCTGCAGGCTCCGCACCAGGCAAACGAAATTTATGGTCCTCTTTTGTTTCTGCAGCAGGGACTGCAGCGATTGCTAAACGAAGCAAAAAGGCTTTGCATGTAGGCAGGTCTTCAAACAAGTTTCCCTGCCGCGACGAGCTTGACCCCAGTCAAGATGTTGAAAGCCAAATTGTGTCCCAATCAAACAGTTTTACTGCTTACAGACTGAAAACATCCAAATTTGATTCCGATTTTCTGCCTTCACAATAAACACCCAGAAACCCGGTAAATTGCCTTTTTTTCTCGGGGACAGCGATAAGTGGCCAAAAGCCGTGAGCAGGGCGAGATGCAGAATTGGTGGCTGCGAGTTGGAATTGACCCTTGTTCACTGTGTTTCCCTCCCCAAGTGTAACCTTTCAGGGAATGGGACATTTCCTGCGGGCTTTCAACAGGGCACTTCAACAAAGCTCTGACATAAAGGATACAAGAGACCGCCGTTAAAACCTCTCATGAAAGAGCCCGACCAGCCTACATCCTTTTGCGTGCTATCACATTTTCTTGTGTTGCTTTCCCCAGCAATCCGATTGGATCCCAGATAACATTGAGCAAAACTTTCACTGGCAAAAAGGGGTCCCCTTCTTCTCTTGAAACTCACCCCTCGTGTGCGTGATCATGATCAAAGGTCTGCAATTGCGCGTCGGTGGTGCAGTGTAAATCAGACCAGCTGACATGCTCGGGGAAAATCTCTCGTTTGTTTGCAGTTTAGCTGAAATGACATGACCCCTGACACGACAGCCACATGAGCAGTATTTTGCCTGACAACACGCATCGTACATCATGTGTGTTTTTCACCACGGTGGGACTGTGCGCGGTGACCACGACCAATTTTCTCACAAAATCAGATCAACGACTGGCGTTGGAAATGCACAAAGAGGATTTCGCAACCTGTTTTCTCGCATGTTTCAAGGTCCGACCAGTGCGGCTCGTACGTGAATCACGAAACTCAAGTGAAGAGCTCAGGTGAACACCTTCACCTCCCATGCATTTTGCATTTGGGTCAAGTCAACAATAAATGGACAAAAAATCCACACTGAATGACAAACAATGTAACGTTTCACAGTCAAGCTCAGGTTATTTATCTCTCAACAGACAGATAAGACTTTCCAACTACTCAAGGTACTCGTAAACATCCTCCATTGGCAATTTGAACGGACAAACTCCACTCCTTGAAATGTCGAGTGCGTGCTGTCAGAAAGTTTATGACATCATTTGACATTCGATAACACCGGAGCGCTATCAGAAACCACAAAATTCATATGCGCCTTTCACATTCAAGTCAGCAATCCTGAAACTCTTATCACCCAGGTTTCAAGAGCAAACTTTTGTCATTGGAGCGGTGGACTGACTGAACATGCCGTGACACCTGAATCAATAATGTGCCATGTCTGCACACAATCTGATAATTTCACGCTTGCATCTTGGGTGATAACATTCCAATCCCGAAACCACTTCCTGAACCACAAGTCACACAAATTGTGGATTCTCTGTGGAAAATTTCTTTGGTGAAGAGAAAACCTTGTTGGCAGTCCTGACCCCAAGAAACGCATTAACAGTTACCTGAACAAAAGAAACCACAGAACCCTTGTACCATCCAACCACTCGCAATTTCTGCGAATAATCAGCTCAGTCAATATTTACCTGAACCAGGTTTTTTTCAGTCAGCAGTGTATCTCTCTCCCCTCCCAGCAAGGTCACGCTCTGGACCAGACAACCACAATTACAAACCGCTGGCCATAAACCAATCCCGAAGTTTTGTGGCCAATCCCGCTGACCTTTTGGTAGTTACGCTATTATGGTAATCTGCACCTGAATCTTCAATAGAAAGCCGGCATGCCGAAGGCACCAGTCTGTCTCCTGACAAAGATTTTTGCCAGGCAGAAATTGAAGTTCCACACGACATGAAGCTGCAGGTGTATTGTGGACAAAATGACCCTGTCAACTGCCCAGTGTCATAAAAATCAGCCAAGCGCACTGCCAATTTGCGAACGCGCCCCAAATCTGTCACCCTTGGAGAACGACAATTGAAAGATTCAACAAAAAGATTAAAGTAACGGCACTCACCATTTCTGTCAATGGTGAAGAATCCCAAGCCAGTGCCGCCCTGGATGGAGTAGACGATCTCGTAATCCTTCGGGGAGGCTCTCGGATTGCTCCGATCCTCATCAAATCCAGCGAGCGCCAACACCGTCGTGTTCCTGGGCTGGTTCTCCAGCACTTGGGTGTGGAAGACAACGTCCGAGAAAAGCGGAGGGTACATATTCTCGTCCACGTCAATAATTTCAATCACGATTTGGCACTTAGACATGAGGGTCGGTTCTCCTCGGTCCCGCGCCCTCGCTGTGATGTTGTAAACCTGCTGCACCTCGAAATCCAGGGCGTCGACGATGCGAATCGCGCCCGTCTGACGGTCGACTTCGAACTTGCCCTCGGTGCCGTCTTGCAGGTTGTACCGAACCGTGCCGTCTCCTCCCAGGTCCGGATCAAAGGCCGTGATGACCATGACCACGGCCCCGGTGGGCAGGTCCTCCCGGACTCGAGCGACGTAGGTGTCGGGGAGAAACATCGGGGCGTTGTCGTTCACGTCCTCGAGCTTGACGGTGACGGTGACGACGGAAGACAGCGGATTTTCGTGAGCACCATCCCGAGCCATGACATCGATGCGGTGCACCTCCTGCGCCTCACGGTCCAAGATGTTACCGACACTGATAGTCCCCGCCTGAGGCTCGATTTCAAAGTTGGACGTGTCGGTGAGGATCGAGTACGTGATCTCAGCATTAGCACCGAGGTCCTCATCGTGAGCGGTCACCTGGAGAATGTTCGTGTTGAGAAGAGTGCTTTCTGAGATAGTCACGGTGTACGAAGGCTTGTCGAATTTGGGCGCGTGGTCGTTCACATCGAGCACCACAACATCCAGAATAGTATAGCTGGATTTGGGGGGAATACCCATGTCAAAGACGGTGACATTCAGCGTGTAGTGATCCTTCACCTCCCTGTCCACTTCTCCCGTGAGCAAAAGATCCCCTGAATAAGTATCCACTTTGAAGTTGCCGGCATCGTTTCCAGTTGAAATAACATACAACAGGCGGCCGTTGTACCCTGAGTCTTGATCTTCGGCGGTAAACTTGACAATGCTTGACCCTACAGGAAGGTCTTCTTGGATTTCCACCAACAAGGGAGTTCTGGAGTGGAACAGCGGAGTGTGAGCATTGACCAGAAACTGGTTGGGAGTGCTGCCCATTGTGTTTTCCATTTGAGCCAACTGGTTGTTCTCCTCAGCCACTCTCAGCAGGCGGCTTAGCTCTTGGGTCACACCAGTGTCTTTGCAATTGATGTTGGCGTTGTTGTTGGACAGTTGACGGTTGCGGTTGTTGTTGACGTAGGTGATATTGACAGTGGCAGGGTCCCCGATGTTCTTCCCGTCTGTCGCCCGCACGGTCAAACTGCGGAAATTCCCACCGTGGCTTCTCAGATCACACTTCAAAGTCAGCGAGCCAGACGAGGAGGAGATTTCAAAGCAGTTGTCATCGTTACCAGCTATGATCTCGTAGCTGATTATGTTCCCCACGTCAAAGTCAATGGCGGACATGACCAATAACTGCGTTCCAATGGGCGCCTCACGCGAGAGGTACCCGGTGCAGTTGACGCCCTCGAAGCGGGGTTTGTTGTCATTGACGTCCCTGATACGAATTGTGACAATGGATTCGGACTCCCTTCTGTACGGACTTCCCCAGTCCGAGGCACGCACCCGCAGTCTGTACGCACGCCGCTGCGATTCGTAATCCAAAGTCTGCTTGGTCATAATCATACCCGTGAACGGGTTGATTGAGAAAGGCACGTCGTCGATATTGGCAATGCTGAAGCTGATGTAGCCGTTGTCCCCTTGATCCAGGTCAAAGGCAGACACTTGGAAGACTTCGGATCCGACCGCAGCGCTCTCCTCGACGTACACCGTGTCCGTCGTGTGATTGAACACGGGAGCGTTGTCGTTGCAGTCGAGGATGCTCACGTGCAGGGCGGCTGAGCTGGTTTTGCGAGCCCCGGTGTTGGCTCGGTCCTGAGCAGTGACGGTGAGCACGGTGTCGGTGATTCGCTCCGCGTCCAGGGGCCCGGCCACCGTGACGAGCCCCGTCAGTGGGTTCACCGCGAACCAGCCCAGGCTGTTGCCGCTGGTGATGCGGTAGACGATCTCCGAGTTCTGACCCACATCCGTGTCCACGGCGCGCACAAAGGTCAGCGGGGTGAACAGGGGCACGGACTCGTTGATCATCACAGAGTACTCCTGGTTCTCAAACCTCGGTGCGTTGTCATTTGTGTCTGACAAATCTACGTGCACCACTTCGGTCACCGATTTGGGAGGACGCCCTTTGTCTTGAGCAATGATGGTCAAGTTAAACCCGTCTGGATGGACCTCTCTGTCGAGTGTTTTGGCAACCTGGACTGTGTACTCTGTTTCCCTGCTTCCAGACTGCAGCCTGAAGAAGCCGTCTGGATCCCCGCCTGTGATGGCCACTGAATCGATCTGCCCGTTGTTGCCATAATCCTTGTCAGTGACGTACAGAATGGCGTAGATGGTCCCTACCTTGCCGTGTTCTACGACAGCTGGGAGCTGCTGGACATCAATGCGAGGGTTGAAGAAATTCACTTCAAGAACCTTGACCCTCAGTTTGGCCATGGCGATGCTCGCCCCCATGCCCAACCGCGGACCCCGGTCTTCAGCCTGAATATCCATTTCGTACACGTTCTGTTCGACGTAGCTGAGCGGCCGGGTGAGCGTGATCACACCGCTCGTCGGATGAATGGCAAACGTGTCCGTCTTTTGCTTGAAGCTGAAGTAGATTTCCCCGTTCACCCCGACATCGGCATCAGAAGCGCTCACCTGGAGCACAGACTGGTGCAAGTCCGTGTTCTCCTCCAACTCCACACTGTACGAGGTTGGGTAGAAAAGCGGGAATGCATCGTTCGCATCAAGCACAGTGATCACCACCTGACACTGGTCCGTCAGGGTGGGGCCGTTCTTGTACTTGGCGATGGCTTTCACAGTCAACGTCAACATTTCCTGGCTCTCCCTGTTGATCACGCGTTGCATCCCGGATCTGGTTCGAATTCTCAGGAAGCAAAAATCGCCAACGGTTCTCTTCTCAGCCTTGAAAAGTTTGTTGCTGTCTCCACTGATCACCCTGTACCGAATATCCAGGGTCGGGTCAAACACGTACATGCCCATCTTCACCTCTGGAGTCATGAAAGTCTTGGCCACTGAATTCTCCATGATGGTCCCGTTGTAGACTGGCTGTGTGAATTTGAAGGAACCCGGCAGCAGTGTCTCCTGTGCCAGTGTGAGGCTGGGTACCAGGGCCAGAAGTACCCAGGTCAGCACGCTGCAGTGACTCCAGCCGAGGGGCGACAGGCCTTTTCGGACCCTGGCGCTGAAACAGCGCCACCGGACCGACGCAGCCATATCCGCGGTACCTGCAAACAAGACAAGGGTCAATTGGGTGTTCAGGGATGGGGGGGGGGGG
>JAAUXT010033503.1_pt1 | contig 18815 bp, 26 predicted proteins | sample 7278171 | NCBI WGS metagenome assembly JAAUXT01 (sample SAMN14350112, study PRJNA611818) | marine sediment metagenome | isolation source: surface marine sediment (1.8m) | place: French Polynesia: Moorea | collected 2018-08 | reverse complement strand
GCCGCCACGGCCTGGGCAGGTGGGCACAGTACTTGTCTTCACCAGTTGGTGTTCTTGTTTTTGATTTCTTGGTGGAAACAGTTCTCATTTTGCTCACGGGATTGAGAACAAACCAGGAGGGTGTGTCTTTTGTTCCTCAGCAAAATTGTCATCAAACCACTCATCCGCAAACCCTTCAATTTGCGGAACCAATTAAATTAGTGATGAGATTGAGCTCTTTGTGATCGGTCCCGTTGGCCCGTTGTCGCCTGGTCACCCAGCAAGAGGTGGACCGCTGATCTCCATTTGGCCGTCGAGTCACATCTCACGGTGACACTGACCGCTCTGTTGGCGGTCACCCACTGGACAATCTGTGCGCGCGTTCTCATTTGTGGGTCGCGAAAGGGCACAAGTCAGCTGTTTCTCAGCCAGACAAAGAATGGTAAAATTTTGTTGTTTCCTGAGCATCTGGGGAGTCACCTTGTGAAGCCTGCAGGCTGAATATCTGCAAATGTGCACTTAATGAGATTTTATCAGCCTCAAGAGCGTTTCAAACTGGCCGTCGGCTACTCTTTCTGCAAGTGTGTTCCAGGTGTGCTTGACTGCAACGCCGTGACACACAAACCAGCACTCGTACGGGCGAGTTCTGAATGTCGTTTGGTGAGCAGATATTCCCGCACAAACCCGGGATGAGCCGATTCGAGTCGTACACACTGAACTGACTTTTTTGAGCTTTCGTTGCAGCGGTTCGGTGAGACGGCGACAGGTCATCCTTCTCCCGGCGCGTACAACGATCCCCGCACGGCACTGGAGCTGCTGCGGCGCGTCACCGGCCTCAAGCGCGCCCCGTTCAGCCAAACCGCCGTCCGCTTCGACGCCGACAGGCGCGGCGACATGCCCGGTGAGTCCGCCTTGTCCGGGTTTCTCATTGGGGATCGGTCCGCGTGGAATTGTTTGTTTTTTTTTGTCCCGTTCTTTGTGTGGACACTTTGTTGTTGAGCCGACTTGCTTGGCACGAGCAGGTTGAGCGTCACTGCTGCCGCTTGACCTCCACACAAAGCTCTCTGGAGGCGTATGGAAAATCCATTTGCCTGTCTTCCCAATGGATTTGCTTGGAATGTTTCGCACAAGGGTACCAGTTGAGGTTTTCCAAAATGAGAGTTGTTTTGAGATGTCAGCACTGTATTGGCGCAGTCGACGGTTTGGTCTCACAAAAACTGTTCCACAACTGTTGGACATGAGAAAATGAGTTTTGTGTGGCAAAGTGGCGTCCCGTGTTACAACACCGGTAATTGTTGATCAAGACAGGTCATTTTTGACTTTTTTTTTTTCATGTGGACAGTTCAATTGTCATCCCAGACCAGGGCGAGCGATCCAAGCAAGATGGTATAATTTACATAGTTTGTTGGACCCAATTCATGTTCTCTGCACTCCCGAATGAACGGGCGGGACTGATACAGATTTGTGTTGATGCGGTTTGACGTTTGGAAGTGCGATCGTCTATCAGTCTGTCCCAATCAATACAGATGGGAAGGCGGATGATGGAAGCGGGTGATACAGTTGATACAGCGATGCGGGAACAAGTGGTTCCTTGGGCGGTGACTCATCCTCCCAGTTCCCAGAAAGAAGAAAAGGTCCTGTGAGGTTTCTGTGTTTGGTGCGCGGTGGTGGATCCTTGCCAACCGCGTTTTGTGAAAACACTGGAAATTCAATTTTGAATCCCTCGGTCTTTGTTCTTGTTCCAGAGTGGGTTCTGTTTGTGATTTCCACTTCTCCACAGTTTCAACAGCACGGCTTTTGGTTATGCTTTTTGTAGTCTTTTTATTTGTTTATTTTTGCTCTGTATGTTCACTTGTGGTCTGCAGGTTTGTGGGAAACCAGACTCCAAGCTTTGAAACTGAATTTCTCTTTTGACTATAAGAAGCATGGTGTCCACGCACCCAGGGAGAACATTCAACAGGCAAAGTTCTTTGTTCTTTGGAGATGGGTCAAAATTAATTGCCCATTGCTCCAAAAATATGAATCGTCTGTGAAGACAGACAACAAATTCGTTTCTTTCACGAGATCCTCACCAAGTGCAGGGTCTGACCAAATGTGACTGACTTGCATTTTGTGTCATTGCATTGTGGTGGTGGCTGTGGATCCTGATGGAGCCACAGGGTCACGTTGAGTTTCAGGAAGAAGGATATTCCCTCGAGGAAGCAGATATATCTATTGAATTTTGAACTGACACTCCCAGGGAAACCAAATGAAGGCCGGACATATCTGAACATTGTTGGCAAACAGCCTCGCCTGTACTCGTACACATGTAGCTGGAATCTGAGGGCCAAATTGCGGGGTCAGCTAATCCAACGGAGCAAGACAAATGTCCATTTGCTGGTATTTCTCATGTGCGCGGCGGAATTTGCTGTTTTCTTTGTGATTGCGTAGTTGCAGGGGGCAGTTCGAACAAGCAGTTTGGCAAGCCTTCCACAGTTGCAGTCAGTTTCAGACAGGATTGGAAGATTTTGAAATATTTGAACTGAACGAAGTTCTGCGTGTTTTTCGCAAAACATGATTGGAAAGAATTTTTTTGCGTTGCATTCACGAAATGTCCAAAAGTCTCCACCACGCTTTTGGTCTCACACAGAGCCAATGATCCGAGTTTCAAAAGTTGTTGGGAGTTGTCTTCTGACAGGCAAACGGAAGCTTTTCCTAACTGTGTCAAGAGGACCAAACGATCAAAGCCCTGGTCATCGTGGGGCATGTGTTCACAGGGGTGAGAGGAGACGGGCATTTGTTGCAGGACAGTCATCACGAGGACACATCATTACGTCCATTGATCCAGATGGAACTGTCCCATCCATCCGTCCTGCAAAGATCTTATCTGTGTCCCTCCTTCGATCGCGGTTGAAATTACAGAGACGAAGCGATCAAAACCATTCGTGACACGAACAGAACTCAGACGGAGGTCTCGAAAACATACCGAACTCCTGTTCGGTTGCAGAAAATTGTGTTATTCCATTTTCTGCCAGGATATCCTGGGGACCAGGCAAAGGAGAGCGTGAGTCGTACTGTTCGTACGCACACCGAAAGCTCACACAAAATTTTCCATTGAACACAGCCAGGTGTGTGTGTGTGTGTGTGTGTGTGTGTGTGTGTGTGTGTGTGTGTGTGTGTGTGTGTGTGTGTGTGTGTTGTTGAACTTGAAAAAGAATTTTGAGATCGATTCCATACATTCTGTGCAACTCACTTCGGGTCAATTTCCAGATTTCGGCTGCAGAATCTGGGCCGTCCAAGATGGGATGTGTCATAACAGCGGTGGTGCGAAGGCCTCCGCTGCGATGTGATTGTTACGGATGATTCAGGGCGGATCACAGCAAGAGCGGCCCCCAGATATTAACCAGATACAGCCTTGTCGGGGATGTCATTACAAGCAAAGACAAGATGCACAGCTACAGATATCAAACGAATTTCTCAGATTGGACTGTCAAAAAATTTCTGCAAGGCTTGAATCCTTTCTGAGGTTCTTGAATTGCTTTTGGAGCTCTTCAAATTGCTTTTCGTGGTGAAGCACATTTTCGCCAAGCTTCAATCGAATGTAACGGCCAGCGGTGTGTGGACAGAAAATCGCAGAAAGCAGACAACTGCCAATGAACGGTTACGTACTGGTTCACCATTTGTGGTCTCGTACAGAAACTTGGAGACAAAGTCGGTTCGTAAAAAACATTCCGCCTGCAAGCCGATGAAATAAAGAATTGAGAATGATGGCGTCAGTTTGTTTCATTGTTGCACAAAAAAAACCCAAGTGCTTGTTCGGCTGCAATTCTCACTCAAACCTTGACAGAAAAGGTACACCTGATTGTTGGTGTCTTTTTCATGTTTGCCTTCACAAGGCATGCGTGCATGAGTGATGTTGCAGGACATTTGGTGTTGCGCAGACTCTGACAAAGATGCATTTCTCGCGCACGACTCGCTCCGCAGCGCGGCCCTGGTTAATTTGGGACGCGCACGTCTGCTTTTCGTCCCGAGTAATTGCACAGGATGGAGACTCTTTTGCTGACGGGATCAACCCAATTGGATCGAGCTCGTTGATCGCGTGGGGAAGTCTGGGATATGAGACACAGAGAAGTGATTTTTACCACAATTTGTCCGTGCAGGACCAGCTCGTTTCCAAGTTTGGTTGGCCAGGAATACGAGTGAGCCAACTGTGGAAACAACCGCCACTGTCCACTGTGACCCGAGACAAGTAGAAATGACAATTGTCTGTCATTCTTCCCCATAAGCTGCATTTAGCTTGACAAATGTCGCTCTGGCAACTTGAGTGGACACAGGTCCTTCAGCGAAGCTCTGTGAGAAATCGCCCAGCGACCAACTTTGAAGTTGCTGTTGTTTACCAAAGCCTTGACTCTTCAGGAAATTATCACTCACAAGTGTGAACAATTTCTGCAGGGACGCATCGACGTGTCTCTCATTTCTGAGCGTGGCAAAATGTGCAAACTCATGTTTGAGTCACCCACGGACTTCGCTGCTTTCATCTGTGCTCCAAGTTTCCCGATGATGCGGCTCGTTTGCCCAAAGATCAACTCAAGTTTTCGTTGTTTTGGTTTTTTGAGGTTAAACCAGTCGGACACAAAATGGCGGATTGAACACAGTTTGCTTCAGTGTTGTCTGTTCAAACTGCGACAAAAATCAAGTGTGAGTCGGGTGAACCCGCAGATTTTCGCACCTGCAGAAGGAAGTGGGAGAAAGCATGAAGCGTCACTGTGACGGCCTCATCCATGTGAACTCGAAGAACTTCACTTTCTCTGTACGTAAATGTTTGCGATCTGAGGCAGATAGCTTCCTCTGGAGTAAACACCCCTGCAGAATCTGTATGCATGCTTGGGCTCAGAGAAATTCTGTGTCAAGAAGCAATTCAGATGTGTTTTTCAGATAGGAAGTTTCAGATCCATTCGGCTCCATCGCACTCAACGCTTGTTCTTGCAGAAAAAAAGAAAGAAACCATATTCACTGAAGAAGCCCGTGGAATAAGTTTCTTTGTTCCAACCACAGTTCCAACCAACAACGCCAGTGAGCAGTCAAAATTGATCTTCTTCTGGGTGGACTGGGTAACCTTTCGATGCGAGCTAATTGTGTGGCCAAAGCTGAGAGGCAGCTATTGAAGATTGATTCGTATTTTGACTTTTCATATCAAGATCTCCATTAAGCTTTCAAAGTGCTTCGTCCCTACTTGAGTTTTTTTTACAAGAGCCCTTTCTCAATGAGCGGTACTTCCCGACCAAACTGCGCCAGCTGTTGCTTGCTTTCGAGAAAAGACAATGACTGACTGCTGAAGACAGCACGATTCGGACAACTCTGAAGCATTCTTTGGTGTTTGTTTTCCTGATCTGACTCCCATCTCAACCAAACTTATTCCTGCCCAAAAGAGACACGCTTGGAGACCTTTTCTCCTTTTCACTGCAGGTCCCGGGACGTACACGTTGACAGGAATGGCGACGGAGAGTCTGAAGCGCGCCTACATCGAGTCGACGAGACGCGGCGGCTTCGGCAGCACGGCGGCGCGCGTCGGTCAGCGACCCGCCGGCGTCGACGTGCCCGGCACGACAGGTGAGAGCACCGTGTCGCGCTGCCCCTCGCACCAGCGTCCGCGCGCCTTTCTGCCCTTACGCCGGTGCAATACGACCCGATTGGGAGAACGTGCTCAAGTTTTATGTCCCCATCGGAAAAGTGTGTCCTTGTTTGGATCAGGCACGACGTTTCAAGCGGAGACGCCCGGCCCGGCGCACTACCAGCCGAAAGCGAAGCCGTTCGCCCCGCGCTACAGCAACATGTCGTCCACGTTCGCCTCCACCAGTGGCAGGATCAGTGAAAGACCGCAGCCAGCCAGCGTGAGTTGAAACAAATTATACACAGACACGGACTTGCACATACACAACCAACACACGCACGCACACAGCGCATTCACCTTCGTTTCTTTCATGACGAATTCCCCAGTGTTTCGTGAACATTTTGTGCAGAAATTGGCAGCTGTTCGCGGTGTCTCCATCCAGGTCTTGAAAATGTTTATCAAACACTCAGGACTCCACGTCTTTTTGCGCTTTGTCTGCATTGGACTTGGCGGGAAACTTCAAGATCTGTTGATGCCTCCACTTCACATCGTCTTGAAAACTAAATTTACTCCCCGCTCCATCAAAGCTGAAGGATCGCAGACCAATAGTTCCCGACGGCCTCACTCACGGCGCGGTCAAGGAGCACTTGAGATCGTTCCGGGCGATCCACGGATCAACGAAAGGTCAACTCCATTAAAATATGGCGCTGTTGAGACACAGCTGGAAACTGGTGCAGTTAGACGGTGTCATTGCGGTTGTGGTCTGTGGTGAGAAAGATACGAGATGGACTTTTTTTTACCGGAAATTGCTGTTGTTTCGCCGTCAGTTGCGATAAAACTTGAAGTTGGAAGTTGTGAGCTGAACAGTTGCAGGTCCGTGTGAACCCTCTCACCCAAGTTTCCTGTCTCACAACGCACACAAGTGGACACGAAGTTCCGTCGAGGTGTTTCAGGAATTATTTTGTACGTTTTGTTCACGAGGGGTGTATGTTTCTCAGATTTTGAAGGGAGACACACGCACACACACACACACACACACACACACACACACACACACACACACACACACACACACACTGGCAGCTGCTGTTTCCTTGAGATTCAAACACATTTCTTGCCATCAACAAGTTGTGCGGGTTGTCGTTCACAATCTCAAGTTGGCGCTGTGGTCTTTCGCTTTCCCTCCGCGAACAAAAGCAGTGAGGTCAGGAAATTGCTGCTGCCATGCTGATTCCTGAGCGTTTTGACTTGAGCCAGGTCGTCTGGTTGTGTCGCAGACTGAATGTTTCATCTTCCAAACGAATCAAGAGAGTCTGCGGCTGAAGAACACCACGACCGCGCAAATCCCGTGTTTTGACGGCTTGATCTGGCGCCCAGTGCCTGATGAATCTGTGCAAAAATCTAACGTCAAATCGAATAAATCTGCTGAGCATCAGGTTTTTCTCCCCGCCCACATTCTCGGAAGAAGCGAGTTTGGCTCGTCTTGGTGCCAGATCTGAAATCGAGTTTGTTGGATGGTTTTGCAGATCCAGGACAGGGACGTTCTCAGTGTCTGTTTGAAATAGAGAAATCAACGTGCATGTTGAGCGCACGGGTGAGTTTCCGAAGCACGAAAAAGCCTTTTCTTTCTCCACTGCGGGAAACGACGAGCATACTCGTGTTTTTGATCCCATTTGCACACAAGTTGTTCTGACAGTGCACTGCAGGTCACTGTCAATCTGGGTAGAGGCCGGGATTCGAGCGACGTTTCGCTTTGTCGTTTCCCCGCAAATCTAATGGAGCCATTTATCAAAGTGCGCGATGCTATCTGCTGCACATTGAGTGGTGCACTGATGCTCATGTTGGTGGGGGAAGAAAATGCGAAAATGCAGAAGAATGCCTCTGTCATAAGATGCGAGGGGTGTGATACTGGGAGAAGACAAAATCATCCTGAGATCGCTGAAACGTGCTAAACTTCACCTTTTTTTGAGAAAGTCCGAATCTTCAGCGCTCTGTGTTCGATCAGTGAAACAGTTGAAGAAACATCCAGACAGACCAATTGAAGCCTGCCTGCAGGTCTGCAGTCCCATTCAATCAGTTGTGTCCATCAAATTAATTAATGTTTTAATTGGAGTGGTTAATCGGTGGTCTCTTGGCTGGGCAGGCACATGTTCAATGGAGTTATCGTGCGGATGAGATTAATCATGTGAGCGTGTTGTCTCTGCAGCCCCGGGCCACGGGGATCAGATCAGTCTTCCGAACGTCGCCAGCTAGGACTGTTGCATTCAGTTTCAGTAAAGTGGCGTGCAGAGTTTCGGTAGGTGTTGTCGTCATATTTCGATGTTGCAAAAACGCACCGATGTTGGCCTTGTATATTTGTGTATGTGTACGTTTGTTCACGTTGTGGGAAAGCTTTGTTTGAGATCTGATTCAGCAGTCCAGCCTTTGTCACAACTCCTATTTCAGTCCGCGGGCCATCTTGACCCTCAAAATGTGTGCCACCTTCCAGTTCCTTCCCTGATTCAGATCTGCCTTGTTTACAAACCAGAAACACTGAGAACCGCTTTTCGAGTTCCTGTGATTGTATCAGGATGGAAGAAACCAAGTGTACTCGTGGGCAACGCTGGGACTCGTCTGACTCGGCTGAGGTATCAAACAACACAGTCATCCATTACAGACGAGCAAACTAAAATCTGTCACTTGGAAGTTGGCTTCGTCAATACGCCAGGTTTGCTTTTACGGAGGAAACACATCCAACTGCAGAACGTTGAGGGGGTTTTGGTTCCCAACAATCGCGAAAAGTGGGATTCGGCTTGATGACGTTTTTGACAGTTGTTTCAGCTGTGGAAACGCCGGCTGTGACACTCGCTGTTGTGTTTACCTGTGGTTGATTTCAACAGATCCCTTTCACTCCATCCGTCTTTCTCCAGTCGCAGATTTGTCACAACTCCTCCTCTTCCTCTTCCTTCTTTATCAAAATCGCTCAGTTCCAATGGTGGGCATTGAACGATCCCTGCTGCAGGACACAGTGACCAGTTTGTGGGCTTCTTTATTACACCTACAGCACGGTGCGAATTTGTTGCTCGATGTTGACCGGTAAAATCAATACTCCACACAGTTCTGCTATGCTGCACGAACAGAATTTTATTCAAATCGATTCTTAGAATCTAAGATTCCACATTTTAGACATTTTTGTCTTCTCCAAGTTTCTTTTTTACTCACAAAGAAATTGCTCATTTCTTCAGTTTCAGTGACAGACGAACCTTTTTTACTTTGATTTCTGCTGCCTTTTCGTCCAACTTTTTCAAGACTTTACACAACCCTCCGCATTTTCCTTCACTATCTACCAAACTACATTTCAACTTGTGACAACGTCCTCCACCATCTGTCTCATGTGTGCGGTATGACACTTTGTCATCTTCACTGATTTCATACTTGTCAATGTCAAACTCTACACTTTCCTTCTTCAAGTCACTTTCAACAGACTCATTGTTTGACTCAACATTCTGCTTTTTCAGGCAACTACTCATGTCAGAGTCTCTTTCAACAACAGTTTTGCACGCTGCATTGACAAGACTTTCAGACGTTCGTTTGTACAATCTGACTGCATCAGATTTATGACCAGTCACCCTCTTTATCAACTGCTCATCAACACCTTTTTGGAACATTCTGGTCGCTGTTGTTGCCCTCAATGAGTGGTTCGTGAAATGTCCTTCAACACCTGCTTCCCTCATCAAGTTTTGGACTACTTTCTTCAAACTGTTTACTCCGACAGGCTTGTCACTGTACCAACAACGTGGAGTACACCTGCCAGGAGCAAGGCTGTACTTGTACAAGGCTGAACACTTTCCATTTGGCAGAAGCAAACCTACATATTTTCGTACAAATGGACCAAATCGTGGTCAGAGTTCTCTGAGTTTCCATACACATTCAGAGTCTTGGGCAAATACTTTCTACTCGAAATCCCTCCCTGATTTGTCTTGGATTTTAGATCTTCAGTGTAAGACAAGTACTTTCGTCCTTTCTCATCTCTCATAACATTCAGTTGTGGTTTGAACCCTGGACAGTGCAATTTTCTGTGCTCCTCTCCCCCACGAAGTGCGAAAGAAATTCCGAGCAGATACAACACTGTACTCCTCAATTGGTCAGCATTCTGTTCACCAAGAAGACCAGACTCCCACAAAATTTCCTCTTGTTCAAAAGAGATTGGCTGAGACACCATCATCGACCCTAACCTTTCTGAGCAACATGACTTCATCAGATTATCAACCGTGAATTTGAGTCTGGTGAAATCGGGGTCATCAAACAACTTCAGAAATTTGCCTCTCTTCTCCAGATGAAACTGGATGCAGAGGACAAGATCATACAGTGTTCTGCCAGGATATTCTTTGCCATCCTTTCTTCTCACTTCGTTTACAAATCTGCACAGAGTCCTACACAAATGCTCATTGTTCAAATCTGGATCCTCAAGAGAACACCACAAAATTTCAGTCGGACATGATGGATCAAGCATATGCTCACATCTCCAACTCCTGAACAAATCTACAGCCCATGAAATTTTTCTGTTGGTGTTTTCGGCAAATTGCTTTCCACTTAGCTTGTCAAGTTCAGATGTTGTGGAAGAACATTTGAACCGTGAAGAGGAGTCATCACTTGTTTTGCAGTCAGCAGGTTTCATCTCGAGTCGGAGAGCATGCACCCAAACAGTCTGAAGAGTCGGCTGCGGCAACAGTCTTCACCTCACTGAAAGTGCAAAAAATATCTATTAAGTATATATTCATTCCTTTCAGATGGAGGAAAAAAAATGTTTACCCATGAAACTAAACATGTATTTTATCCTCACACAATGTCATAGTCTGGAGGTCGAGCCACAGTAGAAGAAGGAGCGCGTCGTCGATGGATAGGTGCAGTCAGAAACCCAGGCCTCGTCAATCTCATCTCGCATTCACCATGTTGAGTCGAACTGTCCACCCCACTGAGTTGATGACAAAGATGAATTTGTACAAAACCTCCAAATGGATTGAGAGCAAGCGACATGTCAAACAGAACTCTCTCCTTCTAAATCAAACCATTTCCAAAACAGAAAAAAAGAAACTACTCACCAAAACTCGCTGCCAAAATCCTCTGCCTGAATTGTTCGATCCAAAGCAGACACATTCAGAATTCCTATTTCGCTGTCACTTTCTTCGTTGACCAAACTGACAATTTCAGGCAAATTTGGAAGATCAAAATCGTCACACATATTGACAATCAAACCCTTTATGGCCAGAAAAAAAATAATCCTGACACAATAATTGTCAACAACATTTCTCAACTGAAGACATCTCGCAACAAATTCAAACTGCGTTGTAGAAATGGTTAGCGAACTGCGGTCGACTCCTCGAGAACTCAATGAACTCTCTCGATCATCAAGGACACTCAATGACCTCAATCGACAGTGAATTTTCTCGACTAATGTCTTGAAAATTCAGACAGACGATCGAGGTCATCTCATGACCATGACAATCTCGAGAGTTCAGATATTCGTCTCCGAATCGTCGCTCACAGTTCGCTAACCCTGTCCTCTTGGACTGCTGGAAAGGACGAACGAACCACAATTGAGAACGTAAATTTTGCAAAGAGAAAGAGAGTACGCACACAAGTTGCCTGCGATGCACAACCCGGGTTTTCGTTGTGGCTTGGAGCAAACTTTTACACCTTGTGTGTATTCGAAACTGTTCCATTGAGTTCCTTCCATACACTGGAAACTTGAAAGGACTGGTGCTCGCAACTGATCCTGCTTGAAATCGCTGATCGTTTCGCCTTCCACGCAGAGTGTTTGGTCCGTCCAACAAGATGAATGGACCTTTATACCTGCACATCGATCGCTCCATGTGCGCACAAGATCGCTTTTGTGGAAGGTCACTTTTGGACAATGTGAAGGTGACGGAAACAAAACGCGATGCATTTGTCAATACGTGCGCCGTCCAGAGTGAAGAAGTTCTGGGGTTTTCAATGTTCCCTTTGTGTGGGTGCTGCCTGCAGTCCTGACATAAACAAGTACTTGAAACACGCCTTGGGTGTGTTAGTTTGTTGGCTGCAATGCCAGAAGCTGTTATGATGTTAAATGTCATCAGAAGATCTGGGAGGAAGCCCCCTCTTGACATGAATCCACTTTTTGAGCCCTTTTGCCTCACTCTGCACACCCCATGGCAGTGCTGTCTCCATTGGACCTGACTGACTCGCTTCGCGTATCCGTTGCACGGTGAGCCCGAGAGAGACGCTCTCGTCAGCTTGAATCACGTTCCACCGTAAGTTTTCTGTGTTGTTCTTCGAAAGATGTTCAAGAGCCTGTATCCTGTGGGTGATTTTGAGATTGATCATCGCTTTGAGGAAGAAATGGGATACTTGTTCAAACACTTGACTCAAAAACTGTCTTTGAAGCTGGTGCATTCTGGTAGGTTGTGAAAAGGTGTCTGAGGGGTTCGTCGAAAACAGGGTCAAGCGGTTCTCTCTGAGAGCCCAGCCACTGGTCGTCAGAAATGTTAAATTCAACGATACTGCGCATTGCGCTGGGTCCTTGTCGTGCACGCACCACACAGTGTTCGTTTCACTGCCCTGACGCGTCTTCGTGTGGCGCAGCACGTTGTGCTAATCAAGCGGCGCAGTTCTCTCGATTGTGCTTGACGAGAGCGGCGGGACGCCTCTCGACGCGGCGCCCAGCTCCACGCGCCGCTCCCCAAACCGCCCACGACAGCATCACATCTCTTCGTGGCTGGGACGGCAGCCCCAACCTTGGAAGCTGTTGTTGCTGTCCGGGGCGGGGGGGGTGGCAGGAGTGCCCATGCCAGCTCCCACCACTGGACAGGTCAGGTCCCACCCTGGGCAGCGCTGTCCAGAGGTGGGGGGTCCAGTAGTAGTGCCTTTGCTGGACCCCCTCTTTCATGGATAGCGTAGGTTTGGGGTCTGGCAGTACTTCCCAGGCTGGGGGCCTAACCTATGCATGGGGGCTGGAGGTCTGGCAGTGATGTCCATGCAAGCAGACCCCCGTTCCTCTGTGGACAGGTCAGGTCCCAGGGCAGGACCTTTGCTGTCTACAGATGTGGGCACGATTGCTGCACTGGCAATCACACGGAACAACGTGCAACTGAGCGTTCAGCGTTCCCAGTTGTCTGAAGAACTGGTGATCTGAGCCACGCGGCACCTATTGTGTGCTTGTTGACGCCCACCACTGATCAGTCCAATTTTCAACCGGAAGAAATGAGGGGCAGGCACCTGAATCTGGACTATCTGTATGGAAGGAAGATCCCCGAGGAAATTGGCGTGGAAATACCAGGGCGTGACTCAACGGAGAAGCCTTGCACTGTGACCTTCCAAGTGAACATTGTTTATTCGGGCTAGTTTTTGTAGCCATCTCGTGTGACTTCAGTATCAGCTTCTTTGTCAAGGAGAGAAGAGCACACACAAACACACACTCTGCTCTTGACGTCTAAACGACCGCTTCGAACAGCCTGGCGTTTCCACGGTGTCGGGTGTGTGACGTTCGGATTTCTGGAGAATATTATGTGTGGTGTCGTTGGGTTTATCAGCGATCGCGAGGGGTTGATTGTGGTGGATACGTCCCTATCAACACCACACACTCTACCACACGCTACACAAATTGTATCTTACCCGGGATCGGTCACATATCCCGGGGATTGAAACTGCAGTGAGAACCGAGTCCGAATCACCAAACCTGTCTTGAGGTTGGTGGGTTCAGGGAACCACGGGACCTGAAGCAGCACGGACAGAGATGCTTGACAACAAAGCAGGGGAACTTTGTCCCAATTGTTCAAATTAAACGCAAACCTTACAACCAACGCTGTCCCAGAAAGTTCAAAGCATGTGGCATTCGCTTCATTTTCCTTTGGTCATTACCGATTGAATGTCTCAATCGGCCTGATCAATCAGGCTCAGTTGTCGCAGGTTGGGAACCAGCACGTGGGTGTTGTGAAACAGAATAAGCCTTTAAAGACTGGCAGGGAATCGAATCCCGAATTAACAGAGAGAGATTAGGTCTCCAGATGGCAGGCAAACACTGCATGCGCCTTTCTGTGGATGGATTCAGAGGTTTCGAGGAGCAAGTGAACTTGAGGACCAGAACTTTTGTTTGGGGTGGGGGGAAGGGTTTTGTTGAATGCTTCGACAGCATTTTTGTCCGAGTTAGGCAGCCAAGCTTCTTGTGAAGTTCCTTTCAGGAACATGCGTGACACGTCGTGTACGAGGAACATTTGTGTTCACGGACTTGAGTGGGAAACGATGAGAACTTCAAATGACATCGAGATGAGAATTTCACTCATTTGAGAAACCGACAGGTGTGTGAATCCACCTCCGAAGACTGAGAAGAGCCGGGGCGGTGACTGGTCACTCGGACCTCGAGTCAATATTGGTTCAGTCTCAGTCGAGATGCTCGGACAATGTTGACCGCACGACACGCGGACACGGATTATCCCAAATCAATTATGGGATTATGATGTCCGTGCCAGCGCTGTTGTCTTTGTGTCTGTTCGACCTGTCGGATCCAGCAACACAGCGTGGATGTTACCAGAAGACATCCAGAAAACTGGGTTGGCACAGTCCTTTGGTTCTGCAGGAAAAAAAACAACAAATGAACCTGCCAGTCTCAAAACGGAGGAGAGAGGACAAGTGAGAACATCCTTACGTTTTGAGATATCGACCAGAAAGTTCTTTCCTTTTCAAGTGATCAAAGGGGCTTTCGGGGACAGGTGAACAATTTGCCGCGTGGGTCGGTGACTCAGTGTTAAGGTCTGATCACAGTTTTTCACGGCAAATATTGTTGGACGGTGTCTGTCCTTTACTGTTGTCTTTCAGTGTGTCTTCTTCGTGTGTGTGTTTGTTTTGTTGGTTTCCTCTTGTTGCCCAAATGAACAGGTTGTGACCTGATCAAACCCTGAAATGAGAAGCAGTGCTCAAGGCAACTGCAGTGCGAAGTCCCGAGCAGCGTTTGTTTTAGCTTCATTCTAGCATATCCTGAATTCATATTGTTATGGAAGTGTAAGTCTAGTAGCTAACTGGCCTGCCAGGCTCTTGGTGCTCTGTCTTATAGAGATACCATACACAATGGGTGGGGGAGTGGACAAACCTACAGGGGGTGGACAAACCTGCAGGGAGGTGGACAAACCTGTGGGGGTGGACAAACCTGTGGGGAGGGGTGGACAAACTTGTGGGGGGGGGGGTGGACAAACCCACAGGGGGTGGACAAAGTGTGATGGGGACATCTGGCCCAGGCTGCCTATACCGCACTATCATTAGGTGCTTGCCCTAAAGGTACTTCGCACAATGAGACACAAGAGAATATACATGGTGACTCGCATTGTCCTTGCGCTGTCATGTTGATCCCAGGTCTGTTTTGTTGCGGGTGAAACGGTGTCGAAATTCTTCCAATCTCAGACCTGGCGTCTACGTGGGGTCCGAGTATGTGCGGCGATGCCCAGGCCACCCACAGCTTCGACTTTACGGAGTCAGGCGTCACCCACAGTCATCGCATGGCGTCACCTCAGTCATTGACGAACGAGAAAAGGTAAACGATAACGTTACGTACTCGATGCTGCGTCGACTTGAGCTTGACCGGCTCTTCCGTAACTCGGGAGTCAAATTTTATCACTAAAATTGGGAATGAGACGAGGCTTTCAGACACGGAAATGAGTCAAAAACAATCTGCGTACTCTGTTTTCTGGTGTTGGTGGTGTTTCTTTGAAAACTGAGCTTCTGGGAAAGGAGAACCAACACAGAAGTGTTGTGAAGGCCACAGAATGTCGAGAAATTTGGGAGAAACGTCACGATTCACGTCTCGGGCCGCGTCCGCCGTGACCAATCGGTCGTGCGATTGTTTCCTCGAGTCTCCGGTCATCCGCGAAATTTCGCAATCGGGCGTGAAGAAGGATGCGCAATTGTGGCATCGTCTCCAGGAACAAGGAGAATGTATGAATGATGAATTCTCAGACGGAGCAGCACGCGCACGACACTCCCAAAAGTTTCTACTTGGCTTCCTCCAGCCTGAAAAATCACTCGTTTTGACGTGGAGACTGCTTCCGGAAAGCTGGTTTGGGACGTCCGAATTGTTCGAAAGCGAGAATGTGGAACTTACAAAAACAGGACCGTCTGTCAGTGTGAAATCAGTTCCATCGGAAACGGCCACAAGGAACACGGCTCCCAGCACAGTCTTCAACCCAACAACGTGGATTTGGGAGCCTTGGATCCACAACAACTTACATGCTGAGCCATGAATGCTCGTTGTTGGAGGACAGCAGAACCATGTTCTCTGTTGGGAATTCTTGTCTGCAAGACAAGCGACACGCAAGACATTCAGTCCATATCCTTTTATCTGGAGCTTGGAGATTAAAGTTCCTCCACCTGATTCCACGAGCATTTCTGTTTGCAGCTTGGTTGACGTCAACTCTGGAAGTACCTTGTGGCTTTACACGTCACGGTTTGATTTCGTTGGAGTTCATCGTCGCACACAGACAATGCTTTGGAACAAAGGGTTCTATTCAACTGCGAATTTTGACGTTCAAAAAATAAACCAATTTGCCACGAGAAGCGATTCAGACTGCACGGTGCGCAGCTGTTGCGCGGCCCACACACGCCGCGCATCTCTCACGGGAGCGTTTTGCGCGTCCCTACCGCCCCGGCGTCTGTCCCCAACCTCCCTCGGCGATCAACCGGCGCACAGAAATTAATGCAGATTATCCTGCATATCTGATTGCGACTCTGATCGGCGTTCGTGGTGATTCGCTTCCCCCAACTGCAAATGAATGCAGTTAATGTCTGTCTGTGGGTGACTTGCCAAGCAGTGTACGAATAGAATCTATTTCCTCTTTGGAGTTTGTGGACACCGTTTGTTGTAAACACACTAAAACAGGACACATGCTGGCGTTTTCAAAAGCAAGATGTCTGAAACCGAGTCTCCAAACCCCACCTACAGCAGAATTTGTGTGGTGTCGGAAGTGCAAGATGAACCTGACATGTCCACTTGCCCGTTTGCTCTGCGCTGCTGTTAACGTCAGAACTGTTTCCGTTTTTTGACCCGGTACAGCTCTGCACCGAACCAAATTTGTGCGTTCTGCAGACATGGCTGTTTCTGTTTTCGTCCACAGACTTGAATTTCTGAAAGATTCAAAGAAGTGTTTTCAACACAATGGCAAGGGTCTGACAATGGGGGAGGAATGCGCTTTTGAATGTTTTATCTGTGTGCCGAGTTAACATCTCAATGCAGTTCCGCAATCAGCTTAAACGACGAGCAAATATTTGAGCGCAAATCTCGCTGTGACATTTCATTGTGAGCGATGGATGATTCATCGAAGAAAAGCAAGCTTCGCTGTGACAAAAGTGTTGTCTGGCTCGGCTGCTTTGCACGGAACATTTGTGCTTTTGAGTTCATTTTCAAGTTGCAGGCATGAAGCAGTGTTGGTGCCGTGCTCAGATCCAGTCGACGTGGATGTGCTCGGACACCTGCGTTGGAGCCTGTGACTTCCTTTGTGAGCCCTGCAGGACAAAGCGCACACGCTCAAAGTTTGAGTTTTGAGGTTGTGGTGTTACACGCAGTCAACAAGATTCCCAAACAAACTGTGTGCGTTTTCCCCGGTGTGGCCACTCATTGGAGTGTTGGGAAAGGATACTCGGGGAATGTGCGTGTAAATACACGACGTGATCGATGTGTGCGAGTGGAAGGTCGAGCTCGTTAAGGGGGAACAATGTTCTCCATGGAAAGGGGAAAACAGAGCGACAAAAACACTGACGAACGAAGGTTTGGTTCGCTCTTCTGGGGGTTCCACCTGGACAAGACACACACGTGTGGAAGAGCAACTGTAGCAACTCGAAGTTTGGGCAATTGGAGAGAAAGCAAACATCATGAGTCCTGTGAAACTTTTATGAACTCAAAGTTGCTTTGCCAGTGGGACTTTGTGACCCAGCCAGAGTGAACACAATCAGCTGCACCGCTGGTCGAAGTGCTTGGCCGAGATGCAGTGAATGTCGTTACAAGTTGTCCAACACTGAACAAAACGAATCCTGGTGCCATACCCACGAGACCTCCTTGAACCACCTCATTGTGCATTTTTGTTGAACCTGATATGTCACAGGTTCAATAGAAAGTGTCCAAATTGTCACTGAATACGAAGATGCATGAGTGTCGTGTTGTAGTGGCTATTCCCCTGTGTAAACACGGTAATAACGGAGAGAGTCCCGTCTGAGGACTCTGGAGTACGGCTCTCAAGTCTGTCTGCATAACGTTGGATTCAAAGTGGTGAACTCAAAACAAGACGTGCCACAAAGACATTCTGTTGACTGAGTTGGTCGAACGGGTTCCCTTCCTGAACTTCTGGAAGAAAAATTGAACATTCTGCATCGCCAGTCTGGTGGCGTCATCAGAACTCAGTTCTTCAGTTCCCTTAGATCTATTTGTGTGTGACCAGATGGTTGGGGCAGAACGGCCCTGCAGTTAGTGCTTGTGAGTGGTACAAAACTGCAGAATCTGCAGCGGTGGTTGACGGTTCACTTTTGGGACACGGTTCACGCAGTAGGACTCACTGCTACTTGAAGACCCTGATGTATGTTGAATCCGCTGCAGGCACGGGCGTTTGTTGGTGACCCGCACTATGTATCCTGAGTGCAAAGCCACTTCCTGAACAACGTTAGAGATAAAAAGACAATTTGAAGTAAGTGATACTCAGGGTGATGGGGAAATGCAAGTTGATGGGTCACATGTGGTAGAAGACAGGTTTGTTTCGTGCAAGCAACCAACATACGATGACCGAAGGTTCTTCGTCTCCCACTCTTGGTGCCTTGAGGTTGGGCTATTTTTGCAGAACAGGAAAGATTATCTCCAGACGGAGTTGGGTCCGCCTTGACCTTCACAAAATGACCCGCAAGCGTACCAAGGCTTCTTAACTTCGTCTTGTGCGTCACTGTGGTCTGGGTTTGTTTCACAGCACATCTGTGACAGTCCAGTTTGGGCGAGGTGAAGTCTCGCACGTTGCCAAGAATCGCCTGTTGATGCTCATCTACTGGTCGAGAGTCGGTACCATGGTTCACGTGTCATTTCCTCGAAGCCACATCACCTGGAGACTTCCAGATGGAGAAGAAAAATACCTCCATGGAGGTCGCCGTGATTTGAACAATTCGAACGCGGTGAGCGATAATAGAGTGATGTTGGTTAGTTGGTTGTGGCTTGTTGTCAACACCAGGTGCTGCAACTACCAAATTAGTCCCTGCAACTTTTTCTCAAATT
>JAAUXT010098181.1_pt1 | contig 18816 bp, 21 predicted proteins | sample 7278171 | NCBI WGS metagenome assembly JAAUXT01 (sample SAMN14350112, study PRJNA611818) | marine sediment metagenome | isolation source: surface marine sediment (1.8m) | place: French Polynesia: Moorea | collected 2018-08 | reverse complement strand
GGGGGTGGTTCATGTGTTCCGAATCACAAAAGTAATTTTGACATGTTTAGTTCTTGACCAATTTGAAGTTTGGTTCCGATTCTTGGTGGAGGGTATGAAGAATGGCATCGTGGTGAGATGGTATCGGAGCTATGAATGAGATTGATGGATTAGCGGTTGCACCTGGTAAAAAATAAAGAGGTTCGTGCATAAGTTCTAATCACCGCAACGTCCAAATTTTTGGACGTTATTTTTTCTGAGGGGGGCAATGGGGGGGGGGGGCTTCGGCTGCGTCACACCAAGCAAAGAACGAGTGAAATCTTTCACCTGTTGAACCTGAACTACCTCGTGGCTTGCACGGGTTTGTCCGCGTTTGCACGCGGGGTCTTTGAACTGCTTTTTCCGATTTGTAGGAGAAGCTCGATTTCAACAACTTCTGGACGAAATCATTGCTTCTGGATCCGACATCGGTCTAAACATGCTTTTCGTAAGTGCTAAGGAAACTGCATGATATGAAGAATCATATCTGTCTCTTGAAGCCAGTGCAATGAGGAATACCTGTGGTCTGGATTCTGCGCATGTACCTTCCAGGTGGACGACCCGGTGGACGCGTTCCACTCGCTGAACCGGATAGAGCCGGAGGAGGCCGACAAGGACGGCGAGAAGAAGGGCATCCGGGTCGTGCTCGACCTCAGCACGGAGGGCGTCAAGCACCTGCTGAAGCTGCAGGAGGGGGACAGCCGCAGGGCGCACTTCCACTACCTCCTCGCTCAGCCAGTTCGTGCAGCCTCGTGCTCATCTCATTGTGTCAACATTTGTTTCCACCAAGAAACCACGGACCGCGCAAGTCCTGTGACAGACTTGCGTTCAGTTTGCACTGTTTGCTGCTGCAGATCATCAACGAGATCGACCTGGAGGAGTCGTTCCCCCACGGCGGCATCAACATGACGGGGCTGCAGCTCATCAACCACGCCAACGAGACGGTGCGCCAGTTCGTGCACGAGTGGGCCTCGCGCAACAAGTTCACCTTCACTAACAACGGCAAAACCATGATCTCCGTGAGTCCTGCTCCCAGTTGCACTCACAAGTTTTGCAATGATGCCTAGTCCTGACACAGCACACGCATACACACAACACACACACGTTGTACATTTCCAGCAGAGTGACAAAATGGCAGTTGCAGGGATGCAAGGTATTGCTTCAAACATCTCCATGTTCACGGTTCAGATTCGCTTTCTGATTGGCGAACAAGACCTGGGCATGAAAAACGAGGGAGAATTGCATCAGGTCTGATTGTGCGGCCGCCCGTTCCCTTGCAGTACGAGGCGGCGCTGGCGGTGGACTCGGTGCGCCTCATCGCACTCGCGCTCAGCAAGATGATCTCGAAGGAGCCAACCATCTTCCGCCAGACGCTGCGCCACGGCAAGTTCTACAACAACGGGTCGGAGGGCATCGACTGCGACGCGGAGCCCGTGCAGACGTGGAGACACGGACACGAGATCATGAAGACCATGCGCGACGTGAGCAGAGACAGTTGAAGGCCTCAGTGCAAATCAGTGCTCATTTGGTTGTCTGTTCCAAATCTCTAGAAAGGAAGGAGGCCAGTGCTGAACCTCCCCCGTGTGTAACAAGCATTGACGTTGTCTCATCACAGTTGTTTGGACTTGTAAAACAGGTTTTGGTGCAGACACTTGTCGCCAGCATTGTTCGTGACTGTGGGACGATTTCCTTGCAGACATCATTTTGGGGGCTGTCGGGCCACATCAAATTCGACAACTTCGGACTCAGGACCGGCTACAGGATGAACTTGCTCGAAGTCAGCCTCAGTCGGGGTCTCGCCCGGGTGAGCCTCGTCTGTTGATCCACCGCGGAGATTGCTTTGGCAAAAAACGCGCTGACATCATCAGGAATGGCACATCAGAATTGCCGTGGCGAACCCGCCCTTTCAATGTTTCATGTCGGACAGAAGTTTCAAAGAATCTCACATCAGAAAAGAATACAGACGTCTGGTGACAACAACTTCCACCATGAGGCAGAGATGTGCCGGAGAACCACACAGTTCCTCTCTCTTCTGCAGATCGGCGCGTGGTCCGACCGTATCGGCCTCATGATCCAGGGTTCCCAGCTCGTGCGCAACGTCAAGGGCATGAACACTCTGGAGAACAAAACCCGCATTGTCACCTCCATTCTGGTACGTTCGCATTCACTTTCTGGCAGACACAATTTTTGGGACGGCGAGACATTTCAAGGGAACCGACGAAAACAAACTAAAAAATTGTCACAAAAACAAAAAATGTTTGAACATGATGACAGTTGCAAATGAACCTCGTTTGAATTGAAAACTTGACGATAAACTTCCAATTGCTTTGTGTGCCGTTAGCTTCAAAGCCGTCTTTGTCGTGCTAATCAAATTACAGGATGAGCTCCTGAGCTCGATTTGACCTGTATGCTCTTCGGTTCCTCTATGACCGTCATTCTGCGAAAATGCACTTGTGTAATTGAAAAAGTGGAGAGTGTGGCTCTGGGCATGTTTGCTTCCCTCGTCTTCCTTCTTCCCTCTTCTTTTCCCCACGGTGTGTGGCCCAACACAGATGTTGCCTTTCCTGGGCAGACCTGAAGTGCTCCACACTCAACCCGTCTGCCAAGAATTTCTGGCCTTTACGTGGTTGAGTGACATCAGCCTCGGAAGGCTAGAAATTGAAACAGTGGACTTTGCTTTTGTCTTCCCACGAGAGGACTGCATGCTTTGATCACCTTGATCACCTTGCTCTTCTTCATCTGCTCTTCTCTTTTTGTTTTCCCGCGTGGCTCTGATCCACTTTGACGCAAAATGAGTATCCTGAGTCTGATACGTGGCGTCCACTGGCGAACTCGTCTTGAGTTCGCAAGGAGGAAATGTGTAGTGTGTGCAGTATCCCTACCTCGCGTTGTTTTGCCAATGCAGCATCGCTTCTGGGCGTCAACAGTTCCACAATATTTATTCTGCGGTGCACAGTCACCACAATTTTCACAAAAATTGCAACGGTTCCATCCAAACCGACTCATGTCAGTTCGGCCATGCTGGGTCGATTCAACCGGAAGTTTGGCTGGATAATTCGGACACCGTAGAATGATGGAGGAATCTTGGTTTGGACGTGTCGTGCGGAATCAGTGAAACAAACTCTGGTCCTCGTAGTTCACGGTGCCTCTGTTGCAACATTCAGGTGCGGATTTCATGGGGTCGCCCCCCCCCTTAACTCCGAAATTATGTCCCAAAAGGAAAGTATCAAAACTGGGATCGGGCCCTGTGGGGGTCAGGAATCCGCCCTGAGCCGCAGAGCCGCATTTTGTGCCGTTCACTGATTCAGTGACGTCGCGAGCCTCAGCGCTTCCCGCGTTTGTGCGTCCCCAGATCTGTGTGACGTGTCCTGTCTCTTCGCTTTCGCGGCCACATCAATGGTGCACTGTTCGGGGCAACTGGGGGTGTTTCTCAGCACCTTGTTCTGAAGCAAACCAACCCAACTGCACAGGCGTTGGTTGTTTTCATAACTGGTGCTGAACTTGATGGTCAGTTTCTCAGTATTTTCTGTTTCAATTGTTTAGCGTTGTTTGTCAGCTGTTTGTCATGTGACATTTGAAGTCGCGCTGCATGTTGGCCAGGCAAGGGCCTTGGGGTTCAACCTTTCAGACGTACGTCACAAACATGGCACGAATCATCGTTCAAAAGGGAAGAAACAACTTGTGGTTGGCACTCGTTCATTCTGGAACACATACAGAATGATGATCAGTGAAATTGTTGACAAAAAACCACAAGTGAAATGTCTGAAAACCTGAGTGATTAGTGGCCCAGAGAATGAAACCTTGGGTTCTTAGATTCCATGTTTGCAGATATTGCTCGAGTGGCAAAAACACATTTATTATCTGTTTTTTTCTTCCAACGAACGAATTTGAACCGTATCTGTTCTGAAGAACAGTGTGGGTGACTCAATCTCTTGCCTGAGACTTGCGGCGAATTAAACTATGGTGTCAGAGAAGTCAGCAGGGAGGCCTTCTGTGCAAACGTGCTGTCCACTGAACGACACCCTGACACGCTCAGCTTTGCTCGCAGACTGCGCCCTATCTGATGCCGAAGGAGACCGACGCGGACGGGAAGGAGGCGACTGGCAACGGCCAGTACATCGGCTATTGCGCTGATCTGGCCGAGCAGATAGCTAAACTTGTAGACTTTAAGTACATCATCAAGCCGGTCAAGGACGGCAAGTACGGCGCGCCGACGGAGGACGGCTGGGACGGCATGGTCGGGGAGCTCGTGAGGAACGTAAGTGAGGCGAGCGCGATGACGCAGCCACGTCCGTGTTTGTCCGTGCAGGCAGTGCTTGGTGGGTGGGTGGTTTGGCTGCTCCTGCCTTGGTTGGCTAATTGATTGGTTATTTGACAAGTGGATAAGTCGTTGGTGTGCTTGTTCTGTACATAACATGACCTTGTAGAGATTTGTGCGTCGTCTGTTTGAAAAAGTCTTGTTTGGAGGATCATTTCAAAAAGTCGGTCGGTCTTTTTTCGAAAGACCGCCAACATTCTTTAATCTGGGCTCCGTTTTCAAGCGGAATCTCTTTCAACTCAAGAGCGTACGAAATGATGTGAAACATCTGTACAGGTTCAGTGTACACAACGGCGCGGAAATGACCTTCGTTTCCTTCTTTGTTTGGTTTGGATGGCTCCGTGAACATCTGTTTGTTGCTCATTCCTTTCCAGTGGCAAGTGCGCTTCAGATTCAAACCGTCTTTTCAGATCGAGAACACAGCGAAACTGTGCAATCAAAGCGCTGTTTGTCGACTTGTTGATTTCAAGAAAGTAACTGTGATCCTCTCTGCAATACAACACACATGTGAAGAATATGCATCAATTGACAGACAACTCATGTTTTGTTGGCCTGCTGTGAATTGATTGCATTGTCTGTGGGAAGTAAGACAGATGACAGGGTGAACACCTGCAAAGGTGATCACAAGTACCTGCCTGTGACGTGTCACCCAGTCTGAAGTCGGAGACACGTAGTCTTGGACTGGTGCTTGTTTTGGTTGGGCAACATACATTGATGTGGCTGTTAGGATTGTGTACATACGTAATATTTTTTTCTCTGCATGCACACTTGGTTCGTGTCGTGGCCCTCCCGCATTGTCTAACTCCTGTGTAGATGCCAACCAGCATTGACGACGGGACAGCTGCTCCTGTTGCTGCACTCTCCATCTCTTCGCTGCTGCGATTTCTTCTTTTGCACTTCGAGACTCACCCTTCAGACAGTGCCAACCGTTTTGGGCTATTTGGTACTCTGCCCCCTGGACTCCCCATTGATGACGCGTTCGCTCTTGCTGTGTATATTTTGACGGCGCGCAGAACTTTTGTCATTTGCAGACGGCTCCCTATTTGATGATGAAGGAATATGATCAGGATGGCAAGCCCTTGACGGGCAATGACCGCTATGAGGGGTTCTGCGCCGATGTGGCTGAGCAGATAGCTAGAATAGTGGACTTTGAGTACAAAGTAGTGCCCGTCAAAGACGGTAAATACGGTGGAATAAACGCAGATGGGACCTGGAATGGGATGGTCGGAGAACTCATCAGAGGCGTAAGTCGAATGTGCACTCGAAATGTTGCCAGCTCCGGGTTGCTCAGGCTTTGTTGATGTGTGTCCGTCACGCTGAACCCTCACTTTGATCAAGCATCCATCGGAACCCCGCCCTTTGCATCCAATGTTTCTTCGCCTTCAAATTGTTACGCCTGGTTTTCTTTCAAGAGTTCCGTCCATCAACTCAGCAATTTGAAGTTGTCGCACCCCTCCCGTTGTTTCTCTCTCGTTTGGTTGCTCTCAGTGAATAAGAAATTGTCCACGAAACAAAGCAAGGATGCTGTAGATGTTGGAAAGGTGAAGAGCTGTGAAAAGGATCTGTTTCTTCTTGTACTCACTGGTTCTTGTACTCACAATGAAGTCGCATACCAGTGCCGCCACACAAAAGGGACCCGAAGGTCACAATGCACTGCAGTTCCCTATGGTGGCATTTAGTATGCAGCAAGCCCTGGAGAGTTGAGTGACAGATCTTTTCCCAGAGTCCCACAGAATATCCAAGTGCATGTGTAGATATGTATATGAAATTTGGTCAGGTGTTAGAGCTATAACGTGGACAAATTTGCATGCATGGTGTCGGAACGTTGTTGGCACAAATGTTCGTACCTCGTGACAAGACAATTCGCAGGTAGGTGAACGCACGCGCTCTCGCAACGATCTGCTGCGTCTCCTCTTCGCGCCATCGCCATTGGTCCTCTCAGCTTTGCGACTGTTCACCGTCTTTCTCTTGGGACGCGTCCCACGCGCGAGGTAGGTTTACTGCCCTCATGTCAGGAAAGCGTTCTTGTGGATCCAGGTTGATAAACCAAAGTCACGCCGTCCTCTTTAGCACTACCATCCACCACCACAACCACACTGGTTATGGATTTCTCACTTGGATCCACAATTGAACACAACCAAACACAAGCTCCCTTCCAGACCGCCCCCTTCCTGATGAAGAGAAAAGTCCTGGAGGGAGACCCTCCGCTGGAAGGGAACGACCGTTTTGAAGGCTTCTGTGCTGACCTGGCTCAGAGACTGGCCAACGCTCTCAAACTTGAGTTCGCGATCGAGGTGGTCAAGGATGGACAGTACGGAGCGGAAACTGAGAACGGATCGTGGAACGGGATGGTGGGAGAACTGATTCGTAAGGTGAGAAAATTTCTTTGGCACTCAGCAGAGAAAGTATCAGCACAATTCTTCCTGCTGCCTGAGCGGAATAGGAAAACACAGGTTTAGGCGCCGTTGAACCGCTGACAGAAAGTTATCTTGCGTGTGTCGAAGTCAAGAGGGGAAACACAGGTGAGCAGTTTTTGTACAGTTTGTACGTCCGTGCTAACTAACCCATTGGCTGCTACTAACCACGATATTTGTCGGGATGGTCTCACTTTGTTGAACATTTTTTGCCGGAGAGTAGAGAAATGTAGAAAAAAAGAGGATCTCCATCAAATTTATCGAATCAGCGTCAAACCAGAGTTTCTCAAAGCCACACAAGGCAATGTCGCAAATCGGAGTACTCTTGCGTTGCTTGGCTCATTGAAGTAAATATTACCCGTCAAAAGGTTTCACGTTGGAATCACCAGAATCACTGAGGTTTTGAAACCAGTATCCTTTTCAAACCAGGAAGCAGACTTGGCAATCGCCCCTCTGACGATCACCTCTCTGCGAGAGCGCGTCATCGACTTCTCCAAGCCGTTCATGAGCCTCGGTATCTCCATCATGATCAAGAAGCCAACCAAGGAAGTCCCCGGAGTCTTCTCCTTCATGTACCCGCTCTCATACGAGATCTGGATGTGTGTCATTTTCGCCTACATTGGCAAGTAGATCTATCCCAGCAGTCAACCACCAATAGCTTTCGCCAATTTGTGGAGTTAAATTCAGTGTACGAGCCACCCAAGTTGCATACATGAAATTATTTGTCTCAGAAGCTCGTGTAGTCCACACCCAGTTTTGTTCTGCAACCGTGATCTTCAGCGCGCAGTGTTTTCAGGCGTGAGCGTCGTTCTGTTCCTGGTGAGTCGCTTCAGCCCGTTCGAGTGGCACATCGAGGACAACACAGACGGCCCGACGGTCACCAACAACTTCACCATCTTCAACTCGCTCTGGTTCTCGCTCGGCGCCTTCATGCAGCAGGGAGTCGACATCGAACCGAGGTGCGACTCCTGTTCGTGCAGAGCCAGAAACAGTCAAATGGTCTGGTTGGTCTGAAGAAAGTGAGCTCGACTGACTTTGGACTGTCAGACCACAGTCCGGTGAGCAGTATTCTCATGGGCGAAGGACCGCAACGTTTGGTTCGCGGGTTATGCACTTTCAACGTGGGGAACAGGATAATTTTCACAGCACGCAGATTGTGTGCTCAAAAAATCAACTGCCTGACTGCCTTGAGTCAGGGTGAACACAAGCTTCCGAGCCCCGTTGTGTTCCACTTTGATCTCGTTTTTCCCAGACGGTTCTACTCGTGGTTGTACTCACGGGTCTACTCTTCGACAGATGTCGGGAGTCATGCATCGCACAAAAATATCCAAACTGCTGTCTTGTTTCCTTCAAACACCTGCACCCTTGGCCCTGCCTGCCTCCAGGTCGATGTCCGGCCGCATCGTGGGCAGTGTGTGGTGGTTCTTCACACTCATCATCATCTCCTCGTACACTGCCAACCTGGCCGCCTTCCTCACCGTCGAGCGCATGCAGTCGCCCATCGAGTCGGCGGACGACCTCGCCAAGCAGACGGAGATCAAGTACGGGACGGTCGAGGGCGGCTCCACCATGGAGTTCTTCAGGGTAGGGCGCCACCGGAAAATTCCAAGAGACAACTAATTCAGACACAAATTTAAAAAGGATGGAAATCAAAATTGCTACGTACAAGACAAAAATGTAAAGCATTTCATGAAAATTCTACGAGCACTGGCGTACTTTGCCAAAAACAACCTGACAAATGCATTACGATTGTGATGAAACCTCACGCTCACTTTTTCGATGTGTTCAGGTTTTTCACTATGCGCACAATTTTCTGAAGGATAAAACTTCTCTTTGTCAAAGTAGAATCTATTTTGCTGATTCCAAACATCTGTGCATGCTACCGTTTCCATCCACTCTGACGGCCCCATCTGAGCACCGTCCCAACTCTCCTTCTCCCCAGCCTCCCCCTCTTTGTTTTCGCAACTGCTTCAGAACTTTCACTGTCCACTCACTCCACTTTGCAAATTTTGGGTTTTTCCAAACCATCACTGCAAAAACCAACGCTTTATTTTTGTGGCCAACTCTTATCGATGAATCTTTCTAGAGTTCATCAATTCAAGTCTATCAGCGTATGTGGCAATTCATGGAGCAGGCAGATCCGTCAGTCTTTGTACAGTCCAATGAAGAAGGTGTGAAAAGGGTGCGAGAAACTGGGAAATACGCGTTCCTCACAGGTACGGTAAAACACGTAACATCCAGGCCAGTGTTGCCCTTTCCTCCTGTCCCCCGCTTCCCCCTCCACTCTGGGCGCAAGGCGTGCTGAAAGGGGGCTTTTGCTGCGAGTGCTGTGGTCATGAAAAGCAGTGACAGAATCAAGAATTTGAAAAGAACATTTCACTGGTGTTTAGACTGTTGAGTCCGTGCAGATGTTGAGTTTTTCTTGACCCCACTCTCACAAAAAGTTCCCTTCGGTGTCTTTCATTCCTGTGTGCGCTGAAAACGTGTGTTGGTTTTGACGATGCTTTCAAACTTGTCAACTAAAACATGCAAGAAGACAAATTGGCGCCGACGGAAGGGATCCTGAAAACCCGCGCAAGTTTTCAGTGCGACTGTCTCCCGATCAACGCCTCTAACTTCAATGTCTCTTTCATTTTAAGTCTGTCATGAACCATATTTGTGTGCGTTTCAGACGTCAAAGATTCCAGTGTATGAGCGCATGTGGGCGTTTATGAGCTCTGCAGAGCCCTCCGTTTTCGTATCGAGTAACGAGGAGGGCGTGAGGCGCGTGCGCGAATCCGAAGGCTATGCGTTCTTAGCAGGTACTCTCCTCTTAGCACCACCCACCGTGCATACACAGTGCGGGGCGGGGCTGCTGCTACGTACATGTGTATACTCTTGTGCATAAAAGAAGCCAATATAATTCTACATTTTGCTCATCATTTTGTCCACAAAATATACAAACTATAACTATAGTTTTTTGGAATGATGCATTTAGGTATAAGGATATTTTAACATGTGGTTGATTTCTACTTGTTTTTCAGGTTTTGTGTAGCTTTACATGCAGATGTTGTTTTCATCCTTTGATTTGTACATACAATTTTGTTCTTGGAACATACAGATGCCACGTGCAGATTCATATATACTTTCTATGGCTGTAAATATGTTGCATAGTTGTCAATACCACAATTCACGTGCCCACAATGGCGCACAAAATTTCCAGTTGTGTTCAAACTTTCAGTGCGTTTTGTGTTGAAACAACAGATTTTCAATTGTTCGTGAGGAAAGTAACTTTTACTAAATTCCACGATAATCGGTGTCCTGTTCGTCATTCGAATTCTGAAATTCAATGACAATAACACAGAAGCTCTGCACAAAGCAATGTTGTTTGCGAGAACATGCAAAGCAAGGTCATAGGAGTGCAACTTTGACAGCTATGTAGCCTTTACAGGCAGGTTTTGCAGGTTGGTCAGGTGGTTTTCTAGCGAATACAAAAAATAATTATTCCAAACCATTGATCGCATGCTACTTTCTGATCATCAAATACATATTAGAAGGGATTTTTTGCTGTAGGTCTAGACTACAAAGTTTGTACAAGTCTTTCCTTTTCCAATGTTTCACCTTCGATTCTGCATCGTAAGATTCCAGCACCAACATTGATTCATCGATTGATTGACTGATTGACCATTGTGACTTCTGCGCTCTTGGCTTGAGCAAATGCAGCATAATAATTCAGTCATTTGCTTTTTTAGTTTCACCTGAGGTCAAATGTTGTCGATGACTAAGTTATAGCTGAACAAGTTGTTGTTGATTGAACAACGTTATCCAACTGTAAATACATTCCCACGATAGCGCTGTGTTTTGTGTCCTCTGATCATCTGACCACATTTGTCAGAAACCAGACCGTCGAATGTCCGTGCAAAGGGGCTCTGTCACCGACCGATAGGTAGCGACGCACACGACTTAGATGACTGAACATAATGTAGAAAATCTGTAAATACTTTTTAGCTCTAGCGCGTGTTGAAGATCGTGGCGTTTGTCACTCGTGAAATTTGATGACATGATCGATAGGTAGAAAGTTAGTTTTCCTTTTTACAATGACGAAATCACCACGAATGTGCCCCGGAATGATTGTGTTCGCTTTTCACAAGGCCAAGGCATTGATTACTGAATTCACATGGATTGTAGCTCAGAAGCAGTTATCTTGTGCAGAATGTTCGACAGGAAATTCCTTAGTGATTGCAACGTGTGGATTTTTTTCTTGGTTATTCATGAGATTCGAGGTTTTCGCTTCCAAAAATCAAGAGTAGATCTATATTCTTGGGACAGTTTCACTTTTTGGTCGTTGCAGTACAGTGCAAAAAGCTGGAACCAATGAAATAATGCTGCATGGCTTTGTGAAAAGCTCACAGTGTTCGCGACTATTCGCGTGCCAACTCTCAAAAAATCCTTGTCAAATCGTATCTTTGCACAGAATCTACAACTAACGACTACATCAACCAACGAAAACCCTGCGACACCATGAAAGTTGGAAGCAACCTTGATTCCAAGGGTTACGGTATCGCCACGCCCCTGGGCTCCGATCTCAGGTCAGTATTCGGCAATGTTGAGACTGGAGGAGAACCGCCACCATGTGACAAGTCTCCACGAGATGCACTTCTGCAAACATTTCAGGGATCGCGTCACTTTGGCTGTGCTCGAGCTGAGAGAAGTGGGAGAGCTGCAGAAGCTGGAGAAGAAATGGTGGTATGATTTAGGAGAGTGTGGCAAGAAAGAAACCAAAAAGGTACAAGTATTAGTTTCTTTTGTCCCTGCATGAAGAAATGAAAATCAAGTCGTAGCGCGAAAACCAGCAAGTTTCTTCGGACGATCCTGATCAAAAGGCGTCATGTCACAAATAATGTTGAAAAGAATGAATGAAAAATGGTTTCGAATGCACCTTGCCAAGCTGCTGAGACACTCTCAAATAGGCGCCTTGCAATTGGTTGAGTGAAAGAATGGCGGACAGTTTGTTTCAGTTTCTCGGCGTTTCATTTCGCAAATGGCGCGCAGTCACCAAGTATCGTATCTTTCAATTTTGGCAAGACATTGCCGAAAACAACTTTTACACAACAGGAATTTTGAGCTTGCTCCTATAAGGATAAGGCAGAATAGCAATAGATACGAAGCACAGTCTAGTGCGACACAATTTGATTTTTTACCTCTAGTGGACGAGGAAAACACTTTTTGCAAAAAAAAGCAACACTCGCTGTGTGTAGTCCTTGAGTAGCAATTTTAGATGCAGATTTTCTATTTTTATGCGGTCACCTTTATTTACAGAAAGATGCAACTAGCGCGCTGAAACTCTCAAATTTTGCTGGTATTTTCTACATTTTGGTTGGAGGTCTCGTTCTCGCACTGCTTATGGCAGTTTTAGAATTTGTCTACAAATCCAATGTGGAGGCCAGACGGCGACAGGTATAAACACTTGGTTGGCGGTGTTGTGTGTTAGATTGTAAATATCAATGGGTTTTGTGACGTGCCTTTCCCAATGTTCGTTCATGGTCTTGTGTCTCTGGTGGTTTGTTCGTTTCCTGTTCTGTGGCTTGGCGTGCGTCACGCTAAACAGCGCTGCAACCAAACTCAAAACCCAAGCTCTTCAAATATAATCTGTCTGAAAAGAGACGCCGTCTTCACTTCCCTCAAACTCGCAGTGTCTCCATGTCACGTTTGGCAACGTGGGTTTGAGTTTGAGTCAAGCGCTGGCGACAGCGGCGGCAAAAACTTACTCACGCCCACCAACGCTGCACCACAACTGACCCATACTCACACCACTGCATGCCCACACGCTACAGCGTTGGCTGTTCGGTTGTGTGCTCCGACCAATGGCTACGCACTGCTGTCAGTGAGTAGTCACTCAGTCCTGTGTGTCATGTGTTCTGTCGCTGTTGTACTTTTACAGAAAGAGTCAACTAGCGCATTGAAGATGCAAAATGTGGCGGGTACCTTCTACATTCTCATAGGCGGCTTGATATTAGGACTACTGTCAGCTGTATGTGAGTTCTTAGTCAAGTCTCGGTCCGAGGCTAAGAAACTCAAGGTAGGTTTGTGCGCGGGACGCACCGCAATGAAGCAAAAGACACGCTTCACACTTGAAAGACAAGTTGTGAAGGCAGGAATTGGCCTGAAAATTTTACGAAAAAGAGAGCACAGTTCAAATTTCTTTCCTTTTGTGACCTGCTCCCTTGTTCGTTGTCGCATCTTTCTCCGCTTTCATCAACACACCTGTTCCCCACCACAACAGCTCTTTTCCTGTGACCCACTTTCATTCAAAATTTTTGTGCAATGAATCTCGTACATTGTTCCGAGACACAATTCCCCATCTTCATCTGATGAACAGTTGTTGGAGTCTCTCGTACACAACCCGCTACAAGCATTTCTGATTTGAATACACGTTCATGCATGCTTCTTCGTTTGTACATAAACTGCTGTATTTGTGCACGTTTGCGTTGAAGGACAATCCATTTCTCACTCAGGGCGGGGCGGATTCCCTAAATTCTGCTGGACACTGTCTGTTTTCTCTGACTCATATTTGTACACTTCTTGCTTTTCGTGTTCTGTATGTTTTGCACGAGTGCGGCGAATCCATGGCAACTACAACCGTGGATCCACTGCCAATCTGCCAGACGCGCGTTTTGACTTCCATTCTCTTTCCGTGAACTGACACGTTGACACTTTGACCAATGAGAACAAAAACGCGAATGCCGACGGAGCAGGACATGAATGTCTCCAGTTTTAGCACGACCAAATCTTCTTTAATATCTGGTCTTCATTTCTCTTCGGCTTTCACCGACGCACTTGAACCTGAACAGAGACGGAAATCACGTGTGCTGAAAAAAATTGTTTCAAATTTTAGAAGAGAAGAGCAATAAAGAAACTTCAGTCCCAGTAGAAACTATTCCATTTGACAAAAGAACTGCTCTTGACCCAATGATTAATTCCCGCGCGTGCTTTCTCCTGTAATTTCAGACATCGTTCGGCAATGCGGTGAAATCCAAGGCTCGTCTCTCTATCAAAGGAGAGCCCGAGCGGCAGACCACAGCGGTAGGGAGCCCTGATATTGCGGCCAATGTGTCCATGTCGACGGTATCGTGATTGCATCTTTCTCTTCTCTGTCCAGATGACTGCCAGCCTGAGAAAAACAATCCTCTCTTGGATTTGTGAGAGTTTATACAAAAGAGGACTCACAAATCATCTGTGAAGAATATGGAAATTTGCAGGTTGAAGATTTTTGCCTCCAAATTTTGAAGTTCTAGAACCAAAATCAAATCAATGTTTCTCATTGGCTGTCGTCTGGACCTCTACACGTTTGCTCGGCATTGTCATTTTGTTCCTTCTGGACATCTGCTGGATTTTCTTGGAACTTCGAGGTTGCCGAATGAGACATTACAAAAGAGCAAACACACACTGTGGTTCTCAACACGTGAAGGGCCTCAGAAGCTGAGAATATCCAGCAGAAGAAATGACATTGAAGAAAACGGAATAACTGTCTTTCCTGCTAACAAAACTGAAAAATACAGAAGATTGTCGTTCTGTGAGCGTTGTTGTGTAAATGTTGAGTTTTCTGACGAGTTTAGTTGTTGTTTCGCGGTGACTTCCGTGGGTCCTCTCATGACTGTCTGACGTGTAGGTGCTCCCCAAAGTTCCCCGCCCCTGTTCGTTTCGTTTCCTGACCAAAGGTGTGTTGCACAAGCATCCTGTCGTAAAAAGTGCTGGTTGGTGCCAGGTGCTTTCTGAGACTACATTTAAGATAGTGTTGAACAGAAAACCTTTGAGGTTTTCTGAATGCTTGCAATAAGTACTGAAACGAGGGAACAAGAAAGAAGTGCTTCGTGAGCTGAGAATCAATTGCTTCCAAAGTTACAGCGATCAGCATTTATTGCAACAAGACGCGAATTACTGCTTTCCAAGCAAACAGTTGGCAAGTCAAATTCACCAAAATCTTTACTGCATCAAATACATAAAATCAATCACCATACAGTAAAATCGCTCAGTGGAAAGATCTTACTCACTCGCTGAAGGCGAGTCTGAGATAATGGACAGAAATTGTTTCTCACTGCAGGGGGGCAAGAGCTTTTGGGGAACCCCTTAAACTTTACTTCTTCAAGACCTATGATTCTTCACTCTTTTAGATGGTGTAAGTTTTCTACTAGTTGACTAGCACTTAGTTTTGTCACGACCAAAGCTTATTTGGAGAAAAAGACGTCATTTCGATTTCAGTTCTCCAGGAACCAACTGTGAGAGCAAAGTTGTCTTTTTTTTGGGAAGTGCAAACGTCACATTTTGGAACAACTCTGCGGATGTCAGAGTGCAAGCTTTGGTGGTTGTATCACTACGATGTTAGGAGGTGGTCACTTTCAGCACTCAAACTGCAGCACTGTACCTGACGAATACTTTTCACAAACCTTGCAGGGTCAAATGTTCTAGTTCAGATGTGAGTCACTCACCACACGGTTGTTCTTTGGTAAATTTTGCAAAAATGTGCTGGTTTTGTCTTTGGTGTCTTTCACTTTTGCCTTTTATCATAACTAGGTGTTTGTTGAACATTCGTTGTCATGTCACTGCAAGAAAAATAATGTGTCAGTGGTGTCGTCTCTTTTTTGAAGACAATTATTTCCATGCAATTTTGGCTGTGAACAATTTTGTTCAGGTCAGCACCAACCAACACCTTCTAGCATCAAAAGTGCGCAAAAACAAAAGGAAAATGACAAGCAACGAAGTTTTGTTTGACGACATGATTTTCGCATCTGTCTCCGTGGAGACGTTTGAGCGCGTTATTCGTGCGTTTGATCTTTCGTCTCCAAACACGTAACAAAAATGCCGTTTCCACAAAGAAACACAAAGTTTGTGTTGATCCTAGAGAAGACGAGCGCTATTGTGTACGCGTTCTATCATTGTTCCCCACCTGACGGCAGCCTGGTGACGGCATCCTTTCTCTCATTGTCCTTAACTTTTTCCACCCCCGCAGTACACGTACTCGCCTGCTGCACAGTTGATCAGCCTCGACGGTTATGCGGACGGGAACACGCACACGCAGGTATGACGTCAGGGTTCAGCTTCCTGCGACGCGCCCGGCGGCGCCGCGCGGGGGCAGCACGCACAGGCGGCGGAGCCGTACTACGCTCGCGTCGACAAGTGCAGGATGGGCGCGACGGCGGGGTACGCGCCGCAGCACCGCTACCAGGGCGCCGCTGCGTCCGCGTCGCAGGAAGACATCTACAGCAGGGCGACTGGCATGAGCGTCTGACTACAGACACAGATCCAATCAACCCATGTCGGACACTGACCTCGTGGAACTTGGAGAAGTTCAAGCTTCGTTGTTTCAATGAACTGGCGAGATTTTTGCTGCGACAACAGCGAAATCGAGAGAGCCTTTCTGCACAGCTGTTGATCTTTGTGTACCAATCAGAGGGCTGACCGTTTCGTTATTGGGCGGAATCGATTTGCACTGGAGTGACGTTTTGCATTTTTAACACGAGTTGTTCATTTCACGGAGACACCTGTCACTGTGTTTGTACATCCGGTCATCGACAAATGTACAGGATTGTTGACAATCGCGCTGCTGTGTACATACGAGTCTCTTCTTGAGGTCACTGCAAATTTGTGTTTGACTGCAATTTTTGTCTCACGCACAGGGGTATTCCACAAAATTCCACGTACGTACACTCGTGCGTTTACGTGTCTTGTATTTGTGAATAAACAATTATGAATCAGAAACTGTAAGGAGCAAGAAAGGAATCACACGTTTGAAGAGGACCACACTGACGTGGGTCCATCAGTGCGCTCTCCCCTCACCGGGCGCACGTGCCTGGTCAAACTCGATGGTCCACAAAACACTTGTCCGGGAATTTCTGACGTTCGTACCAACTGCACAAGAAGCACATTGTATCAATAAACAACAACTTGTCAAATCGCCGTTTTCTTTTGTGGCAGCTTCATTTCGGTTTGTGGTTTGAATGTTTTTTCTGCCTGCATTCACCGCTCAGGAGGTTTGGTCAAATCAACGAAAAGCAACGCAGAACCAAAACGCTGCAACACGGGTGTCAAGCGAAACATCTTGTGTTTCACAGCTGCGGAAAGGAACAATTAATGCGCTGATGCAGTCAATTCTCAGATTGCTTTCTGACAGTGATGTACGAGCGCCGTCCTGAATTGGACACACGAAGAGATGCGATGCTTTTTGCGTGCTCCACTAATTGTGTAAAAATGAACAACATTGCTTGAGCTTCGTATTTCCCAATTGTGAGTCGCTAAAGTTGCTTCATTACCTCAATGAATCAGTGTTTTGCATCGTATTTAAAGAACTTGTTCTGTTCCAGCTCGGCTTTTTCGCTTTCTCTTCAGCATTTGTGAAAGGAATATTGAACGCTGTACGAAAGACGAGTACTCACTATTTGGGTCGAGATGCGCAGCAATGGAGACTCAAATGGTGAGTACAAGTCTTTTTGGACAGAGTTCAATAATCCTCATATGGTACAGATGCTGCTTTTGTCGAGATACGGCACAAAAATCGAGCAATTACCGATAGAGTTTGTCAAAACAGTTCCAACTTACCAAGCTTTGGCGTACGTATCAGAAAGACAACATATGCCAGAGGACAACATCACCAATTCCGCTGAGAAGACATGATGGTCAGGTCTCAAGACAAAAATTCGGAGCAAGCAATTTCGCCTGGTTGTCTCGTGGGCTGTTTGATCACGACAAGATTTGCTTGAGAAGACAAATGGCCGCCAGTGTCTGGCTAATCAAGATTCCCCAGGCTGCACAGAGAAGCTCTTTATCTCTGATCATCAAACTTTGTTCCTTGATTATCAGTTCCTCAACACTTGCCTGGTCAGCGTTTCTTCTACAGTTTGTTCATGCAGTGGACAGAAATGGCTTTGGTGATTTCTGATATTTCTCACCCACCATTCTTGTTCAGTTTGACCAAGTTTCTCGGCCAAGTGCTTTCTGCAAAACTTTTCAAAGGTGTAGACTTGAGAACTTAATTCAGTGATTTTGTGAGCGGCCTTGACAAATGTGTTTGGGCAGATGAGCATTTAATTCGGACCAACAAAACAATTTGATGCCCCCCGGAAGAATGAGCGATCTCGTTCGTGTGTTGATCTCATCACGACTCACCAATCTCGTTACTCGTACAAAATCCATCCAGTTCTTTCCATACACGAAAAGTGGTTCCAAACTCTCCTCCCAGAGATAACAAAACAGTCATTGTTGGTGATGATGGTCATTGTTGGGGATGATAGCCCCATGTTGTCACATTGTGGATGGACGCAACACTAAGTGATGCATCACTGGTGGGACAATCGCTTTCAAAATGTGGGTGAGAAAAAGTTGATGAACTGATCGAAAGAGTGGGCTGAATGGACTTGTGCTTCCGTTACGTCGAGCGTTACTGTGAGGACACAAGACTGGGACATACATTACAAGTACCGTAAAATCCCGCGTACAAGACCCCTTCGCGTATAAGACCACCCCCCTTTTTTCAGCCACAAAATCAGTACAAAGCTATTTTTTACATTTTCAATAAATTTGCACATTTTAGGATTTCTAAGAATGAAACCAAGGAAATTCCTCTTTAAAATCAATATATTTCCTATCCCAAGGTACTAATAGTATCAATTCTTGCTCCAAAAGCTTACTCCTCAAATAAACCTTTTGATAATTTCCTTATTTTAACTCAACTTTAACACTCCCTTCATTGATCTTACTTTCCTTACTTTCCTCATTATTGATCAATGATATCACAAGTCAAATCCGCATGTATAAGACCACCCCCCCCCTTTTTGGCATGAATTTTTGAGCATCAAAAGGGGGTCTTATATGTGGGATTTTACGGTAAAAGCAGTGTAACAAAATGTGAGTGTTTTTGCCACAACGAAGTACCACTCAGTTTCTTTTGCCTGTTTTTTATCAGCCGCGGTAGCGGTCTGATATTGGTTTGCCCCTGTATACCCGTCCATCCATCTTGGGCAGACAAAACCTCCATTTTACCCCTGTTCCAGTGATCACAGACTGGAATCACAGTGGGTGCAGACACCCTTAGGG
>JAAUXT010073660.1_pt1 | contig 18819 bp, 19 predicted proteins | sample 7278171 | NCBI WGS metagenome assembly JAAUXT01 (sample SAMN14350112, study PRJNA611818) | marine sediment metagenome | isolation source: surface marine sediment (1.8m) | place: French Polynesia: Moorea | collected 2018-08 | reverse complement strand
GCCAGAAGTTGAAACATCCTCGTACCTTTACCGTGCATGTCGCTGCTGTCGTTAAGACGCAGATTGAAAAGCGCGCACCGCACACACACACACACACACACACACACACACGCACACACACACGTACACAGACACACCAACCTGTGGCGTCCCGCCGGAACGACTCCGTTCTCTCTCAGCACGCGGAGAAGGACGCTTCACCCTTTTCGCTTTTCAAGAGAGAAGAAATATGAAGCCATGCAGTTTAACATGATGCAGGAGAAATGTCAACAAGACGGGAGAAAAAATCAATGTTTTTTTCATACAATTTCAACATCTGTCGCCTCGAATCAACAAGTGCGTTTAAAGTTGATTGATTCTCGTGGCGTCCGCTGTGTTGACCTACTCCTCTCCATTATCCGTTCACAATTCTGCACCGACATTTGCTGTTGTCGCGCAATCTGCTTCCAGCAGCTTGCCCAGACAAAATGGTTCAGCTTATGCACAGATGATTGTCAGAAATACATGCATTGGCTTTCTCCAAGTTTGATCCGCACGCGCTCACAAACAGTGCGCACACCGTTGCAAATTGCTGGTTCGTCAGTGTGTTTTTTTTTTTTTCGTCCAATTTTGATTCGTTTCGTTCTGTTCTTTTGAGTGTTTGTTGGACTTACCGTTTGTACATCCACCAACTGTTCGTTGAAGGCTTGCATGGTTTCTTTTTGATAAAGGAGCCTGCATTTACAATGTTGCGTCCACAGCACGCCGTGCACGAGTGACCGGAGATTCAGTGGCAGACGGGCCGGGTTCACACAGGTGTACTTCGCTCACTTTCTTCTGCCGAACGAAATGTCCAAATGAGGCCCCAACATGTACTTTGCTGACTTCTGTTTGAGACACTTTGTAATTTTCTTTGAACTGAATCTGTTACCTGTGCGAGCCTGATTTCAACGCTTTGTAATTTCCTCTCTATTTGCCTGGCGACAATGCATTTCTGACAACCCCTTTTTAACTTTGTCAATTCCTCACAGGGCAATAAAACTAAATTGCCTGTGCATTTTATCTCCTTCATACAACTTCATTCTGGGGTGGCCAACTCGGAGTCACCAAGTTTTGCCCGCAGGTCAATTCATCACAAGCCTTTGCTGGCAATGCGGCAGTTGCGTTACCTTTTCCTTTGGAGACGTTAGCATGCCAATGTGAATCGAAGAGTGTCTGCGCTTTGAATGGTTCAACGTCACCGAGTTTCAGTTTTCTGGTATGATCCTTTTCGAACCTTTAGAACTTTCAATCAAGTGAAAACTACTTTCGCTGCAAATCTCAACTGCAAAGCTTGCACTCAATCGAACAGAAGTGGGAAAGAAGCATAACAATATGTCAAATCAGCTGCACGCAGTCAAACAAAGATACTCACAAATTTCAATTTGACTTTTCGCTGTTAGAACAAGGTCGATGTACTGCTGCATCTGCCCAGGCTGTGTGAGCATCCAAAACTGAGCTGTTTCCACGTGCGCGCACTTTTTAAAGTTGGACGCGCGGCGGGAGTGGGCGCCGCCCGCTGTGATGTCCGCTGGCTCCTCCCACTGTCTTGTCATCAACTTCTATGCCACTGATGAGCAAAGAAAATCAATCCTGCATGCAGGTGAAAATCTGCATTTGGCGTTGAAAAATAATTCTTTTGTCATCTTGAATCCTGCAAGCAAGATGACCAAGTCCTCAATTGTTCAAATTCTTGTTTCACCCTGCGAATCTCTGCATTTGAGGGGGATATGCAGTTTGTCCGCGCGGTGTAAACTGAGGTTTTGGTTCTGGAAGAAAATGTTGCTCCAATGCGGTTTGCCGGATACAAAGAACGGATTCCTTGCAAGTTCGACATCTTTGCACCAGCACTGTTCTTGTAAAATGCCACTTTTTCATTCATTCGTGCAGAAAGTTATTTGTCAACGAAACAGCAGGGCCACGCTGCGTACAAACCCTTGGCAATTTTTACAAAACAACAAATGAGATTTTTTCTTTGTGCGCGGTTTCTTGCGGGTCGGGCCGTGACCAACGCATTACTCAGGATCCCAAGAGACTTGGGAAAGCAGACTTGCCGAGTGCTTCCAAAGTTCTTTCCAGCAAGTTTCGATCGGCCATTCGGTACGCGTGCGTGACAATCTTGACCTATCGTGTTTGGATCTTATGTTGCAAACAAAGGGACTGGTGCAGTTCAGAAATCGCAATCACAATGTTTTCCAGCCTGTTCCACAGAGGACGCAGCTTGTGTCGCTGGATGGAAAAGTAATTTGTGAGACGTTGCCTTGCGAAGAGGTGCGAACAAGGACGCGTACAGTGTGAAAAAAGTCCCAAGAGACCTAGACAGGTCCAACAGAACAGTCAGAAAGACTGCGCGACAGGTGAAACAAACAAAAGGTGAACTGTTCGGGTGTTTGCACATTCAGTGCGACTTTGGGCGAACAGTCTGCGACGATATTCTTCAACATGGACAGCTTCAAAATCAATGAAAGAAATTTTCGCACCCTTGAAAACGTGCGTGCTCAGAACTGCAGAGAAACGAGACGTTTGTGTGCCCATCTGCACAACTCGAACGGAGTGAGGGCCGCGCACAACTACCGCCTGGCTGCCGTGTCGCAGGAGCAGAGGCTGCTCCGGGATGAGCTGGCCAAGATACAAGAGACGTCCAATTCTCATTTCGGTTTCATTTCGCGGCCAAATCGTTCCAGACGGAGCAAGCAACAGGTCGACCTGATGACAGCTTCACAGGCAGCTCAAACCATCGCTTCTCACATAGGCAGAGGCGACCGGCAGCCGAGTGAGTACGTGGCTTCAGCAAGTGGATCTGAGACGAGCTCCACGTTACAAACTGTGCCCCTTGAGCTCCAAAGTTGCCGGGACGCCGTTCGTGACTTGCAACTCCACGATGTTGAGCTAATGGGACGGGTTCCGGACACAACGGAAAGCGCCACACCGCGCGACGCTCGGGTCGTCACGGAAACGACGCGCACGCGACGCTCTCTCCTCCGGAACAGCTGGGAGGAGGCGCGAAACGCAAGATACGTCCGGCACAGCGCGAAGCAATGGTTCGAACAAGAGTTGTCGGCGGCGCAAGTGTTTGGTTCGGACGAGCTGAGCGCCGCGATGCGGCGGTTCGTGTCGCTTCACGAGAGCGCGCCGAGATCCCGGAACGGGGGCACAAACCATGTCAAGTGAACTCCACTTTCTTTTTTCCAAGTCCACTTTCTTTTTTCAAGTGCTTGTATCCACTCAATTCGAAACAGCGAAATCAACTGCCGAGATTCAAGTTAGCATCGTACCATGTTTTATTGCCAAACAACTGGATAACCCAGTAAACATGTGCATTTTTATCCATAACACATCAATATGGAATACTGAGACACAATAAGCAGTATTGTAGGGTTATGTCCATCCATGCAACACGATGTTTCATCTGCAAAGTGACGAGTCTGTACATACAAAAACATTGTGTTCTATCGTTTACCACAGTGACGATAAAATTTTGTGTTTCTAGGACTAGACAGTATCAAATCTGCACACAAAAATAGGTACATGTTGAAAGTCGTACAGATGGACACAACTGTTGTGTAACAAGTACAATAGTTTGTCATTTTCTGAACCGTTCGTACAAATGCTCTTCAAAACTAGTCCTCGGCCGACCAAAAGTTTCCAGGTGTGCCTCAATCATTGTACATACATTTACACTGCATCTTTGGCAAACCAAAAATGTTTCGAGAAACATCTGTGCTGAATTTAGCACATGAAAAACAAGCAGTTGGCAGCGTTTCATACCTCAGATGTGACAGGTACAAAACATTCCCATCCCCAGAGAAAAAAACAAACAAAACAAGGAAACAAGAGAAAAACCCCTCAGTGCGGCTGATAGAAAACATCTCATACAAATAGCATCGGTCGATCTGGTGTACAATTTCAAGGAAAACCATAAGTTGCTTTGGAACACGTTCGCACAGCATCAGTCCTAAATGCCCAATCAGAGGATCCGAAAGATCAACTTCAGATCAACTCTCGCACAACTGCGATCCGCAATCAGTGGCAAGGCGCAACACATGAAAATTTCAGACAAATCATTTCGCTGACAGTTGGTTCAAAAAGGTCGGTAGAAAACAACTTGTGCACATGTTAACAGGCGACAATGTGAAAGGAGATCACTTCGTAATGCAGATTTGCGAAACAAAGAACACGACGGCGTTACAATGTTTGCAAAATTCCAGCCGTTTTCGCGGGAGACGCGCAAAAACGGGAAGTGTGAAGACTACGAGCGAAATGCGAGATCGGTCGCTTGGTTCAAGAATTGTCACAAGCAGCACCAAGCGAAACCGCTGTTCCGACCAAATAAAATCCTCTTCTGCTGACACGATCAGAGGCAACTCAGTGACAAGCTAAAATTCTGTGGCTAAAAACATCCAAGGAACGAAACATTTCAAGCCCAACACGAATACTTTCAAGATGCAAATAAGGACAATGCAAGGGCTTATGCATCACAGCAGCAAGTCAGTTGCTCGTAGAAACCAGAGTTTGTGTAAGAACTAGACCTAAATTTCTAATACCTAGGTCCGGACCTCCAGTGCAACAGCTTCAGTAACAATTCATTTCATTGCAAAGGTACTTGTTTACGTTTAGTCATTTCACGAGTCAATGTTATCATCAAGAACGGCATCATGAGGTTTCAGAAACATACAAAAAACATAACTACAGTTCCTGAATAATATCCAACATCGTACATGTGGCATTTTGATGCTTTACTTTACAAAAGAATCACAGCTCTGAAGTTATTCACCATAAATACAATCATCAATATGAATTCACGAGAAACATGTTGTGATATCGTTCTATAAATTACACATGGCATCAATCAAAAGTTCGCGAGGTTCATTCAGCAAAATATCGTATCTAATGCTAACTTTCACCGTGTTTCACACTTTAAAATTTTCTTTCTACGAAATGTTCGGAGAAACTTGGCTGATGCAATGCTGCCTGAAAACAAAGACAATGAACATGCAAGTTACCTCATGTGTTTTGGCTATAGCAACACACACTTCAAACACAGTGACCGACAGCCCCCTCTCAACCAGCGATGGACTCGAAGTACAGTTCTAGTTGCCATCTGAGCACAAGGTTCATACAATTCTCATCAGTTTATCATACAAAACATGTGAAGAACGAGATATGCAAATTGACATTTGTTGGCAAAAAATATGAAATGCAGTTTGCGCAGCGAACATTCAAAAACAGTTCAATGTTGGGAGTCCATCGCGTGTTGAGAAAAGTCTGCGAGTGAAATTGTACGAAGAGTTCAGCACCATACATTTTCACGCGTATCGATTAGCATTAGACATTTGCAACAATATTCGCTGTAGTTGTGTCAAGATGTCACGAGTCCAAAAACAAGTTCACGGATTCTTCAGCATTTGCTAGAGGTGGTCCCTAAGCATTATCCAGTCTCCTATGTGCATCAATTGGAACAGCAAGTCAAAAACATGAATGAAAACCAAACATCGTGTCAAGGGTATTCTGGACAACAGAGAGCTCGAAAAGCAGGAAACTACACGCTAGACTCTGGTGAAAAAAAAAATCCCACCCAAAACCCCTTGGCCTTCAGCCTCAACAAAATGGCCAGAAGAAAACAAAATAGTGGTCGCCGCTTTGCCATCGTTATTTCACTGCGATCTCAGGTCACAGTGAAAATGCATCTGTTTACAAGTTATCTAGTTACAATACACAACCGGCACTACACAAGAACACGCTTTAGACTCCTGTAACGCTCCCTACACTAAATACAAGAACGTGGGAATGTGATTTTACAAGTGTTGCATTCACGAAAAAAAAAACCTAGCAAAACTCTGAGCCAACAATAATATAACAACCCTCTTGTGTAGCTTAGATTTAGATAGTCGTATTAACATGAAGCAAATTTAATACTTCAACCAGTACTTATGTAAGAAATCGGTGAAAGAAAACGTGAATACCACCAGTGTTGTGAAAGTCACATCGTATATATACAACCACACAAAACTTGTCTATTTACCAGGCTCTTGTCCAACTTCACTCATGCGTCCAAAACCTGGTCATAAGAGAAAAACGAAAACATTTTGTCATGATTCGACACAGTAAGTGGGCACGCGAGTTCAACTCAAGCGCCCGAAAAGTTCAGAAACGACTTACCTGGAATCTGGTTCCAAACGCCCTCTTTCTTTCAACAAACATTCAAAACCGACCAGTGTCACCTGAATGCGCCATGCATGTGCTACTCACTGGTGGGAACAGGGGACTCCCAGTAGACAAAGCTATCTACAGCCGACCCTCACAACTTTACCTGCAGAGCCCTCGCGAAGCCAAGTAAAATTGCACAGACTACTAGATCCTCGGAGTTGTGTCCCCGGCCGGACGGACATCCACCAAGCAGACCAACACAACTGTGTTCTGTCAGAAACTCAAGAGAAAGCCATCCCTCCAAAACACATCAATTGCCAAACACACATCATCATCGTCATCATAATATCACATTTCAACAATGCAAATGCGCATGAAACAGTTCAATGACATTGTTGGTAAATCATCGTCAGGCATGTGATATGTATGGAGAAACAAATACGAAAATAGACATGTAAGACATTGCGTTCAAAAAATATGGCGCTAACTGCCGTGGTTTCGAGATCGTCAAGCTAAATGGGCGCCCTTCCTGAAGTGAACGAGAAAAAGGAGACACCAGTTTTCTCACGAACCGTATCAACACAAAAGGAAATTTCAGCAACAGCTCTCGGCTGCGATCATCATCAAAGGCATAAAATCCGACACGTAAAAGTGGCAAATGGCTGATATGTAAATTTTCATCACAAATGTATCTAAAACGGTGCGGCTTTTCAAATTTTCATTTCAGCACAAATATCAAACAGATGGTAATCATCAGTACACATGAAGTAAATTTGGTCAACAACAAAAAAACAATGAGGTCAATTTAGCAGTGAAACATCTTCGAATTGAACTGCATATCACGTTTCTCTCTTATCTACCTCTATTCATTCAGAACGCCCCACTCACAGCAAGCATTTTGCAAGCCACAGCCGCGCCTTGTCAACGGCTGTGGCAACAAACGTCCTGAATTCAGTTTCCAGAAAATGAGGTAGGAGGAAGCGTCTGAGGAAATTGACGTGTTTCATGAACATCCATTATTTGCGCACTTTGGGCAGAAATGCCACAGCAATTCACACGCACTGTGACATGCAAAATGTTCACATCGGTCTCATTCACACCACCACTCGCACCCAAAAAGAATGACAAAGCCACCTACCTTGCACATGTGACACTGATTTCACACCTTTAAAATTACATTTCACCAAGCAATTGCAACAACATGCAACATTTCGAGAATCACTGTTCAAAGGAACTTTCTTCTCGGTTCCTTTATCTGTTTCGTCGTGCAGTTACCAAAGCAAGAATGATCACAACAACACGGACCAGACAAGCCGGACATCCGGAGTTGTTGCAGCCGTCGGTTCGTCGAGGATATTTACCGTTTGCATCGTCGTGAGGCCGCTGTCTGCTGCCGGGGGTCCGGCTACTGAGGCGCGGGGCCGGGCTGACCGCCGCCCTGCTGCGCGAGGATCGCCTGCGCCTGGTAGTGCATGCCCTGCGCGCGGTAGTACTCCACCCACGCCGCGCTGTAGTCCAGCTGCCCCGTCGCCGGGTTTATTGCTGGAGCTGGAAGCACGAACATCCAAATGAGGAAACGAGTCAAGATTTTCTGAACTGTTGTCTCCTCACAGTTCAACGTGAAGCTGACACTCACAGGGTTGGGCCTGCGTCTGTTGCTGCGGCGGCGCTGCTGGTGGCTGCTGCGGCGGTTGTTGCTGCGGCGCTGCCTGCTGCTGTCCTCCCTGGTTGTAGAACTGCGCGTAGTACGCCTGCCACGCAGCGGCGTTCGCGTCAGCCGCCTGCTTGTCTGCAACGACCACCGGAGCGTAAGTGAACACGTCGATCATTCCACTTCGTCACACCGGTGTGCTGTTCTCAGAAACTGGGCACCTCTCCGAACACACTTCGAGTTGCAATCTGAATGGGCCTTCTCTGACAAATTTTCAAAGGTTCTTGCTCCGCTTTTTTTTCCAAGCTTCAAAATGCTCAGCTGAGCAAGCAGTACTGTTTTTGTTTCTTGACCAGCGCTCAAAATCGCACTAGATCGTCAAGGAAATGCCTCAATCCTTCGGCTGACTATCTGAAGTGCAAAGAAACAGGTCTTCAACAAAGGACTCCTGCGCAACACGTCTGAATGGTGCAGGGATTTGGGCAGGGGATGGGGCGGGGCGACTTGGCAGCCAGCCTCATCGAAACGTTTTTGAGTTCAGAGTCAATGCATCTGACACTGAAATGACTGAACAAAGAGAGTTTCAAGAATGAAACTAACTTGGCTCGCTAGGGTTCTGATTCTGATACTGCTGATAAGCATTACCCCAGCCTTGTGGTGCGAACGACTGAGGTGGTTGTTGCTGGGGCGGTTGGCTGAAACGAAAACAAGCACGCGTCAGTTGCTATCACGAAGTCAAATGACCAAACATCGTGGAACAATCTCTGGCTGACCACAAATCGACAAAAAGTCATGCGCCAGGAGCATCAGCTACCTTTGTCCGTACTGCATCGGGTACTGAGTGGACTGGCCGTACTGATCGTATCCGCCTGGGCCACCGGGCCCAGGGCCGTTGGGACCGCCTGGACCACCCGGTCCTCCGGGACCAGGACCGCCGGGACCTCCACCGGGGCCGGACTGTGGTGACGGCTGAAGAGCACGAGGACAAATTTGATAATGTGAACGCAAACGTAGCAGAAAAGAACAGTATTTAAGGTAATCTGGTCGAAAATTCGCAGTTTATGGTTAACGCACTCCACACATTCGGGTACACGAATTTTGCAGACAAAAACGTCTTCAGACCTGACTCGACAGGCCAAAGAGTCCCCCACAACACAACACTCACGATTCCAGCCTTCTCGCTGATGAGTTGGATGGCGTGTTGGATCTGGCCGGGGTTGCCCCGGATGCTGAACACCTTCTCCCCGGGGTTGGGGCCCGGCGCTCGCTGCAGCTCCACGTGCGCTCCAGACTGCTGGTTGATCTGCCGAATCGTCTCGCCGCCTGCAACCGCACAAGGAATTGGAGGAACGTGTCTCGAGATTGCAGCGATGCGGCACCAAGTTGGGTGGGGCGGAACTGTAGTGAGGTCTACTATCAAACTCTACTCATGGAGCACAAGCTCTGGTAGTGTCAGCGAATCCTCTCTTTACTGTTGCACTGGTCGACACCCTGATCTCATGGCATATCAATCAGGGCTCTAATTGAGTGCAGAAATTCCCTTCTTTCGCCCCAAGTTGACGGACAGCAAAGCGCAACAAGCCACCATGACATACCTTTTCCGATCACAAGGCCACACTTGTCCGACGGAACGCCGAATGTGGTCGCGTCGTCGAAATCTGGGGCACCATCGTTGTAAGGGCCTCGGCCCCGACCGGGGGGTCCGCCTGGCCCGCGGTCGCCGAACCTGCCGCCGCCGTCTCCTCGGCCGCGCCCGCGCCCCCTCCCCATCGGTCCGTTCTGCAACACAACAGGCTCGACATGCGCACAACTTACGCAGCATACGGACACCCACTTCAGACCAAAGAAAATATATGAACTTCAGCGCTCCACAACTTGAGCACAGACGTCGGGACAAAACGTTGCGTAACGTCTGGCTTGCAAACCGAATGCGAACGAAAGCACACAACATACGGCGGTGCTCTGGATGAGGTCCTGAATCATGTTGACGGCCTGCTGCACGCGGTCCGCGGGGCCCGTGATGGAGCACGTGCGGTCCTGGCTGTGCCCGTCGTCCGGAGTGAACTGTACCCGTGCTCCAGACTCTTGCTGGATCTTCTTGATCATGTCGCCGCCCTTCCCGATGATCACCCCAACCGCTGGGCGTGGCACACGAATCTGAAAACGTGGGCACGGCATGCTGACAAGAGCACGGGATGTTGGACTGCTTCTTTTGACCCTGGGAAGAAAACTGACTACAAAACGCTCACCTCTGTGCTCGTTTTCCCAGGACCCCCACCAGGGCCGAAATCGTTTCCAAACCCGCCATGTTGCATACTCTGAAAGACAGGAAAAGTTTCGTCACAACACAGATAACAAAAGCTATTTGTTCCAACAAACAAAAAGGCAAAACTGACAACACAATGTTTTGCAAGTGTTGGTGCCGACTGAAAAGACAATTCCGAGAATTGACTTTCACAAAGCCATCGACATGCATTTGTGTTGCACAACTTCTACACCTTACAAATCGTGGGACAAAAGCAAGGCTCTAGGTTGTGCTGCAAGCTTCTTCCGGAGACTGCACTGCAGACCTCTTACCTCTATCTCCTTCTCCGTTATCAAATCCATCACCATGTCTCTCGCTCTCTGAAACGACACACGAAATGACAACCTTCCCTCTGCACTGGTCAATGCGCGTTGTGCCGACCGAACTCTCACACACACACACACAGTGGCTGCACTCACCTGACACTTGGAAGGCTCCCCGGTGATGCGCAGCGCCTTGTCGTGCGCGGACGGCTGGTTGCTGTCCTGAATCATCACCATCTTCACACCAGCTCTTTCCTAAAACCAGTCAAACGTTGCTTCAGACGGAGTCACGGAATACGTTTCAATGATTTGCATTCAACTTTCTTTTTTTGTTTGCATCACAAGCGACGTTTCAGTGCTCACCTGCAACTGTCTGATGGTTTCTCCTCCTTTGCCGATGACGAGCCCGACTTTGTTTCCGGGGATCATGATCTCGACCCTTGAGCCGTCATTCATGCCTCCCATGTGTCCTCCGTCCATACCGCCCATTCCATCTCCCATTCCCTGAGCTCGGGAAACGATCTTGCCGATCATGTCCTTGGCACTGGCTATGGCTTCTTGAGAACCTGTTAACGTGCATGGTCTCTCGGGCATACCGCCACTGTCTGCAAAGTAAAGATCTACAAAAATCTCGTTGCACATGCCAACAACATATTTTTTCAGTTGCTAATCGTAATGACAGTGCTCGAAGAACGTTACCTTGAGCAAATTGGATTTTGCATCCCGTTTCTGCCTGAATACTAGCGATTTGTTCGCCCCCTTTGCCAATGACTGCAAAGAAAGAAACATGTTCAGAGCATCGCCAAAGCAGCCTGACGTGTGCATCCAACGAATTGGAATGGTGCGTCCACCTGAAGGCCATTTTTCTGCCATTACACCTCGACATGAAAGGAGCTGCACTATTCCTGTGGTCAACAAATGAAGGGAACTCACTGAGTCCGACCATCTTGTCGGGCACGGTCCACTCGACGTTGACGACGGCCCCGAGCCCGGCGTGACCGCCGCCCATGCCGCCCATACCCGGGTTGGAGGGGTTCATGTTACCGGCTCCTAACTTTTGGTTTATCTGCGATGCTGCTGCCGCTGCCGCCTGCACTGCCGACTGTCTGTAATTGCAATCAAACCCTGCAGCGTCGACAGTTTCCTCCTCTCCGAAACGAACCGCGTCCAGATTCTCACCGCTGGAGGACAAACATACAGTGAATCTGTTCCTGAAGGCGGGTTTTTTTTTTTTACCTTTGTTGATCAGCGATAGCCCGAAGCTGAGCTTCTATGGCGCTGTCTGCAACAAAACACGCGCGTTTGTAAACCATCGAAAACACATTTTACTTTTGCAAGCATCATCAATATGAAACAATGCATCAATACATATTTGCATCAATACAATAACGGCACATCTTCATGACAGGTGCATTTTCAATCGTTACACAAAATAAAGACAATCCAAATTTATAAACTTACTATCGTTAGACGCAACCTTTTTGGGGTCTGGCTGAGAATCTGGAAAGCAACAAGTATAAGTAGCACATGTTTAGACGGTGGAAGTTCTTGTCTGGAAAAGTCTTACCGCGCACAATGAAGCCGGACAGCGAAAAAGTACGGTCTTGGTGGCCAATGTTTTGTCTTACTTCCTAACAAATTTTGCCAGCAGAACCCTGCAGGGCGTGTGCTAAACGCTCCCAAGCTGTGTCGGGGACGAAACAGACAAGCCTGTCGTGAGGTTGGTGTGTCTGACCCGAACGATTTGAGTAAGACAATCACACGGTGAAACTACAGTATTTGGTGTGGTGAGACCTACAAGTGCCCCTCACAAAGTTTGAAATCTGCAAGAAAGGATTCTGGAACTTCAAACAACATCCAACCTGAAAACGTATGTCAAATGGCCATCAAAGCACACGACATATATTCAGCAATTCTGTGAGCATTCATGGTTTGCAAGAGCAAAGGAAACTGCAAGGTTTTTAACGCTTCACACAAAGCGCTTCGTGATAATCGTGCGTGGTGACGAACAGAAGCAAAGAAATCCGCCCCACTTGAATGACATCGGAGCTGTGGACCTGAGCGACCGTTTCCACTCTGCTGCCGAAAACTTTAACGTTAGAAATGTTCAGCCACAAACAGCAAAACACCGCATCACAGTGAGACACACATTCCTCGGACAACGACGTAAAGTACAGGCTTTCAATTGCCAGGGCGAGATGCTGAACTGAATGAGGGGGCAATAAACTTCACGAAGTTAAAACTATTTACAACCAGAAATCACGCGAACCCTCAACCTGCCGCGCTAAATCAAGTTAAATCAAATGACACAGCCCCAAAGTCTCGCAGACGCAAAATGAAGAAAAGCCCCAAACCGGAGACATTTAGAGAAAACTAAGGGTCTCAACCTCTAAATCATGCACGAATTTTGTTTAGTGTTTCAAACGTGAGACTCGCACGGCGGAGGGTGTGCTGACATCAACATTGGCCTTCCAATTGGTTCCCTCCCAAATCTTTTGGCTTTTATCGTTGCACGCATTAGTTTCTCAATCTTCCCATGATAGAGTTTATGATTTCAGAGGTCCAGATAGGTACATCACTGCTTTCTGCCTGGTTCTTCTCTGTCAACTTGAGAGTCAAAAATAATTCTCGTGAAACAAACGTTCGTTTTCAATTTGGGTATCTGAATGCCGTTCTTTTTTCAGGCAGATAGCAACACAGGCTGTCATGCAGCATGCACCTGTGGATGAACTGCCACACAAGACACATTACAATACCTGAACTACCTTCAAAGGGCCTTTTGTGGCCTCCTGTCTCTTCTCCTGGTTGTCCGATCTTAGCAGCTATCTAGAAGACAACAGCCAACACAGATAAACCACAAAAGAAAATAATGCGCAGATCTTTGACCCCAGATTTTCAACAAAGGAGGCCTCCATGAAGAGCCGAAAATGAGCATGTTTTCTTCTCACTGCAAGTCAGCCAGTTAGACTATTCCTTCCAGAATATTGTCAAGACTTTGGGTCTCTTTCAATCCAGATCTTTGGGCCACGTTGTCCGGAAAATAACAGGTGGAGATCTAGAATTCAGACGCATCTTTGTGACCTCGCAAGCCACACTCTACAATATGGTTTCAGGGCTGCCTACCAGCACGCCTCATTTCGTCAAAGCGTTGAACGCCACGAGAATCACATCTGAAACTGATTTTACAGGAGGCACATCTGACATTGCCCAAAACGGCACTCTTGTAATTCGGCCACGCGGAGACGGCGCCATTTTGAAAGAAACTGACCCGATTATCTTCCCAGACCAATTTCCTCGATGTTTTCATTTGTTTCAATCAAAAACCACGCACCTGTCTGGCTCTGGCTAGGGCGTCGGCAAAGGCAGATTGCGCATCGGGTGCTCCCTGAGATGGGGGAGCAACTGCACCGTAATAATTTGCGGACATCCTCCACCACGACTGGCGGCCCTCTTCTGCGCCAGTACTGTTCTGCGCATGTGCGAGTCGCCTCCGAACACTATCCTATATCCGTAATCCGGTTATGCGACATTTCGTTGAATATTTGGATTCAATATATTTCAAAATTATTGAACAAGTGAACATTCATACCAGCTACAATATTTTTGCTTGTATATCATGCCATAAACGTGACTTTGCCGAGCTTGGTCTTTGTATCACCAACATTGTTCAGAACGAAAATGAAGAGAACCCGATAGAATTTAGACTGCACGCGACTTCGCAGCCGTCTGCAAGTCCGCCGGCCGGCAAGCATTTGGAAAGCGAAGAATTCCAGGTTTTTATTCAATTGAGCACAAATGGCAGTGAATTCTGATGAGTCCTTGAGTTACTGTCCGTGATAAATTGTCATGTTGTTGTGTTCCCAGAGAAATATTTCCGTTGTGCTCTGTTGAACAGATTCTAGATAGATCAAAAGATGGACAACCGTCACTTCTTCCTGCAGGAAAACAAGGATGTCGGTCCCAAAAGGGAAGAACCTGTTTGACGAGTCTGGTGTGGTGTCTGATGACATCGTGTCCTTGAGTATGGGCGCGCCGGGAGGAGAGCACCTGAAGAGCGCAGCGTTGACCATCAGCAGAGCGGCGTCAGAGCTCATGGTGGGTGGGCTCAACAGAGTGAGATCTGGCGCAGAGCAGATTTGTCTGAGCGCCAGGATAAATTCTCTCTTCTTTTTCTTTGAGGGGGGGGGTCGGTCCTCGCCATCAGTCCTGACACTGCCTATCTCATTCAGGGTCGTTTGTACCAGTGATCCTGTTTTCCGAGATAATTTTTCAAACTTTTCTGCTTTTGAGTCAGGATTCCAAATGATGCTTGGTGTACCCCCGATGAGGCTTGTTGATTCATGGTGAATGAAAAATTATGTGATTTACGAAACTGCTTTTCAAAACCGTCCTTTGGTTGGGACAGGTTCTGGTGTCAGGCGTACGAGGATGCTTTCACTTTTGGCCGGACTGCGATCAACATGAGTGACATGTGGTCGTGCTCCTTGACTATTTTGCAGACTTGGTCAAAGAGGGACAACACGGTCAAGAATGTAAACAAAACAAGATCGCGCTCATGCACAGTCCCGCCAGAAGTGAAATCATCCTCGTACATGGAAGCAATCCGCCCGAAAAAAAAGTTTGTGTCCCAGGTCTACGGGCTGTTGAGGTACAACACGAGACAGTGAAACCGGAAAACTCCTGGATGGACTCACTCTTGATCGCATGAAATTCAGAAGCCACAAACGCGAATTGTCTGTTTTGTTCAGGTCACACCCGACGCGGAGGACGGTTCAATGATGCAGTACGGCCCGCGGTGCGGTGCTCCGTTCTACCGGGAGGAAGTCGCCAAGTTTCTGTCTGCTCAATACGGGGACGACGTGAAATGGTACCTGGGTGACAGCTCAGAACGACGGGAAACAACCAAACCAAAAAGCGTTCACTAACTGCCATTGACCTGCTCTTTCTCACTCCCAGGGACAATGTTATGCTGACGGCAGGTGCCACCCACGGTTTGCACTTCGTCGCCACGACGCTGCTTGGATCGGATGCGGTGGTGTTCATCGAAGACCCGACTTATTTTCTTGCAATCACAATGCTCAGGGATGATTTCGGGATGAAAGTTGTGCCAGGTAGATCAATTTTCATTGTGACGTTGTCCACTTGTCCTCGCGCGAAAGATTGCAAAGTAGATTCTTGTCACCGAGATTCATTTTGAAAAGTTCTGTGACCAGTGTCCACAGATGAACATGGGGTTGACGTCGATGACTTGGAGAAGAAACTTGCGGCACACCAGAAACTGTCGACGTACCAAACAAGTGAAAAGCGTCCTTTCTGGGCAATGTGCTACCTCGTACCAACCTACAACAACCCTCAGTCTTCCTGCTTGCGCCCAGGTGCGTGGCATCCTGCACAGTTGTGTGACTTCACGTTGAAGAGCTGCTGGTGCAATCCTGAGAAAAGATCACGAGCGTTACACTTCGGATGTTTCAGACAGATGCAGGCGCGTTGTTGAAATCGCGCGAAAGTTCGATGTGCTCATTTTCTGTGACGATGTGTACAACATGATGAAGTACACCCCTGGACCCGCTCCGCCGCGGCTCTTGACCTATGACAGACCGTAAGGTTTGGTGGCCTCTCTGTCGGGTGAAATTTGTGATCTTGCCAGCATCGCAGCATTGTTGTCGAGCAGTTTGTGTGGTCTTGCAGGTCAGATCCAGATTACAAGGGTCACGTGCTGTCGAATGGCACCTTTGCCAAGATCCTGTCTCCGGCTCTGAGGGTCGGGTGGATAGAAGCTGGTGACAGACTCATCAAGATCTTCCACGACAGGTGCGTCACTGCTTTTCTGACCAGAACATGAACTTGTAAATCTTCAGGTTGTTGCCACCGCAGTTTCTTCTGGGAACGTTTGTCTTTCGAATGTGAAACGCTGGTGTGAACACCAAATGGCACAAATGCAGAATCAGCGTGAAAGGCACCAGTCTTTGTTGTCAGAAAAGCACCTTGACCAGATGTTCCGTTCAGAGAATTTCAAGATATGTTTCTGAAACAAATTTCCAGCCACGTGGCCCTCAGCGGAGGCGCGATGAACCACTGGACGTCGCAGGTCGTCGCCATGGCCCTGAAGCTCGGCATCATGCAGCTCCATCTGAAGCGCATTGTTCGGGATCTCGGCGTAAGGGCTTTCAGCTGGTCGGCAATTTAGATTTCACTGTCGTTCTGTTTGTTTTGGAACGCGCGTCTTGCAGCTGCATTGTACTTTTACAGGAAAGAAATGAGGCAGCTTGTCAGGTGCTCAGAGCCAACCTGCCCACGGGCTCAGACTTCATTGCGCCAGAGGTCAGCACAACCACGCGTCTGCGGTGCAGTTGTGACACAGGAGCGTCTGGTTTGGACAATGCAGTTTTCCCACTTGGTGGTCAGTCTCGTGCTGAAATATTCGCGTTGGGGATTTTCAGGGAGGCTATTTCATTTGGATCAGACTGCCGGAGCACATGGACAGCGTCAAGATAACGGACGAAGCAGTTGCGCTGCACAAAGTCAAAGCTGTTGCCGGTCAGAGGTGTGTTTCGTTTTCGTTGCTGGTCAATAAATTTGTGTTCCATTCATTCTGGATAGTGCCGACAATGAACCATGCTGCTTGTTGAACATTTCTTGCGCATACGGTGTGTGACAGTGTAGCCCTCGTGTATTTCAGATGTTCACCGAGCAACAGCTTCAGAAACTGCGTGCGCATCTCTTTCTCCCACTATGAGAAAGACGTCCTCGTGGACGCTGTGACCAAACTCTGCCAAGTGATCAAAAAACACGTTTGACGTGGGCGACGCCGCGGACTCGTTCCACGCGTTGGATTTGGACCCCCGAATCTGACCACGGTCAGAATGCTGCGATGTGAGGGTGCCTCGTGTCATTTGAATGAAACGGCCTAGGTTTCAGAGCACAGGAACGTGATGAAATGAAGGGTCAACAGATCTGCAGTGGGATGAGCACCAGAAATTCCCGTCTTACTCTGCGTCACAGTGTTTATGTTGAAAGTTCCGTCACAAACCGATCTGCCAAGGTGTGACCTGCAAAGTATTTTGAACTGAACTGCCAAATAAAACACCAACAGCTTTAGTCATGGCTGGTTTCTCTTCTTGACGCAAGACCCACGGTTTTCTGCCTGGTGGCCACCGTTCAGCGACAATGACCCTAAAATGAAGCCGCTGTGACTGCGCCACGTGCGCACGTGCTTGTTTGCAGCCCGGTCTCGCGCTTCACGCCGTCCTCTTCACGGATATCACATTCAGCGCCGAATACGCACAAACCAGACGACCAAGTGGGGAATTAGCAGAATAGCACTTCATCTCAGACGTGAGCGCAGGGGTGGGGGGTAGAAGTTGGAAATTTCCAGATCTGGATCTGCCAACTTTGTGGGGGGGGGGGAGCAGAAAGTCGGAAGGTGAAATTTCCAGATCTGGAAATGTTACCTTCTGTGTCATTCCCTTCCCTGCCACTGTATACAATACAAAATTGGAAATTTCCAGTTCTAGAAATTTCCAGACCTGAAAATTTGCCCTCCCACATGAGGTTGGAAGGAGTTTTCTGGGCTTCCATGTTTTCTAACTTTCCGTGTTTTCCAACATTCCAGGTTTTTCACTTTCCACATTTTCTAGCTTTCCAGGTTTGTCCAGAGGAAAATTGTATACAGGGGGTGAGGATCTGGAAGTCAGAAAACCTGGAGTTAGAAAACGTGGACAGTTGGAAATTTCACCTTCTGGGTTGACCTCCATGTACAAAGTTTGAAGATGTAGAAATCATCCAGATAAATTTTCAACTTCCAAGCGGGCGGGGGGGGGGGTAATCTGGAAATTTCCACATCTGGATGGCAGTTCATCACCCACGTACCCAGATACAAGATCAGCACGGTTGCTAGAAATGTGAGTCAGTGAACATGTCTCCAGCGGATCCAGGGCTGAATCAAGCAGCAAGAGTGATTTCGAACAAGTAAAACGAGCTGATGCTCCTCGGTTTGTGGAGTGACCCAGGTCGGCTAAAAGTGGAAAACCACTCACCTATTGTTGAGATAGATGTACTTCCAGTGCGAGGCGGATGACTAAAATTCGGAAACATTGGTTCCTCACCGGTGCCAACTGGGCAAAATGATTGATTACTTGATTGATCACAACATAAGCAAGTGGTAATCAATCGAGAGCCCTTGAAACCAGAATCAATCATCGAGAAATTTCCTGTTTTAAGAAGCTGAAAGCTTCAATTTCAACAACATCAGACATCTTTTTTTCAGGACAAGAAAGAGCGCCAAAATCCAAGGGGTTACGTGATCAGCCCCTGGGGGGGAGGGACTGCTGGGTAATTTCCAGCAAAATAGCAGAATTTTGATATTAAGCATCTATTCCCTGTCTAATGTATGTAATAATTAAATATAAAAATATTTAGAATATAATTAATTGGCT
>JAAUXT010095335.1_pt1 | contig 18820 bp, 20 predicted proteins | sample 7278171 | NCBI WGS metagenome assembly JAAUXT01 (sample SAMN14350112, study PRJNA611818) | marine sediment metagenome | isolation source: surface marine sediment (1.8m) | place: French Polynesia: Moorea | collected 2018-08 | reverse complement strand
GGACATCTTGCCTGAGATGCCATATATATGCATGTATACATTGATGGACCATGTGGACCAATTGTCCCAGCCCAGCACCAATAGCCACCAATTGACCCCTACAGGGGGGGGGGTGATGTACAGGATGGGACGGGACACGGGACATGGGACAAAGCGGGACATCTTCGCCGATTTGGCATATATACCGAAAAATTTTTTGGCACTACCACTAAGTGCTCTTCCCTAAAGGGACTTCGCACAACAATGAACACAAACACCTTCAAAATTTGAGGAACATACCTGCAAAACTACCCGTCACTGTCACCGTCCTTGTCTCATCTAATGCCCTGTGGTGGTGCAGATCAAAACTTAAATGAAATCTTTTGTAAGAAATTATTTGTTCAATGTGACAATCAAATGTCTTCTCAACTCTGAATTTGTACCCTCCAAATTGCAGACTTGGGCAATGAGCTACACAGATCTGAAGGGAACAAGGAGTTGTATTCAGTTGTAGAGTCAGAGAGAAAATCCCATACTCTTGAAAGAGTACCATATTATCAAGGAGCTGTATGGCAAGTAAATGTTTCTGATATCATGCCTGTCTGGTATTGAATACTTTGAGATGTTGATGTTGTAATAGTGATGGTACAGGTGTGGTGCACTGTTGAGAGCATATTGATATGTCCATCCCTCTTTTTCCTTCACACAAACGGTGTCTATTTCATGATATTTGTTGACTGTTGTGTTGTACACAGCCAACCCTCCATAGTCACACGCGTACGTGTTTTCCTTGCCCTTGTAAACAAGATTGCTCAAAGTAACATTGATATTTTGATGGTTGTTTGTTTCAAACCACATCAAACAAATTCTAGATGATTTGCATATTTTTTTGTCTGGCAGTGTAAGAAAAGTTTCATTTTGTATACGTATTTTAAATGAAGACAGGTTTGGATTTCGATTTGCTGAATACTTCAGTTTTTGCCTTACATAATACCACAGGCAATTGCCCTTTGCACTATGAGAAAAACAATGATATGGATATTTGTAATTGACATGTACTACAATGTGGAAAGTTGAAGCCTTGTAATTTGTGTTGCCACAAAGAACTGGGCACCTTGTTCCTGGACCATCAATAACTGTCAATGAATTGAACATAAAGTCAACAACAAACAAGGAAATCAGCATGAATTTGTCAACTTGCACACTGTAAGAAAATGAGACAGTTTGAAGCTTTTTGAAATACGTGGAAGAGATAGGTGAGCAAAGAATATCAGTATGCCATGCAAATATGGTAAACAAGACATGTGATTCTGCATTTATACTGTCATTTGTAAAATTACTGACAATGCTGTCATGATCAATGATGCTGTATGATATTGATGCCATCACAATTGTCCCATCTTTGAACACAAGGACAACATCAGCTTGGTTTGAATCCAGAAATATACAGAATGTTGGAAAATTGCCAAAATACCTTACTGTCCTGCCATTGTCCAAGTTAGATACACCTTCTACAGCAACATGACTGGATCTTTCTTGGCTCCAAAATGTATGTTTCCCAAATCTTGAGATGAAAAGGAATGTTATGTTAATTCCGAAAGTGTAGGGCAATGTAAATGTGTATTTCAACGCATGAGAAATGTTTAAATGCTTTTCAGTCACCAATGTGGGACAGTTGTTTCTCCAGCTGCAATACAAAACCCAGAAGGACAAATTGAATGACACCAGTGGTCTGTTTCCAGACAAAAAGTTGTGCAATTGTCAACCAATCTGTCCCTTTTTCGATTGAATGCGCGGCTATCAAGGGAGTTTAATGTCAGTCACCCAACTGTTTCCAGTCACAGGGTTCTCCAAGTCAACGTACACAGGTTTAAAATCAGAATAAAGAGGTGTGGACTGCAAGACGCAGCTGAAATAACACATGACTCAATAGAGAACCATAGATGTTGGTCTGCTCTGACATTTGTTCAGCATTGTTGGAAGACTCACACGTCCGTTCATATTTGTTCACTGTGAAGGGGTGTGATCAAACAAACCCTATAAAATCTGCGCATTCAATCCCAGTGAAGCGCACACATTTCCAAGAAAACATTCTCAGGACAATGCGGAAATGTTTTTTTCCGTAAAGGTTATTGAACGCCGACGAGACTTTTCACTGGATTACTGAACGAAAATGGTTACGGAACGAGTGAGCAGCACAAGTTCAGTGACCAATTTGAGTTCAGTTATGGAGTGTGAAAAGTTGAGTCAATTTCCACAACCTACTAACAGAACAAGACAATGTTGATGAGGTATATCACACAGAACAAGTCAATGAGGCATGGCACATTGTCACAAAAAGATGAATTCTTCTTTGTTAGAATCAAACATTTTCTATTCAAGGCTTCCAAAACAACACCGAAAGTGATTTTTGCAGATTACAATTTTTTACAGTTTTCACACCCCATTGACTTTCCCAGGATGTTCAGTCAGTTCAATTCACATGGGTTACTGAACGACGAGAGCAACAGAAACTGCCTCACGCGTAACAAAGTGTTAGAATTGAGGACATAACTGTCCCACAGTTAGCATACCCTTTGTAGAGGTTACAATCCTGATATGTAAAGCCATATGAAGTGAAGTACATGGCAGGAAGCACTCCCAATGGTTTCACTGCAGCGATCTGCCCAGTTGAGAATGTGTAGTAACCGCGGGATTGGCCGCAGTAGTCTGCATTTGCACACCTGAAGTATAGACAGGGATATTTTGTCGAATACACACCTCAAAATCTCACCATTCAAAGCCAATTTTGGCAAACAAAAAATACTCGATCCATCTTCAGAACCACAGTGACAGTGCAGACACTTCAGCCTGATTTTCGCACATGACTCCAAAGTAGACTTAGCATGAATCAGTCTCGTTCTTTGTGGTATTGACCAGCAGCACACAGTTTGGCATGAGACACCACACATGAACTTGACCCTTTGCCAAATACAGAATATTGAGAGGTGCCAGGACAAAACGGAATTTTCTGAGGAGACAAGATTCCCAAATGTGATTCAACAAACCAAAGAGAACAAGTCAGGATGACCACTCAAGAAGATTCTCTTTCACAACAGGTGGGAAAGAGAGGACAACAAATGGCGTCAACGTGTGGTGACAATTGGGTTGTGCTTACACAGAAAGAAGTGTGAGGTTTTTCCAGGCAACAACTCCTCCGTCCCAGGTTGGAGCTTTCCTAAAAACTGCTGCTCTCTTGTGTTCGAAGAAAAACTTTGCAATCACCATCAGTTTGTGATTTGCTTTGTTGAAATCTCTTGCAAAATATTTTAATGTGAAATAACAAAAAGCTTTGATGTATGGAAACCAAAACTTGGAAAAGTTTGCATATTTTTTAACATCCATCAAAAGAAAACTTTCCCCGTGACTTTTACTTGCTAAAATTATCATCACACAAAGAAGTGTCAGTATGTTCATGACATACAGCATGTGCATTTTGGAAAACACAGGCACAATCATAATGTCCTGGAGACATTTCCTGTGCCAGGACATGTCGGTATTTTGCAATGAGTTGTTTTGCTTCAAGCACTTGAAGGCTTCAGTCTCGTTTCTCAGTTGTTGATGTGAACTACACAAAAAGGAGCGTTGTTCTGGCTGGTGGAAATGACCTTCTGATACATCCTCACGAGTACTCATCAGTTGTGGACAATGCCTCATCACCTGGCACCATTAGTTTCAAATAATCATTACAGTGAACACATTTTTCAATTAAAACTTTGCTGCTGATTGTTCAGGAGAATTTGAAACTTCATTTGGGCTCCACGGAGTTCATTGTTGAGAAAAAATACTTTTCCGTTTTGATTTGCTAACAACATGAAGAAACCTCTGCTCGAAAAAGGAGTATTTCCTTTTCAGATTTCCGACCTTCTCTGCGGAAGCTGAGTCATTGCAGAACACACAATCCCCAAATGACACTGGGTGTCAGAGAATCTCAAATGTGTGTGTCAACTCTGCTTGAAATCCCACTGAATGAATGGTTTCCTCTACTTGTTCCAAAAAGACTGACATATCCATTTGACCAGGGTTTTCTTCTCTTATTTTTGAATGAAAGGCCACCTGGCAAAGTAATTCATTTTGAGGAACCAATCAAAGAGAAATTCAAGGCAGGGTTCACAAGTGTACTTTTGGTGGGAGGCTTGACAAGGGGAAAGAAATGTCATCGTAGCTGTTTTCTTCATTCTGTTTCTGACCTCAAAAGAACAACACACAAAACAATATCATTTGTTATTGTCGTAATTTTATTTGCTGGTTGTCCTCCAAATTGAGGCTGCTTGATTCAGAATGGCACCCGGTAAAAAATTTTTCTTCACTTTCTTTTCAGAGTTTTTAATCACTTTGTCGAATTCAAAACACAGGCAGGTAATTAAGTGACCGTGGTTCTGTGGTGAGTTTTGCACGCACCACTTTGCTGAAAAAAGGAAGCAGCAAACTTACTTTGGGGTTGGACAACTTGAGGTGCACTGGAGAGCTCTTTCCTTTTGTGATGGGAGATTTCAAATCTTCCCAGCTATGAAAGTGAACAAGAAAATTTCAGCTTGCTTTTCATGTTCAAATTTCGGTTTCTGTCATCCAATGAAGGTCCTGAATGCTGGGTCGTTATGGTCGGTTGTTGGGGTCATTTGTGTATCGACCCATGCATGAGCACCACCATGAACTTCTCATACATTGCACAGGTCCCAATCTGAACTTTTTCTTTTCAGTTCTGTTCCTGGCTGCGGCCATCTTCGTGCTGGTTCAGGCTGATTATTCACCAGACTTGAAAATATATTCAGCAACTGAGCAGAACCTCACACTGGTTCCCAATGACATACCAGACGAAGCCGAATTTGTCATACTCAGCGACAACAGCATCGCCGACCTGCCATCTGGAGTCTTTGACAACCTGGTCAACTGCAGAAAATTGTTTCTCACCACCAACCAAATCTCTGGGGCTGCATCAGGGGTGTTTGCACACATGGAGTCCCTGGAAACACTCAGCCTTGGAGAGAATCTGCTGTCTGAAGTACCTAGGGACCTATTTCAAGGCTTGGGGCAACTGAGATATCTGTACTTGGGTTACAACAACATTGGAAGCCTCCCACTGGGTGTGTTCCAGAGCCTGACCAACCTGAAGAGTCTCCGACTGGAAGGCAACAGACTAGCCACCCTCTTACCCAACCAGTTCATTGGTCTAGATCATCTGCAAAAACTCAGACTGCTGAACAACCAATTGACCACTGTCCACGCTGGAGCCTTCAATGGATTGGATGAGCTTGAAGACCTCGATTTGGAGGGAAACCAGTTCACCACCTTTCAGGTTGGAGCTTTTCAAGGACTGAGAAATCTTCCCTATCTCCAGCTGCGTGATAACGAGATCAGAGAACTTCCTGTTGGCATTTTTGATGGCTTTGATAGGTTGGGTGCCATTTATCTGGATGGTAATAACTTGAGAGAGTTTCCCAAAACACTCATAAGTGGTTTGTCCAACTTGACAGCGCTGTATCTTACCACCAACAAACTGTCTTCCCTTGATGACAACTTGTTCTCTGGTCTGCCTGTTGTGGTTTACATAACGTTCAGTCAAAATGAGCTCAGTACCCTTCCCCGTGCATTGTTCAAAGATAAACAGTATTTGGAATATGTTTCTCTCAGTGATAACAAAATTTCCTCCCTCCCAGATGGGCTGTTTGAGGGAAGCAATCGCCTGAGATTTGTTGATCTGACTCACAACAACATCACGACCTTGTCCAGGGCAGTGTTTGGCTCTGTCTCTCACCCTTACTATGTCCATATTCACCTGGTTGGCAACCCGATTGAGTGGGACGCCAGAGTGTGCTGGATGCTGCAGGCTATGGTGGAAGGCTGGTTCTTTGTTCAGCACGAATCCCTCAGCTTCTCTGAGTGTGTGTAGAGAACGGGCACAGATGTATATTTCTGGGACCAAACAGACCACGAACTGTCTGAGAACTGAATGAATCCTGTAAAAAATGCAAGCATTGTTTCGAGGAACAACTTAACTTGTAAATAAACTCCATCCGTCTGCAAAATAACGCTGTTCTTCTTTTGTGACTATTCACTGACATTTTTGTTTCAGGCTGGAAACCTGAGCGAACACCCCGCTTCCTCGTTTAGTTTCGCTCCATTTTCCCTCCGTGAATCTTTTCAGATCAGGCAATGCCTCACTTCCGACACTCAACCGAAACACCTTCCTCATTTGGACACACGAGAGAATCCACGGACCAAGGACCCGGCCTGTCACCTCAGAACAAATTTATTTGCACCCTCTCCCAGTAGTTGCAACTTGATGGACACTTTTATTTTCTCAAAACTTCGGCTTGGTCTAGGTCCACACTCAGGGGTCGGCCCTTCCAATCTCGTTTCCTGGATCCGAGCCTGCAACTTGTCCAGTCGTCTGTGCCAAAGAACAAAACCGTTAAATATACGCGTTTTGTTTGACCCGATTCCAGAGTCATTGTGAAAATTACTGTTCTCCGTGTCAGGCGAAGCCAAATTGCGGCTTCATCATGATGCATTGTGAATTGTTCCAACCCAGATCGACTTTCCATCCATCAAGCCTCAAATATCCCCGCATAAAAAGCGTGAATTTTTGTGGCACACAGAAGCAAATATTGGTCGAAACAAGTTTCATGTACTCTCAAATGCAAAATGAGCAAGAAACATTTCCTTTACGGTACGCACAGTATTTTTCCGTCTTATCGCCTGGTGTCAATGCAGTTCAATTTGAAAAGTTATGCTGTCTGATTTCAAGTTTTTGTTGCGTGTTTTGACAAACGAGCTGGGCAAATCTTACCGTGGCTTTGACAAATCAATTTGTTGGGGAACAGGGCTTTGCATCCATTGTGTTTTCAGTCGCAGCTGTGAGCTTGATGTCTGTGTTGGCCACAACCTACGCAGGCTTTGACCCAAGCAACCTGGTTGTGTACAGAGCGGTGGACCAAGGTCTGACTGAAATACCAGACGACATCCCGGAAGATGCATACCAGGTAAGCATTGAAGCAAACACTGTAGACGTGCTCATATGTTCTCAGAACAGCATCAGAGACACCAAAATTCACAACATTTGTGGCTCCAAAAGTTGGGCCGTTGTGTAAAATGGTCAACATTGTCGGAAACAACAGTTGTGAAAGAGCCTTTCCTGTCACGCAGAAGGTGGCCTGTCGTGTCACACAAAAGGCTTTGAAAACATTTGCTCAATCCTTTTGTGGAGACCTGCTCTGTTGTTTTGCAGGTCAGCATTATTGGAAACAACATCTCCTTCCTGCCTGCTGGAGTCTTCTCCCACCTCCACAGCTGCGTGGTGATGGATCTGTCCGAAAACCACCTCACTGAAGCCTCCTCTGGGGGAGTTTTCACCAACATGGACACATTGGAGATACTCAAACTTTCATACAACGAATTTAGTACCCTGCCAGGTAACTTATGCGAAGGACTTGTAAATCTGAGGCGTCTGGATATCATAAACAATCAGCTGACCCAGATTCCCAAAGGTTTGTTTGATGGACTTCACAATTTAATTGTGCTGGAGATGTGGCACAATGACATAGGATCCCTCTCTGTTGAAGTGTTCAAGGACCTGACCAGCCTAGAAGCATTGATGTTGTCCTCCAATGAAATACCTGCTCTACCAGTTGGAATTTTCAGCAGCCTGCAGAACTTGATGGTTTTACACCTGAACTGGAATCAGATTTCCACCTTGTCCAAGGGAACTTTTGCTGAGCTCTCTCAACTGGTTTTCTTGGGTCTCAGTCACAACACACTCAATTCAATGGAATCTGGAAGCTTTGATGGGTTGACATCACTCTCCACACTGGACTTAGAGGACAATCAGCTCACACTGATACAGATGGGAGTCTTTCAACACCTAACCAGTCTAACCAAGCTAAATTGGAAGAAAAACAAACTGAGCACAATTGAAACTGGAGCACTGGATGACCTGCAGTTGCTGGTTGAATTGCATCTTCAATACAACAATCTCATGGTGATTCAAGAAGGACTCTTGAATGAATTGAAGTCCTTGAGCACTCTGAATGTCAACAACAATCAACTTATTGAGATACAAGGGGGAGCCTTGCGTGGGTTGGAGAACTTGTGGGGTGTCAAGTTGAGCAACAACAAACTCTCAAATCTGCCTGAGGACATCTTTTCTGGGTTGGACAACGTGCATACCACTTCTTTGTCCCACAACAGTCTTCAGTCCCTACCTGAAGATCTATTTCATGGTTTGGAAAACCTCCAAGCAATTGATTCGCTCGGGCTTTTTGGAAACAACTTGGAGTCCTTGCCGGCAAAATTGTTCTCTGGTTTCAGGAATTTGAAATGGCTAAATCTTGCCAATAACAGTCTCATTTCATTGCCATCTGGATTGTTCTCAGATCTTTTGCAGTTATACAAACTGTACCTGAGTCATAACAATCTCGCTACACTGTCCCGTGGCCTCTTCCAAGGATTGCACAAGTTGGAGAATCTCTACCTGGAACACAACAGGCTGAGCATCATTGAGACAGAGACCTTCTCTGGATTGGCAGAGCTTTTGGAGCTGCACCTGGATCACAACAGAATCATTGCTCTCCATTCTGGTGCTTTTGATGGCCTTCCAAAACTTCTTGTTCTTCAGTTGGATTTCAACAACTTGACTTCATTGATCAATGAATCCTTCAGGCAACTGAGCAAACTTGTGGATTTGAGATTGGCAGGGAATCAGATTTCAGAGATTTCAGAAGCAGCTTTCCAAGGTTTGACCAATCTTGAAAAACTATACTTGAACAACAACAGCCTGGCGACACTTCCCAGTGGTTTGTTTGCAGGTCTTAGAAGTCTGTACTATTTTCACATTGAACACAACAACTTGATGTCATTTTCAGATGGGTTGTTTGAAGACACAAGGGATCTTTGGTATGTTTTTGCCTCTGACAACAACTTGACCACTTTGTCTCAGAGCATGTTTGGGTCTGAGTTTCAGCCTGATAACATCATCTTTGACCTGAACAACAATCCTCTGGTCTGGGACTCCAGGCTGTGCTGGGTTGAGGCAGGGATGGAGGAGGGGTGGATCAGGGTTTACATGAGGGCAGCCAATTCCTCAGTGAACGTGGTGCCAGATAAGTTGGAAGCCATTGGTTGTGACAAGTACAGGACAAAAATGAAACTTCACTGAGAATTTGCCACGCACTGTTCTTCGGCCTGAAATTCACTTCACACACAACCGAAAATTTCAGAGCGAAGACAGCTTTCACTCTTCCAATGATTGAGAGACGAATAAAACTGTGCAAAAAGAGTCGTAAAAAATAGGATTTGAAAGATTTTTGACAAAACAGCGAGAGACATGGGCCGTGCTATCCTTTTGCACTTTGCTTTCACACACGCGATTTCTTTCGTCTGAACAAACAAATCCATTTGGGATTCAATCGTTCGCCCCAAGAAGGATCGAGGAATGTTGTGTTTTCACCCTCTGCGCTGCGAACCTTCCCAGGAAAGTCATTCGCATGTACACGTTGTCTGAATGCTTCACCAGTGCAATTTTATTCTCTGGTAGTCAATCCGAGGGGAGAGTGCCGCTTTCAACTCAAAATTCTCAACCTTGCTGACACATAAAATCTCAATGGCCCAAAGTTTACTTTTTTGTGACCAATGGTTCTGTTTCTTGATAGGAAGACAAAGGGCAGATATACAACTGCAACTTTTGTTTGTGTTCCTCGTCTATAGCGGGAAACATTCGATTTCCATGGAGTATTCCCGACAACATCCAGGCACCACAAAACGACGCCGCTGAGAGAAACAACGGACACTTGGCTCTGAGACTGCGACCTCCAAAAATGGGAGTCGAGCCTGTTCCTACAGCAGGCTTCAAATCCGAACAGGGCGGGACAAGTCTGCACCAGGCATTGTACTATCATTGTGGGTCTTCGTGCAAACAGTGCGCTTTGTAGATCTTCAGGGCTGGTTCAAACGACGCAAGCGGAGACCGAGACAAGATGGCCAAGCATTCACCTGGGGCGAAAAGAAGTCATCGCCCATCCACATCCTGCAGTAGTGGAGACTTTGGGCTGTGCGACGTTGCTTGACTTGCCCTCCATCTACCTCCGTAAAATTGCGAGAGATAAAATTTCACTGCACAGAGTGCCTCGTATTGCACAAGACTCCCCTCAGCGTAGGCTTTTGAGCTCCCGAGTCTTCCACGCATACACGCCACACAGTATTCCCAGGATCAGTACTCCTCTCATGACCAGCACATACACGAGTACCACGGCGGGGTACCTCCACCGCGCGCAGCACTGCCTCACCACCCGCTCCACCAGCCTCTGCCGGCGCTGCCCTGGAGGGAACTCGCCCCTGGAGACGCCCAGAAAAGCCCACCAGGGGGAGTCTGCCTCGACGGCGCGGCTCCACAGGAAGTCGCCCCAGAGCGCGACGACCAGCCAGAAGAGGACGTGTTCCACGAGCCGGCGACGATAAACTGCAATGGAGGTGGGTGAGCGTGAGGAGGGTTTCGCGCAGACACGCACGCACACTTTGGTACACACACACACACACACACACACACACACACACACACACACACACACACGTACTGCAGAAGAAATACCGAAACGCCATCCACACTCACGCACGCAGAGCCACACACGCACACACACACACACACACACACACACACGCAATTGCACAACAACAACAACGCGCCCGCTGTTCTGTTCGCATTCCTCGTTCCCAAAATCCCACCTCTCCCAACGTGACTTGTCACGAACACTCGACTATGTGAGAACATTTTTTGCATTCCAACGGCGCTTTGTCAAAGCCATCTTGGGCAATTGAAATTCCTACTTTTGGACACCAGACCGTCAGAGTTGAGCGGTATGATCTCGACTGCACTGACTCACTTTTATCGAGGCTGTACCCGCACACGTGTCCCAGGCTGAACTCCTCCCGGCACGACGGGTACGACTCGGTCGGTCGGGCGTCGAACCAGCGCAGACGGCCCGCCGCCGCCTCGCGGAGCAACCAGCACGTCTGGGGAGACGGGAGAGGGACGGGTCAAACACACACACACACACACACACGTACACGGACACGGACAGAAAACACGGGTATGTGTCAACACACACACACCACACACACACAGACACATACCACACACCACTTCACGGACACACACCACACACACACGGACACACACACGGACACGGACACGGACAGAAAACACGGGTATGTGTCAACACACACACACCACACACACAGACACATACCACACACCACTTCACGGACACACACCACACACACACGGACACACACACGGACACACACACACACACACACACACACACACACACACACACACACAGGGGCAAAGGACGTCAGACATGCACGCACAGGCACACGCACAAGCACGGATAGGCACACACCGGCACGCAGCATCTCGCTTCAACAATGTCCGCAGAGACAGACAGACAGACAGACAGACAGACAGACAGACAGACAGACAGACAGACAGACAGACAGACCAAAAACAGCAAGAAAATCCACACACAGGGTCTCGTGAAAACTCAGTCGACATTTCTGAAAACAGCAAACCCACTGGTGCATCAAGGTTCAGGCAAGCGCAACTGTTCCACCGTTTCGTTCAGCAAAGGGTCCGATGAGTTCAAACTTAAATGGTGGGGAAAGGTTTTTGTGTCAATGGGAACAATGCACGTAGATCCCTCAGAGCAGTTGTTGGGCGAAAGACGTCTCTCAGCTCCACCCTGACTCACCTCCGCGCACTGCACGACGACACCCTTCAGATGCACCGCAAACGGCTTTGCTGCCGTCCCCTCAAACACTCTTTCATTGCTCAGTCTCAGATCCACGTTAAACGCCAGCAACAACTGATCCAGGGACGCCAGGCCCTTGAAGGCTCCTGGATCCAGGGTCACAATGCTGTTGTGTTGCAGCAACAGCACTCTGAGTTTATCCAGGCCTGTAAACATTGCAGCGTAGATTGAGGTCAGGTTGTTGTGATCCAGATCCAGGATCTCGAGGTCCCCCAGGTCCCGGAAGGCGCCGGACGTGACGTCACGGATCTGGTTCCCGGTGAGGTGGAGCGCCCTCAGGCGGGAGAGGCCGGCGAGGGCGTCGCGGGGAAGCGTCGTGATGTCGTTATGCTCGAGCGAGAGACGCAGCAGACTTCTGCAACAAGACAAGCGAATACAAGGGAATTTATTTGCGTGTGTGTGTGTGTGTGTGTGTGTGTGTGTGTGTGTGTGTGTGTGTGTATGTGTGTGTTTTGTTTTTCTTTGGGTGGAGCGCAGGGTGCTGTGAGCTGTGCCGAAAGTCCCCCCGTCTGCACGTGGATGGGCGTTGTGTCCCTTCAAGTTAGTGGCCGTTCGGGCATCCAGGCCCGCATCAAAATCAAAGGCATTGCACTAGCATTGCACCGGCAAGTGGACCGTCTCTGCGACCTTCCATTCATCAAGACAGACTGCGCGGGTTTTCGTGATCGCGCACCTCAATGAACATTGGGGCGTTGCGGAACTCAAACTGCAGCCGCTTCAAATTAACGGCACCAAGACTAATGATCTTGTTTGCTGAAGCCGTATACCTGCGTTTGTCGCGTGCTTTTCGGCCACTGCAAATTGACTGCAAATTGCAGATTGGCCGCACCAAAGCCTGTTCACGCCATCGTGCTTTCCGTGCTCTTGGTAAACCGAGTCTTTGTAGGGGAACCCAAGTTCTGGCAGCTGTGCAACACACGTTGCCACCTTTGGAACTGATGACGCCTTTTGTGCGCTCGTTTGTACATGTGAACAATCAACCTGATATTTGCAGGAAAAGGGTCGCCATAGAACTTCACCCCCCCCTAGGTACATCTCGCACAGATTGTTTTGCCTCGTGCCTCACCCGGTCCTCCTGAAGGCGTGTTGCTCGATGTCCTGGAGCCCACAGCTCTGCAGCTCCAGCACCTCGAGCCTCCCGAGCCCCGTCAGCATCGTCCCGCGCAGCGACCCGCCCAGCGGGTTGTACCTGCAAGGACCAGGCGGGTAAGAGTCATGCAGAATCCGTCCATATGGTCACACAAATCACAGCGCATTCTCCGACCGAGATTGGGATCAACAGACACAAGAATTAGGTTTGAGTGAAATGGAACCAAACGGTCGTTGAAACCACTGGTGTGGTTCCAGGTTTGTTTGACGAATCCCATGTCTTCTGTGGTTTCGTGGGACGAAACTCCAAAGATTAGTCTGGGTCAAAACTTTGCAAGTTCGCAGCGAATCAAAATCGCAAAGGTGTGACAGTGCAATGGTGCGCTTGAAAACCAACTCAACACAGGAAAAAAGAAAAGCGAATGGTGGTCGCTCCACTCTAAAACCGGTCCAACAAGCCACGGACAACTCAGCTGTTGCGATGAAACGCCAACAAAATCCAAAATAATCAGCAGAAAATTCTGGGGGTCGTATATTTTTTAGGGCCAGGAAGAGGCCCGAGCTGTCCCTGCCTCACGGATATGCCAGAGGGTGTGCACCCAGCAAGCCACTCACCCGAGGTGCAGTGTGTGGAGAGTATGTCAACTCTGCAGCACAAGTGCGTGAACGGCCAAAGTATAATTTGGGACAGGCCGGGGTCTGCCACCCCCCCCCTCAGATTCCCTGTTCACAGCCCACAGGTGGGGTGCATTAAGTGTTCAGGGTCCCTCCCCAACCTTGATCTGCCACTCACCCCAGATGGAGCGAACGGAGGCGAGGCATGGAGATGAACGCATCCTGTTCTATGCCCGTCACGTTCAGGTGCGACAGGTCGAGGTGCGCGCAGTGCGCCACGGCGTCGAGCGCGCTCAGCAGCACGGCGCCCGGCGGGTCGAGGCGCGGGCGGCGGCACGGGCTGCGGGGGGAGGCCGCGGCGGCGCCGGGGAGGTCGGGCCCGGCCGGGCGGGGGTTCAGCGCCTGGGCGGACGCAGCGTGAGTGGCGACGTCATGAATGGGCGGGACCGCGGCGTGGTTGAATCCGAGGGCGGGCGCAGAGCTGGGAGGGATGACGGCGTCGGGTAGATGGGCGTGGGCGGCGCCGAGGTCGGGTGGACCGACGCCGGGCCCATGTGCTGAGGCGGCGTGTTGGAAGTGGACCAGAGTCAGCAGAATCACTGAATACACCACCATGATATCTGGAAAGACATGGAGTCAATGCTGTGTGCGATTTGCGGTATTCTGCATGAAAATACATGTGACAGGAATTTGTGCAGTTCTGCTCATTGTGGATTGAGCCTGGCCATTCCACTCTGCGTAACGAAAAGGCCATTCTGGAATTGCTTTTGGAGGCAGTTTGCACCTGAAGAAAGGGACCCACATTTTGACTCGTCCAGGCTGATTTTCGGCGGAGTTTGGACTCCATGCACGTATCGAGTACCGACAGGCAGATCCTGTAAGCCGTACGTACCGAGAAAGCAAGCTGATCTGTGTCGCGACATGTCGCCCCTTCCAGCCGACGCACGGTCGTCCTTAATTGAGCTTCATTTTAAATCCAAGTCGATTCCTTTTCAACAATTCTCACAACCTGCAAGTTCGCCTCGTTTTCAATTGTTTTTCGATCGGTCAATCCGTCGTGCAATGTCTTTGTTCGTCCCTGTACCATGGCAGTGCCTGTTTCCATTTTATCTCCAGAAAGGAAACTTGCGAGTTCAGGCACCCTTGATGTTGCGTGCTGCACACATCTAGGTCACAGGCGTGTACATAGTGGATATGGCGATTGAGGACTCGTGCCCATATTTGGAAATCACTCTCGCCATCACTCTCTTCGCGCCAAATTTGGAGAAATCGCTCTGCTAGCGTTTGTGCGTTCAGTGTGGTCTGATGAGTTGGTCCGACTGAAGCTTGTGATGGGTTCTGCTGGATTTGACAGCGGCAAGTCCCTGGACTTGCGAGAGCGAACCAGAAACGTTCTATGTTTTGTTTTTCTTTCTTTGGTTTGAAAGGACAGTATCAAGTGGCCCCGAACGCACAACAGGTCCTGCAGTTCGACGAACTGAAAAAAAGAACTTGTGCTCGATTCCAACATGTCAAGAGTTTTATTTTTGAGGTTCTGAAACAAGAACTTTCCACCTCGCTTTGGCTGTGAAATTGACTTTTTTGGTGCAAAAATAGCACAAATTTGCTGTTCTCTTTCCCCCGTCAACAAGTCTTGAGCAAAACGAATGTCATGTGAAAAGAAAGAATTGTTCAGCAAACAGAAAGGGGTCCACCATTGTTCATGACAAAAAAGACCCTTTCTGGAAATCTGTTCGTTCGAGGGTCAAATTTCAAAAAGACAGAAGTCAAAGCAAACCACAAAACCAACTTTGCAAAGCGTCACACCAGTTTTACAACGAACAAAAAATTTAAAACCGTCCAGGGCGCTCTTGCATCAATGCATCAAGGCGCACACTTGTCAGCCTCACAGGCCTTGAGCTCATCGTAAACAACCGTCGCCCTGGCGACCAGCTTATCCAGAATCTCAGCGTATTCCGGGCGGTCCACCCTCGTCTCGGGGGTGGAGGGCAGGAAGCAGTTGTTTTCTTTCGCAGTTTTGAAGAAATCTCCCATGAAGTCGAATTGAGGCTTCATGTCTTCAGGAATAGGAGGCCAGTTGTTCATCGAATCTTGAAAGTCGATCTGCACGAACTCGCAGAAGCGACGCAGCGTGGATTCTGCCATTGCAAAAGGGAACAAATATGTGACACACGACATGTATGCTTTATTGTTCTTTGTGTGGGAGGGGGAGGGGTGTACCAAAACCTTTTCTCCGATCGACGCAGCAGGGAATGCAGAACAGCTGCAAAAGGACAGATCAGACAACAACATCTCAAGTCCAACACCACTCCTGTAATATCTGTCTGTCTGTCTGTCTGTCTGTCTGTCTGTCTGTCTGTCTGTAGGACTGTCTACGCACCTGGATCCCTCTGCAGATCATCCGAATTGATAATGAGAGGTTTATATCCCTTCGTCTCCACCACCCAGTCGTACACCCGTTTGATCTCGGCCCAAGAACACTCGTGCAGCTCTTTCCCTGCAGGCCTGTTCTTGCACTTTCCTGTGAGAAAAGAAACATCGGATGTATGATGTATCCAATGTCTTCACGTATGCAGAGCAATGAAATTGAGTTCCGATGGGGAACAGCTCAATTTTGCACCTGCCTCCAGGTTGGTGGGTTTTGGTGCAAGAAAATGAGACAGTTCTACGTGACTGATCCAGACGCACAAAGTTTAGGGCACAAACATGTTTGCGCCGCATCCATGGGATGGGCCCACAGAACCCTGGCCACAGGTTCCCGCCCACACGACCCCGCCCATACGACCCGGCCCATACGACCCCGCCCACACGACCCCGCCCACACGACCCCGCCCACACCAGCCCGCTCACACCACCCCGCCATTGGCGCCTGTTGTCCCTGACTCACCTTTCATTGATACGTGCAGACAATTGACAGGAAACTCGTCGATGATCTGCATCCAGGACCGGATGCTCTTCAGCGGGTCCCGGATGATGAACACGTGGACGTAGTCACGTGGGATGACGTCATCCATCGTGCCCTTGTCCAGGTGCGTCTTGAAGCGGTACGTCATTTCTTTGACGAAAACCTCATTGAAATCTGCAAGTCAAAATCGCGTTGGCTGCAGGTATTGATTGTGGTTGCAGGGATTCATGGGTCACATCCAGGGGCTCAGTCCAGGGTTGGGCCAGGACCAGGCCAGTTTTGGCCGAGTCAAGATTCCACCTTCTTGAGAAAGTAACTTGGAACATCACATCAACAGAAGGCTTTCTTCGAATGAACTGCGCTGCCACTTTTCGAGATTTCGCAGTTCAAACCACGGGGATTGAGAGGTGGAGTCTAACTGACCCTCGTAAGAACAGCTGAGCTCCTCCCAGAGGTCCTTCCAGCTGCAGCCCGGCAGAGGGAGCTCCTCGTCCCGGGGCCACCCCGCCGGACGCTTGCTGTCGTAGAAGTCCGAGCCATCCACCAATGCCTCTCGATCCTCCCCGAAGTAGGACGTCTTGATGGAAGGTTCGTGTAGAACCTGCAAGCATCACTCACTCTGCATGATTGTTCTCTTGCTCATCCAGAGCGTTGGCCTCCTTGGGTCCACAGACCCTGCAAGCAAATGCTGATGTGCCTTTTTTTACCATTGTTGCCAAATGGTGGATCCCAGAGCCTGGATCCACCAGAGCTGGTGATGATGCAATGGTTTGGTCTGGATTGGGGTCTGATCTTGAAGAGAGCCCAGCAACCAGGAGTGCGCAGAACAGGTTCGCCAGAGCTCCAGGATCCGCTGAAGACCCTTCACCCCATAATAAATCCTACTTATCCTTGGCGCGGACCCTTCCTGACCTCACACCCTGCCCCACCCCCACAGCCCTGACGCCTGACCTTGCAGCTGTTCCTGGCGAGCATGGCGCGAGTGAAGGCGGTGGAGAGACTCCGAGTCACCGCCCACAGCAGAATCCGCCTCTGACCCATCGTCTCCAATGCAGCCGAGAGTAACACCCGTACAGGCACCTGTGACCTGTGGAAGAACTGCAGAAAGTTTTTATTGAATGGAGTCCTGAATTAGCACCTGATTCTTGCACGCGCATATGACAATTGTGGGGTTTGGTGTGATCAACCGTTGCCTCAAGAAGTTCCCCGTTTTTTCGGGGTTTTTTGCGTTTCTGCCCCAGTATTTTCGGCTGAAATTTTTCCTACCTTGCTGCAAAACAGGTGGTGCAGTTTGAATTCGCTTTTGTGCTGCCAAGGCAACAAAACGGCTCGAACAAAGAACCACCTTTACTGTGTTCTCAGAAACCAACAACAGCATGACGTGGTCGGGTGTAAAGCATCTGCGTGTGCGCACATCTGACGCAAGGGAATAAAACTATCTCCAGCGATCACAGCTGGAAAATGCATTGGTTTTTCTGTTATTTAATTTGAACATTCTTGTAAAAACTAGCAGCCAAGCTTGTGTTTTGTGTGAGTGTTTCACGCACACGTGTGTAGCTTGAACGTTCCAAAATGGACCGTGACCCTCAGGTCTCGACCTTGACCTTCGGGTGGGCTCAGGGCTGAAATTCTTCCGAATGTGACGAAAGCAAGCAGAATCTGTGTGGCATGGCGTACAAGGGGAGGAAATCAAAATGTTTGCAGGATTGGGACCCCCTACCCACCCGTTCTCCCTCCCTCTTTCTGTCCCTCCATGCTCTCGTGTCTGGACCCCACGGGAGGGCAACTCCATTTGCAACACTCATCTGAGCCTGTGCTAGACCAAAGGCCGACGACAATCTCCCTCAATCGTTTTTGTGTCATTTCAAACTTGAAAGAACCTGCACGAGTGTCTCCCCTACTCGCCAGGAAGGAGCCACTGAAGTTGCGATCAGAAGTCACCAGAGGATATGGTAGGGAAGGACACATTTTCGCCAGCAGTCTGAAAATTCAATTGGCTCTGGAATCTGATTCACCCGCTTCGCTCTGTCTGCAAACACGTTTCCGGTGTGATTTCAGGGGGCGGCAGGACACCCCCCCCCCAAATCCGTAAAACAATACAGAAAACTTGTCAACACAACATGGTTTTGTTGTTTCAGTTGTAATCTCCACCCTGTTGCACAAAAGGCACTCCATCCCGTCTCTGTCAACCAAATCCTGGTTCCCCGTTTCAAAAAATAGCTCCATGGAGCTCACGGTGATTTGAGGAAATTCTGATTTCGCTCACTCTGATTTTGCTTACTTTGTTTTGTCAAAAATTCTTACTTTTTCACTCAACATTCACAATTTGGGAACTCATTTAGCACACATGCAAATGGAACAAATTTAACCAAATGGAACTTTTACACAT
>JAAUXT010129016.1_pt1 | contig 18829 bp, 25 predicted proteins | sample 7278171 | NCBI WGS metagenome assembly JAAUXT01 (sample SAMN14350112, study PRJNA611818) | marine sediment metagenome | isolation source: surface marine sediment (1.8m) | place: French Polynesia: Moorea | collected 2018-08 | reverse complement strand
TGTCAATTCACACATACAGAATGTCACTTTACACAGACAGAATGTCAATTTACACAGACAGAGTTTCAATTTACATAGCGGTATGAGAGGAGGATGCGGATTCAGGCTACACATGTGCTATTTTAATATAGGTTGGAAATTGATTCCAAGTTCGCAATGGCTATCGATTTGCAGCCTGATATTGATAGTCTGCGAGTATTTGAGGGAATTGGAAGAATGGACAATGTTTTGGTCGTAAAGCGCGTAGGTCGCTGATCAAAGGCACCAACAACCATTGCCAATTGGGCATGCAGAACACACCTCGCAGCGCAAAATGCAAATGCGAACCCTGCAGGTTCCCTGCTTTGTCTCCAGTGACGCCACTTTGGAAGCGTTCTCTCCGGTCAAAGAATGTTTTGTTCTCAAACACCTGTCACGCGCCTGCAAGTCTGACACGTGTGCGTGAATGATAACGACCCCTCTGATGAAACAGTTGTTGATCGCCGACACATGAAGCGGATGCTGGACAAGCACGTGTTATCTGCTGCAAGAAATTGGGTACAAACGATATTCTGATTCACTTGCTCGAAATTACTTTCCCTTTGACAAGCGAAGCTTCAGTGCAGTGAAATGTGCTTGTCTCTGAATGAGTGGCCCGAGGGAAGAAGCCAGGTTTTCTCAACAAAATATCCAATGTTGACTCAGGTGGCACTGGCCAGATGGACCGGTCGGGGAACAATACCAGCCAATTGAGAGGATGTTTCGTGAAGGGTTCCCCACATCTCAGGCTGCACAATTTGTGAGCTGATCTCTCAAACAACTGCAGGAAGCAAATCTCAAAATTTCCCCTTCGACTGAACAAGAGGATCGAAGTCAATGAGACCGCGGCACCATACAGTAAGCATGCATTGTGCTCAAATACGAGGTATTGTTCCAGCAAATAGGCCAAAACTGGTGCTTCACCCAAACCTGGGAAGGGAGGGGCAAAGTAAAGTGGCACAACTTGGTTTGAGTGAAGCATTTCCTGGAGGGTAGACCAGCCTGTTTCCTGGAAACATGGTCAAGTACCAATTGTTGTTTTGGTAAACAGCACAAGTACACACACATACACCATGGGCTTGAAATGGAATCCCAGCAGCTGATGACCACGACGAAAAATTTGTGGACGATGCGGCTGAGAAGAGAACAAACAGGCTGTTTCCAAAGTGTTGAGAATGTCACTCAACTGACCAGTGCGCGGAGGCTGAGCAAACCGTGCCAAAAGTCGGTTGCAAGTTGTTGCGGACACGATCAATTGGTAGGATTCCCAGAGCCTTTTCCACGTGTCGAATTTCGATGAGGTCCAACTGCGAACACTGGCAATGAGCCATCGGATGCAGGTGGGTTTTCAGGACACAAAATTTAAAACGTGCTGTTCTTGGACGACAAAGTAGACCAGGTCAATTGGAAGCGTGGCTTGGGTGCGAGGGAAGCAAGAGTATCCAAACTTTTTCTTCCACAAACGCATTTTCAGCGTCCTATTCAGGCCTTGCAAAAAGGGTCAAACAAACGAAGCTATTCACGCATCTGCCCCAGGCTGCACGGCCACGCTTGACGGGACAAGTGACAAATGTCCCGAGAATGCTCATGTGAAAAACAAGCATGTCTGTCCAGGTGATTTAGTCTCCACACAGCAACCCGCAGGCCATTTCTCCATGTTGAACCAACTCTGTTAAACAATTTGAGGAACATTAAGGTGTGACAGTCTTGATCAAGATCTGTCGGGCTGAAGTTGAAACAAGCGTTTTCAGTGGATTTGAGTTCCAATGTGGGACCCGCCAAAACAAGAATGACCTCTGGCAGGAAAAAAATACCTGGTCACCAAGCAACTTCCAACTCCTGACTGAGACTGGGGCGACGAACAAGTTTGAGCTTCCCGTCAAGCTTTTCTGTCTCGACAGGAACCTAGTGTTTGCAAAGCAGCCGCACCCTGCCAACTTCCAATGAATTCACGCATCACAGACCGCAAAACACACAAATCGACTCACTTGTCCTTCCATTCATCTGCTTCCGTCTTGTATTTCCCAACTTCGATCTGCAGCTTGGCTTTTTCTTTGGACAGTTCGTCGAGCAGTTTTCTGGCGTCCGCCAATTCCTTCTCGAACAGAACCTTCACGTTCGTCCTCTCTCGGGTCACCGTCTCCTCTTGAGCTCGAATCTGCTTCGTCAGCTGCGAATTTTCAGTCTCCAGGAACCTGACGCGGTCGATGTATGCTGCCAGACGATCGTTGAGACTCGCCAACTCATTTTTTTCGGCCAACCGAGAAATGGCTACAGGTGAGGGCGGCCGATCCCTCCTGCTCGGAGATTTGCCCGGAGTTCCACTCGGGGTTTTGCTGCCGCTGGACGTCGTTGTGGTGGTCGTCGTCACCGTTCTCTTACTCCTACTAGACATGGCTGCGAAGTGCTGTCCTCGAAATCAGTTGTAAATGTGTACTTGCACGGGAAGTTGCTGTAAAAGCCGGCCACAAAATGCAGAACGGTTGGTCTCGAGCAAAATGGCGGCAGGACGCGGGCCGGCGACACGTGACTGGCGCTTCCGTCTCCGACGTCTGTTGTGCAACGCATTCCATAGCGTAAATGCGCTTCACAAAATATTTACAGAAACGGTGTATTACGAAAAATTTTTCCCATATCTGAAAACACAAGGAAAAATAATTTTATCATGAAGCAACATGTGGTGAAGGCCACAACTTCGCGCACTCAACTCCCGCGGCGCAAGTGAGGAGACGCAGTTCGTAGCAGCCGCCCCCCAACAAGAACACTTCTATCCTCCCACAGAAGCAAAACCGATGTCCAAGCTGAAATCTGTACCAGCTGATCATGAAGTGGTCAGCTTGTTGACAAAATTGGTATGAAGATCAGTTTCCTACCTCAAATGACAAGATTTTGGGAGATAATGATTCCACGAATCACAACTTTTGTCTGGTTTTGTCCAGATCAACATTGGAGTTTTGGGTACCGCTCAATTTATCGATCCAGATCACTGGATCACTGTTTTGGACGGGCAGCGATTTACCTGGTGGCCCTTCTCGTTGGAAGATTGCAGTAGATCGATTAAGATGGGCCAAATCACGTTCTTCTGCCACCAAGCCATGATCTGGATCAGCAGTCTCGTGAACTGAACAGCACCCAGATCTGTGTTTCTTCCAGTCTTGGCATTTGCAATGGAAAGCTGAAGTGCCCGCGACAGCCACTGTGTGGAAACTTTCGTTTCTTATTTATTCTTGCAGGACGTTCCTGAAGTGAAAGGAGACCAGCCACTGAATCCGTACACAGAACTGCAGATATTCCAGACACACACCGACATTGTGCGGCTGTTGTTGAGGATCGATTCAGCCAGGTAAAGTACAGTGTCTGGTGACTTCTGCAGGTGTCAGAAAAATGTTTCCGTGTGACCTCGGTGAGTATGCACATGTGCAAACAACAGCTTTTGCCTGTTGCAGGTTTGCTTCAGCTGCTGATGATTGCCAGGTGATAATATGGGACATAGAGGTACGCCAAATGAGGGTCTGAGGTTTGTGTATGTGTCTTTAGTTATTTTACGCAGTGGATCCCCGAACAAATCAACCTTTTTCTCTTTGTGTGATTTGTTAGATCAATCAGAGGGTGCACGTTCTTCGAGGACATTCTCGGCCAGTCAGTTGTTTGTCTCTGCTCAACACTCAAAAGCAGCAGAGTGAAGTGACTTTGCTGACAGGCGCTTCAGACAAACTGATTTGTGTATCCTTTTCTGAAAATGCTGAATTGCTTCGATTCTTGTGGACCATCGTCTTCACAGACTTCCAAAAACAAGGCTTACCTTGTTCAGTTCATGCTTGGTGCAAGCAGGGCAGATCCATTTGTCTTTCTTCAGCCACCTGTAACTTTTTCCTTGACTCCGGGCACAGTTGTGGGGTGTTGAAACAGGACTTCTCCTTCGAACTGTCACGAGTCACCAAGGTCCAGTGCGGGTAAGGTCCTTGAAGTGCAGTGTAGCCACCGCGGAATGTGTGCAACAAAAAGATTGTTTCACCTCCTGCCTGCTTTTGCTGGTCTCTTCATTCCCCAGTTAACCTGCTTGCAGTGCCTTGCCAGTTTGAACAAGAAAAATGCGTTCTGTGCTGCTGGTGAAACTTTGAGCGTGTGGACTTCTTGTGGGAAATTGCTGACAAAACTGGACAGGACAGAAGAGGAAGGTACGTATGCTCGAGGAGTGAGGTTGTCTTCGTGTACTTTCGTGACGGCCATCAAACCCCATTGTTTGCAACATTTCTTGCGTTCAAACAAAACACAAGGAACTGCTGACAAAGTTTCAAAAGCTTTCAATTTTTCAATATGCGAAGTGATCCTCACTGAATTTTAACAATGATTCTGTTTGGTGTTCGAATCTCAATTCTTGCCGGTCACCCCTGTGACGAGTGTCATGTTTGTTGCGTGTTTCAGACATTCAACATATCATTGTTCTCGGGGAGGACACAGTTGTGGCAGCGGCAGACAAGGATCTCTGTGAGTCTCTGCGCCAATCATCAGGTCTCTTTTCTCCCGAGTCAAGAATATCAAAGGCCAAGTTTTGATGGTTTCAAAATTCCTCAGTGTTTGTTTTTCACAGCTGTGTTCAAGTGCTGCGAGCGTGAAGAGCTCGACGGAAGCAGGACATGCAGTCTGCAACTTGCAGCCAAACTGCAAAAGCACCCAGATTCCATCAGGTGCTTGAGTTTTATCAGTGGTGAGCACGTTCTTCCCTGCAGCACGTCGGTCACTTTGAGCGTGCTTTGTTTGTTTTGACATAGAGGATGTCGTCTTGATCTTGAGTGGTCGTAGGTCATGAATCTCTTCAGCACTGCGACTTTTTGAGGATGCCAAAAATATGTACGTTTTTTGTTGCAGATACAGTCTTCGCGAGCGGCTCCCTGGACGGGACGGTGGTGGTGTGGTCGTTCCGGGAGGCCGCGTGGCACCAACTTTGGGAACATGTCGACCCTCGCGCAGGAGAAAAGACGACAAGCAGCTGCAGCGTGCAGGCCATGCTACCGCTTGCAGAGGTGCTGCGGAAAGCAACAGTGATTCCAAGCGTGATTTTTGTGATAGGAAATGCTCAATCTCAGTGGGAAGAACTTGTTGACATGGCTTACAGATGCCAAGCTTTCTTTTTGGTTCCCGTCGAGGGAAAACTTACAATTGAAGACGGATGTTCTTTCTTCGCCCAATCTGTATGCGAACAGTGTGGTTGACACTTGCTCATTGCAGAAGTGTTTGGTGGTGGCAGTTGGCTGTGGCTTTGCTGTGTTCGACATCGTGACGGGAAAACTCTTGACTGAAAGACCAAATGCCCACCGACTGAAAATACTCCATCTGCAGTTCATAAAAGACAGGTGTGTTTCAAGGCCTGACAAATTGCTACAACGTTTTCAAGAAAAAAGTTCGTATGTCTTGGTTTCAACTGTCTGTGAGCAAACGTGTTTGAGCTTCAATTTTAGAGTCTCAAACAAAATCGAAATGTGTGAACGAGGACCGCTTTGTGTATCGACTTGTTGCCTGCAGAGCGACCTTACTGACGTGCAGCGAGGACGGCGGGATTCGAATTTGGGGTCGCGAGCTCAACAGCACGAGAGAGAGCTGTACCGCCAACTGGGACAAAGCCATCGACCACTTCTTGAATCTGACGTGAGTTTTCAGTGTTGCCCTTTGTGCACTCTAACCGCGTGATATGGGTGATCTTGGCTGTGGTGACAACTTTGCAAACCCGTCTTTTCGCGTGACACTCACAAAGATCTAAATGTCACGATGTGCTTTCATTTGTTGCAGAAGCCACTTACAGAATGTTCAACTCGACTTATTGGGCGAGTGTTTGGGGCACACGGGGCCAGTGCATGTAAGTGCTGAGTTTGGGAACAAAAAGTCCTCCTGACTTCGTGAATTCTTGAGGCAGACAGGAAAACGCGCACCTAGTATATTTTATTCCCTTTTACTGTCCGTGTTCTTGTGGACAAGGACTGCCCGTCACCAACAGTCTGCTTTGGTGAGGGTGCGTTTGTCGCACAGACAAACCGGAGAAGCGCCCAACCCAGAGAAATGAAAACAGAAGCAAATTTGAGCCGCACGCGGGTGTATTCCAGAAGTGCTTTGTGTCTGAGTGACGCCACACTCTGCAAAAACGAAAATGATCAGTCTTGTCTCCTCAGCGATTGCTGACTGCGATTCGCACGTCTCAGTACCGAAGATTGATGAAGCACTCGGCGACTTGATTTTTCTCGACACAGTAGCTGACATGGAAAACCATACATGCTTTGTTTTCGCTGTTGCAGATGATGGTTCAGTTCGGGCGCATCGGCTTCGTGTCGTGCGGCGTGGACACGCTCGTCATGGCGTGGAAGGTGCGGGCAGTTGACTCTGTCACTTTCCAGAACACAGAACTTAAAACTGAAGCCAAAACTGAATTGCAAAAGCAGATACCTGGATTGGGGTGTGGATGGGGACAATTCCTTTGGAAGGTCGTTTTGATCAGGGAAGGTGCCGTCAAGGTTTTGTGCCAATCGTCGCCAGGCCTGGCTGAGAACAGACTTTTTGCTGGGTTGGGAGGCCTGAGACATTTTTGGGTCCGCCCCAAAACACGTCTGGGAATCTTTGTTGACAAAGAGTTGAACCAAAAAACACAATCGAGAAACAATACGTCTGGGAAACAACAATCTGTATTTGATTTCTTTCTTTCATTTCGCCAAGGATGGAGAGCTGGAAGAACTGAAGAGGAGGGAAATCATCGCAAACTGTTTGGTGGAATGTCCTGCAGCGGTTGTTTAGTGGCGTTCGCGAAGGTGGAGGAATCTAGTCAAAAGCAAACCTTGTTCAAAAACTGCACACTGAACAAGAAACAATCGTTGACCGCAGTTTCTCGGGACTCCACAGGACGATAAATGTGCTTTTTGTCTGAATTTCCAGTCGGATTGTTCTTCGCATGCCCATTCCAGCGCGTTCAGACAGCTTGTCTTGGAATTCTTGAAACTTGACGCATTCGCATTTTTTGTTGGAAAACGCGTGGATGTTTGGCGCCTGGGTGATTTTTGTTCGGTGACCATCTGCCCTTTGTTTCCCAACCGAGACTGATTTGTTGGCTTGGTGCAGTTGTTGCATTTCGGTCGGTGGAGAAAACGTCTTTGCCCCACCTGACCTGCAGTTAGTTTGTTCGACATGAACACACCATCTGGCAGTGTTCCGAGGTTTGTTCGAGGTTCAGAAAATCAACGAGCAATTCATACAATTTACCCACCTTTGGGTAACTTTAATATGACAAAACAACCAAGTGGAAATATACACAGATTTGCAAGGGCTATGTATAAAGCCATGTATGGTAAAAGTAAAAATATCTTGTCAAAATATTGTTTTGTTTCTTGCGCAAACTTTGTATAAGTTTTGAGTTTCTTGGTTGCAAGATTGTGGAGCAGCTGAATGCTGTCCTGTGTTGTGGCGATCGACTGAAAGAAACTGGATTGACTGATGCTAGAAGTAAAGATAACTGTTTGACCATCAATAGTTTTCCCGGACAATGTACAGAATAAACGCTACAATACAGACTGATTGACAGTTGTATGCAAACGATCCAGACGACTAGATACCACTGGTAATGACAAGAGTATTTTTGAAACGAATGCATGCGCTCAAAAACTTCTCATGTTGATTAACACCACAAAGGCACAGCTGTTCGTTTTTTAGTCGCTTCAAGGACATCTTTGTGTTATTCGGGAGACCTTCAAGTTTGGTTTAGATGGGAGAAAAATGAACTCTTGCCGATCATTTCGGCAGTAAACTTGTGCTCAGAGACTCTTCCATTCATGCATGGAGAGAGCGGACTGAGTCACATCTCATGCGTGAACCGAAAGGTCAGGAAAAGACAAGAGAAAGAACCAAAACAACGGGAAACTGGAGTTTGCCAGCACTGTCAAGTCTGAACCGAAGGACTTTCACAAATTTTTGAAAAGAGAAGCAGCAAATCGATTGGTCAACGCTTTGTTTTGACTCAGTTTGTATTTTCACGTGGTGCCATTGACGGTGACACCAATGTTCAATCCACCTTGATTCTATGGAAGAAAGTTCAGCGAGAACTGTCCTCCAACGAGTGTGTGAACCGGTTGTTTTGAACTCGCATGTCACTGCACTTGTGCGTACTGCCCAGTCAACCAAAAGCAGCATGGCTTACCAAGGTTCAATGCCATTGAAATGCATCCCAACCGTACCCAAGAAATACTTTTTGGCAAAGTGTACAGCGCAAGTTTTCGAGGCTGTTGAGTGTCAATCGTAGCTTGCTGTTAATAAACCCGCAATTGTTGACTTGTTGCACAGAAACTGACTAGATCGTAACATGGACACAAGACTAAACGACTAAGAAGCATAAGTAATGCTTTGTTTCTTTTAAATATCAACTTGCACCTCAGATCACTGACTACCAAGACAATAGAAAATACAAAAACAAGGTGAACTAAATCTACGACAGGGGTTCTTCTGTTTGAAAAATGTCGATCAAACGCCAAACACCAATTTTTGCGTCAATCGCACAAAAAATTGTGAACAAAACGTCTCTGCAGGAGGAGCAAAGAAAAGAAGGCTGAGTGAACTCATCTTCCTTCTCAAAAAATAAAAATAACAGTGTCGGAACTTTGTTCAAACCCAAGATTGTCATGGTTCAAACGCGGCTCACAAAGTCACCAATTACGGTCTGATTATCCAATCCATTTCGTCAAAACTGCAGTACTTCCACTGAGAACGCTGACGTTGACACTCGAATGCGCGTGACACGAGACAGAACTCAGGAAACGCCAGTTCTTTTTAAAAATTATCTCTCCATGGACACAAAAAGTGGTGGTTCCACAGAATGCAACCGAATTGCTGACTCGGTTCACTGGTGACTCGGAGCGAATTTGGCAGTTCTCAGATGACCTCACGGAACCAAGTGTGACTGGGAACACTGGCATTGTACCCAACAAATTTTTCAAAGAGATTCAATTGAAAGAGAAGAACGCGTTTTTGAGTTCAGCAAAACAAAACGTTCCAAGGAGAAAATAATTTTCAACAGTTTGTTGCAGAAAAAAAGACCATTCACGTGTGTATCCTGACGAAGGACTTGCCGCTCACTGCACGAGAAACGCCGCAACTCACGTCAGTTTGTTTTGTTCCTTTATAGCAACAGGACCAGCAGTTTGTGTTGCTCGGGGCACGTTCCAAGCAAAACAGCCAACAATCACATAACAATCCTGTCTGTCCAAACCTGACGCCGTCATGCTGTCCATCGTCATGCACTTCTCACATCGGCGTGGCAAGTGGGATGCTTCTGCATGAGGCCCGCAAATCCAAACCATTCTCGCCGCTTCAACTCCATCACCACCCGTAACTTCAGTCGTGAACATCCTGTCTTTGTGCCCAGTCCGATACACCGGTGTCTGCAGCTTCCTGCCACACAAAGGCCCTTTCCGTTGCTCACACTCCTGTCGCTGCTGGCATCGTAGTGGTGTCCTCGGCCACAATGTGCACGTACAACAGGCTAAAACAGGAACTGTGTCGGACTCTCTCGAGATTCCTCAGAAGAGTACCAGGTTCTCTACTGCTGAAATCTGTTTTGGACCCATCAACAAGTGTTTTTTGTAATTGGTTTCTTCATCCTAAGACGACTGCTGTGCTTGCTGCGACATGGAAACTCGAGGTTGCCGGGGCTCGATCTCCAGGGAAGCGCGATACGTCTCTTCGTCACCAAGTAACCGTGATGGGTCCAGCAGGTAGTTGGTTATCTGAAACAGCAAAATGAAACTCCGTGTAGAAAAGCCACAAACAATGCAGAAATTCAGGGTAAATTCTGGATTTTGGCGGCGCGTTCTTGTCTTTTCCGCATCTTAAGATCACATTTCTGAGCGGTGTGCACCTACCCTCTTGTGGTGTTCAATCCTGTATGGGGTCTGCTGAAACAGCTGGATTTCGCGTATCACATGAGCAATCTGAAGCAAAAGGTCAGATTATTTCCAGTGAGCATCAGTCCTCCAACATATCTTTTTTCCCCAAAGTCTCATGTGGTCATTTCTTAATTCAAATTTTTGAAAATCAAAATGTGAACGTCTGAAAACACAAATGTTTGTCCGCAACAAGCCTCTGGACGGAAAAAGTCGTTGCCGGTTGTTTCTCAGGATCACAGTGTGTTGCGTCTTTGTTGCTTCTTACCATTCTCATCTTTGAGAAGTTGATGAGACCATCATCAGTCTGGTTGGGTGTTCCTTCCTCAATGAAGGAGAGATCGGTCAGGTACATGCCGAGGTATGGAATGCAGGGTGGGTCGCTCCTGAACACAATGAAATGTGGAATCCAGTCAAAAACTATTTGCGAAAACTGCTTGTTCGATTCACAGAAGAAAACCAGCGGCAGAATGAAATGACGAGACACGGGTGTCTGGTCTCTCATTTGGAGCCTTCACGAGTACAAATGTCTTGCCATTTCAGGTTCGGACCTGTATCTGTGAGGCTTCAGTTGAGGTCCAACCTGGAATGGCTAGACATCCCCTGAAAGTGCCACTCAGAGCCTGGATGAGCATCCAGCCAAGTTGGGTTGAACCTGTCTCCCTTCGTTGGGGTGTCTGACAATTTCAGTTCATTGGGAACTCAAGAAAGCATGGCGCGGACTACAAAGCTGCAAAAGGTTTCAGGAGTAACCCTCGCGGTTGGCAACCCACCTGTGCAGAGCGTCCCTCATGTTTCTAAATCTGCCGTCTGATGAGACGAGCGTTTGCAGCCGCTCAATCATCTGCTTTGTCTGCAAGTAAACAATGCAGCCATCAGCCTTCTCCCAGGGAATAAAAGAATGTGTTGAGCTCATTTCGCCCACAAACACGTGCACCTTTGTCGAGCCGTCAGAATGGTCGTTCTTTTACTTGTCCCATGTTGGTGAACGTGTTTTGAAACACGTGCAGGAGAGGTTCTGGTCTGAATAAATCGTCAATCTGAGCAATCCAGAGTCACCCATTTCGTGCCATCAAATTTCGACGACGTGTCGATCTGAAGACGCACCTGTTTCGAGAGCTTTTCCCACGTTTTCTTGAGCCGGTACACAGAGCTGTTGACGAAGGCGGCGCAGATCTGCAGGACGCCGTTGTAGTTGTGCATGCAGCGGCAGATGTCTGCGATGGCGGCCCACTTCTCGATGCAGGCGACGCGCTCCGTCATACTCTGTCTGCGCACCACCTCGGACACGACGAGGCGACTCACCTGCAACACGAGCGTCAAACTTCATCCGCACGCACGCATGACACGCAGAAATTTCGAATCTTTTTGGGAACGTGCGAAAATTATTATTCTGTGTGTCAAAACAAGGCCTCTGGACATGTACTTTCAACCCGAGAAAGGTGTGACCACTCACCTCATTGAAGCGTTTGCTGACCAGCAGCACGTGAGGCGCCTTGTTCGATTTGTCCGGCTTCATCCACGCCTGACACAGCAGCTCACTGCAAAGAGTACGCCGCTTGACAAGCACATTTCACCCCCAATTCACAGTAAAGTGCCGCACTTCCAGAAAGGCTACGTCGCAAACACGAATGCAATGCCTGCTCACGTGTGTGGAGACCCGAAGCCTGCAACGAGCAGTGAAAGACGGCCTGAGAAGTGGTGTTTGGAATCGATCTGAGTTACTCACTCGCTGCGGATCGCCATGAAGATCTGGTGATCCAGGTACGTGAGTTGCTCCGCGATGTCCAGCGCAGACAGCGTGTCGAAGTTATCTTTTGTTGGAGTCTGAAAGAAAACAACAACCATCTGAACGCCAAATTAACAAAACCCTTGTAGATTCAAGACCAGTCCTTTGCACCAAATAGACACATTGGAAATGTAAAATCTGTCACCACAAAATGAATGCACTGCGCAAAAAAATGCCCAGTTTGGTTGACGTGAAAATGCTGTGAAAAATGCAAGAAACAGAGAGGGCTGAAAATCTGTGAGCTCATTACATCCGTCATGCTTCATTCAACCAACTTTGACTCAGATTCAAAAAAAAGAATAATTTCACATTGTCAGCAACAGCAGCAAACTTTCAAAAGTGCTAAGGATACTGAACAGCTTCGTTCCGCAATTTTTTGTGTCCCAAGAAACAAAATTTAGAGTTTGTGAAAAGATTACTATTACACAGAAATAACATCGGGTTGAACGTTTCCATTCGACTCCAAAAAGGAAACAAGTCTTTCAACAAAGTATAAGGTTGGATGCAGAAAAAGGCATTAATTATGTAATGTAGAAGATACAGAGAATTTAGAGGGTACGTATGGATATGTTTCAACAAAAAGAGCAACGATATTCCAAAATGCAAGGTGTATGAAAATTTGTTCAGAAGAAATACGATGTTGTGAACTCACAGCGGGTTCCCTAAGCAAATCTTCCAAATCCACCTGCAACATGTGTGACACTCTTGTCATTTCAGCATTTTTCTCTCCACGAGAGAGAGTTCTGTTGGGCTGAAATGCTGTTTTCAGGTTCAGTTCCACATCCTTTGGATCCTGTGTCTGTTTCCGTCAGGATGAAGCCTCCCCGTCCCCTACGCCAGCACAGATCAGCTGCTTCCCTCAGACAGGTAACAAGAACTCACGGTCGGGGGTTTGAGGAGCTCGTCGAGGTCCACTTTGGTTTTCTGCACGTCGTCGTCCTTAGTGAGCACGCGCAGGATGCTGGCGGCCGCCTTCTGCTCGGCCGGCAGCAGATTCACGTTGAAAACCATCTCCTCCAACAGATCCTTGACGCCTTTCTTCAGCTCCGGATCCGCCTCGAAGTCCTGTTGGAGAATGGGAGAGTTTAGCTTGAAAGCAATGTGTAACTTCTCTGCTGAACAGAACTGTGCATCCGCCACGCCACTTCTCCTGCGCCAACATTACGCCACGCTGAAGCACTTCGGACCCCTCCTGTACTGACAGCACGCTGCCAGTTTCTAAAGAAACATGCTTCTTTTTTTTTTGATACATATATGTTGAGGTGCGACGTCACCACTGTTGTTAACAACTTCCAAAGTGTAGCATTTTCTCAGTATTGCTGTTCAGGTGAACACACAAATTGAGGTTTGGATCACAGTTTGCGTCAACGTTCCCACTTTATTGACAAGAATTGTTCGTCGCAGCGCAGGGGTGCGGCGCACTCACTTGCGTGTGTTTGGAGACCCAGTGTCTGAGTACGTTGAGCACGCGCATCGTGGCCGCCGTGCTGATGACCGACTCGCGCTTCTTGTTCATCACGTTCGGCTTCAAGTCGCCTGGTCCTGTGAAAGCAACAACAGTAGTGAAAGTGGACAACAGCTTCAACACGATGACGGAAAGCCAATTTTACATTCCAAGTGAATTCATTTTTATTTTCGGCCATTCCCCCCTTTCCCCTTGTCTTCGAATGAGGATACCTCACTTGGGACTCACATACCTGCGCTGTGGTAGCGAGAAATGCCCTTCGGGTGATCCTTGGGATTTGCTGACCCAGCCGTTGCGGCCGCGAAGGCTGCTGCTGCTGCAGTATTGCTCGACCTGCAAGAAACAGAAACTGACTTGTCATAGGTGTGCAAAACAGGTCGCGGAACAGCGTTGGAGTAAAGCGCAATTGACAAGTGTCGATCTTGATTGACGAAATTTATTTTGCTGCAAGGTGAGGCCCAGAAGCCAATACAGGTAACCCCGCATTCATAGCTATACCTCTGTCTTCTCCCTCTCTGCGACTCTTGGTTGTTTTGAGAAACATTACAGACGCACGAAACACACCAGGCTGGCCTCCTGGCCTTACCTTCTCTTCGAAGCTCTTGAGGAAGTAACAACCGTGCCCGCTTTGGCCGTGGGTGGGCTTCCTTCGGCTGTGGTGGCTAAACTACTCCTGGGGGAGAACGCTGACGAGAGGTCCGAGTCGGTGCTGCCTCGCTTCCCTGCAACAACATCCGCAACAATTCTGTCAATGTCAACACACAAGGCGTCGTGTTCCAAACGACAAAATTTCCTTCGGTACATTTATTGCACTTGGAAATGTCTGGACCAGCTTCAAAATGAAATTTTGAAAGGTCATTTCTGTTATTAGGTTTCGGAAAAACATACCAAAACACCCTCAACGAGTCAAGAAATTTACACTTTAGTGCCCAAGAATGAACTTCAAAAATTGCAGCAAAAAGTTCCACTTTCACACGTACTTTCCAAACACTAATTTCAAATCAGAGACTGCACAGAAGAAAACCGCCAAAACAATTTTTGTGGTGAAAGAAAGTGCCTGGGAATAGGAAGTCAAGTTAAAATATACTTTTCTTTGTTGAACAACTTGCTGATGCTGTTTTACACTCCGACCCATTCGAAATCGAACCGAATCAAACAGACTGAACAGAATTTTTTTCTGGCAGATTCTTCAATCTTCACATTGATTTTTCGCTTGCCCAACGAAACGGTTATCTTAAATCTTGCTTGAACGAGTCGTTGGGCAAAAATTTACACCAGCAATTGTTCTGAGAACTTCGACAGCATTGCCATACGAAAAAAACAGGTTTTGAGTGTTTCTACCATGCTTTGCTCGAACTGTCACAGAACTCAACAGCATTCAGAGACTGTGTTCAGTCCAGCAAACGAAAGGGCTCAGAAAGACAAATGATGACTTTTCACTTTGAAGAGTCTAGTTTTATGCAAAGAAAATCTGCAGAGTGGAGCCATGCACGAATGCGACGAGACTTGCACAGCAGCCAGAACTGAGCAGCGAGCGGGAGCAGACCGAGTGAGAGACGAGCAGCAGGACCGACTCTACTGGCAGCATCAGCAGTGGTGGCGAGTGACACGGTTTGTATACCTGTTCTCGATTTGGCAAATGCTGAGATAATGTTAGGTGAGGAGAAGCTGTAGCTGATAGGCGACGGCGCTCTCTTCAGCTTCGGGCTGCCGACCGGGGAGCGCGAGGCCGTCGACCCCGGCGACGTGCACCTACCTCCGGGCGTCGTGATGGTCACCGCCGCAGGGGACGTCGAGCGGCGGATCGGTGACGGCGCGCGGCCGAACTTGGGGCTCGTAGCCGGCGACAGCGCCAGTGCGTCCATCTGACTGCTCGTCGGGATCTTGATTGGGGGTGCGTTGAACTTTTTCGTCTTGAAGCCCAGCTTGCGGCCGGGGCTCATCGACAGCGACCCAGTCAATATGGATTTTTTCGGGCTCGCCAGCGGGGAGCTGGGGCTCGAGTGTGGTGAACCAGGAACCAGAGTGTCCGAGCTGACGTACGTGCTCAGTGCCACGGGGCTCGTCACCGACCCCACCAGCGTCTCCGACGACGCGCCCATGCTCGGAGACGTCGGCACCTTGAGCGCCTCCACCGGACTGTCCGTCGACGACTCGCCGGGCACCGAGCTGAACGTAATACAAGTCCGGCCGCTCGTCGGAGCCGACACGGACCCCGACGCGTACGCCGCGAGATGCAGGTGGTCCCCGTCGTCCGGAGACTCCGAACTCTCCTCGGATTCCGTCACTTCAGTCAAAAACTCATTGGAAAGAGTCTCGCACGAGGCTATTGGAGCCAACTTCTGCTTGGTTGGAATCAATAGACTCGTCGTTTGCGGCTCTTCTAATGGCGAGCTGCTACCCTGTTTAGCCAGTGGACTCGGTCCCTTTGTAAAACCCTGCAGACCTGCGGTGCGACTCAACCCACCACCACCGGGGCTGTGCGATTTGTCTGACAGTTGCGATTCATCTGCAAATCAACCAAAAGTGACGGTAAATTGGGGCTCTTCAACCCAGGAGGAGCAAGCATGCGCATCTCAACTCAAAGACCAAAATGTGGGTTTGCATACACAGGTGCCAGAATAACTGAAAAGCCAGTCATGCCAATGCTACGTTTTCATAAAGTCTACCCACAGAGTCTAATTCGAAAAATAGCGGTCACCGCAAAGAAATGTGCTGCCGTGTTTTGTCTACAGATATTGTTCGCGGGCGTTCGTTGTTTCAACGAACGTTTTGACGAACGAAACAGAATTTGTTTGAACACACAGCTGAAACAAAGAAACTTCAGAAGAAAAGTGAATCCCCCAAAACATTTAATTTCGGTCCTCGACTCCGGACCTTCAACTTTGGATGTTCAGAAGGAACGATATTTGAACTAAATTTGCCTCTGTTGTTTGTTCGGGCCGAAACATTGAGCAGAAAAATCGCTGCTCTGAAGTGAAATTCATCACTGATTTCGACAAACGACACTGAGGCTGTCTCGGTTTGCCTCCATTTCGCACACGCGTCAGCGGGACACTTCGCTCCTCTCACTCAACACGCCACAGCGCAACCTGTTGCTCGGTACTCGACCTCAGTGTGAGGCTCACTCCCTCTCTCACCACGCGCGGTACTCACACTTCTTGAAACCGGTGCTGGAAGCGGACGTGGCGGAGTCAAGCGCCGGCTTGTCGCCCGTCACCTCGATCTTCATGCTGCCCGTGCTGATGCGGCGCAGCTTCTCCACCTGCGGCTTCACCAGGTGTTTGTTGGTTGTCGGAAGCGACGCGCGGAACTCGACCTGGTGCGGCGGCGGACTCGCCGGCTCCGCCTCCGATTCGAACGAGTGCCTGCACCAGAGATGGAAACAAGGCGTTGGAGAGCAGGCTGTAATGTTCAACACACGCACACAACACACACACACAAACACACACACACACACACACACAAACACACATCACCGACTGTTGCAGAACCACGCGAGCGTGCAACATACCAACATGACAAGGCAGCAACAAGTTTCTCAATGCGTAGGTCTCTTTTGAAGGTAACAAGAAGGCTACGCCCTGAAAGCCCACGGTTACATGCAATATTCTGTGTGGCACCTCTGCCCACAGACATTTGGCTGACAGGATATTACAGCCAAATTCTCAAAATGGGGGGGGGGGGAGGCATCACCTTGGGAGGCCCCTTCCCCCATTTTCAGATTTTGGCTAGAATCCGAAAATTACTAAGTTTCCTGGCAGGCAAAATCTCACCAAGTATTTGGCTGCTCGGGAACGTGTGAATTTTGGCCAAATTCTGACAATGGACTTGGGCAGCAGCACCTGCAGCTGGACACCCCCCTCCAACCAAAAAGTGACAATTGAAGTGACACACAGAGTCCTGACACAGAAACCAATCACTGTTCTAACATGCATGAGATGCCAGCATTTCCGAAGCAATTGGTACAACGCGGATCGAAGCGATCAACGATTTGCACTTTTTGTTCAAAAATCTGGAAGTCGTTGCACTCAGTCTATTTCCAGGTACGTAAACATCCTCAAAAACATGTTTGTTTTGGAAAACATGATTGTCACAGGAGAATGGATCTGGTTTAATAATTTATCAATCTTTTGTACTCGATGTACGACAATTATCTCCTCGTCTGGCAAGAACAAAAAAGGATAAAAACACAGCATTCAATTGGGACTCGATGCACTCGTACTGCCAAAGCACCTGGACTGGGAGCATAACACACAAAAGGCAACACAGAAACGACGCGTATTCAATCTCTCGAGGCGAGCTGTGTTGGTGTCACAACAGGACATGTTCAGTGTGTCTCACCAGAGCAGGCAAGAGAATTCAAAACTGCCTCCTCTATTTCTGCGTCACATCGGGCAAATCAGCAGGGCGCCCCGTGAGAGTGAAGTGATGTGCCACGTCTGTGTGGATTGAAAAGAGCTGGTCCACACGCAACCCGTGCCATTCAATGAAACACACACACACACACACACACACACACACACACACACACACACACACGGCGGGGCTGCTCACTGACCTGTGGTGGATGTCCATAGAGGACCCACAATCGAGGTTGCCATACTCCGGGTTCTTGTAGACGCGCTTCAGCGCCTCGAGCACCGTCTGGCCCGTCGTGAAGACGCGGTACGTCAGCAGGAACGTGTTGAGGAAGTCGATCGACAGGAACCGCAGATCCGTCAACCGGTCGAGCAACCGGTCTGTCGAAGCGTGCCGGATCTGAAACACAGCGACAGACGCGTCAGATTCAGTTTGACGTCGGGGCAACTTTGGGCTCTTGCAGCCATAATTTGCGGCGATTGTGCAAGACTCCTCTAAGGAACCCAAGACGCAGCACATGACAGGGTCCTCCTTTCGTCTCAACATCCACCTCCACTGACATTTCCCCCATCTTGTACTGAGAAGAATTTGCAACATGTGGCTCTTTCTCGGTCTGATGAAACAATCCCTTTTAAAAAGTTCTGTGGCATAGCAAAAACAAAACAATTATGAAAGTGGAACATTTGGTCAAAATATTGCCTTGGCTGCTGTTGCAGTCTTGTTTCCTCTCAAAATTCCCTCCAAAATTTTCAGACCATGTCGTTCTTCTGACTTTTCCCAGACTTGTCCAAAATATAAATTTTCCCCGACTACAAATGGTCTTCTCAAATTTCCAGGTTTTCCAGACCAAGAAGGAGCCCTGACATGGATGTCGAGCCGATTTTGTGTCGCAGCACTCGTCCACAGGTTCATGCTGACGACGCAATCCAGACACAAACAGGAGACAAAGACACCGAACCTTTTGTTGAAATTGTCAAAGGTGTTGAGTTTCTGGCTTGAATGTTCTGTCGTGTCAACTAACTCACCTGGGGCACTTTACAGGAGTTGAGTGTTCGGCTGAACTTGATGTCCACATCATCCCTGAACAGTTTGGGATCCGACCTGCAATAACAATGAAGATCTGGTCAGAACCAACACTCCAGTTCGAAGACAGGCGTGCAACAAAGGCACGAACCGGTGTCTCAGGACCAGACAACGACCGTACTATTTTTCCGACCTCGTTCTCCAGGGGGGTGTTTTTCCATTGTGCTGATATCTCTGTCAGTGATATCTCACCTTTTCAGA
>JAAUXT010014202.1_pt1 | contig 18836 bp, 21 predicted proteins | sample 7278171 | NCBI WGS metagenome assembly JAAUXT01 (sample SAMN14350112, study PRJNA611818) | marine sediment metagenome | isolation source: surface marine sediment (1.8m) | place: French Polynesia: Moorea | collected 2018-08 | reverse complement strand
CTTAAAATTTGTATATATAAAGAAATTTTTTGAAAATATAAAAAAATAGTATTGTACTGATTTTGTGGCTGAATAAGGGGGGGTGGTCTTATACGCGAAGGGGTCTTATACATGGGATTTTATGGTATCTACCTATCTATCTATCTATCTATCTATCTATCTATCTATCTATCTATCTATCTATCTATCTATCTATCTATCTATCTATCTATCTATCTATCTATCTTCTCTCTCTCTTCTTTCTTTCTCTCTCTCTTGCTCTCTCCTCTCTCTCTTCTCTCTCACTTCTCTCTCTCTTCTCTCTTGTCTCTTCACTCTTTCTTTCTCTCTTCTCTCTCTCTTCTCTCTTTCTTTCTTTCCCTCTCTCTCTCTCTCTCCTCTCTCTCTTTTCTCTCCTTTCTCTCTCTTTCTCTCTCTTCTCTCTCTCTCGCTCTCTGTGGTGTGGTGTTGGGGGAGGGGTCAGCGGGAGCTCTTGGACCCCAAACATGCCCCATTTGGGAAAAGTCGCAGACTTCCCAAGACTCCCCTTCAGGAAGGACCACAGGCATCTTTGGAATTGTCACGCACTGACTTTCCACCATACCTGAGTGTCACAGGATATGTGCATGAAACAGACCCTTGGTGAAGTAGTGAGAGGGGTTTCGGGGGACACGACTGTGAGAACTGCGGCTCTGTTCACACAAGGTTTCCGCGCCACGCTTTTGGCGCGTTCTGCTGCGCGTTGCGATGCATAAATTGACGATGATCTCGGGTCTGTGAGCAGTGTGTTTGCTGACAACATCCGGCTGAATTAACAAATCGTCTTGCTCACCTTGAAGGGTGATCCAGTAGTGGATCCAGGGACGTCCTGATGGCCCTCGGGGGTGCATGGTCCGGGTCCAAATTCGGACCCGACCCCCTCAATTGGCGGGCAAAAGAGGTTCGAAGGGTCCACTTCAAGACCCTCCTTGGATCTGCACCTTGCTCTAGGCCCCTGACGCAGGAACAAACTTGATTCTCCCCCAACACCACGCCGGCTTCTCAGAGAGTGTTTCACACAGGACGGGTGACACCTTGCACCTTTATGTTCTGGATGGCGACGTTGGCAATACAGACTTTTTTTGCAGGACTGTGGTTTTCGTGCAATGTTCTTTTGAACCCTCGCTCTATTTCAGACTGAACTTCGGCCAACGCGTCGTGTATCAGTCACGTGTCCACCACTCGTCGCTGAGGGCGGAAGGTCACACCCGCCTGCTCGCCCAAACTTCCCACCAGACGCCCTCTCACCCATCCGGGCACCCGCCGTCCGCCCGTCCGCACAACCCGACTGACCGCACTAAACCCATCCTGTCTCAGTCCTGCAGTCCTGCGGCCCAGCACCCACCCAACCCTCACCCCACCCATCCCACCCAAAACACCCACACCCACCGACCCCTGCTCTTTGGTCCATCTTCATCCTGACGCCTCCCACCCCATCAACCCGCCCAGTCCGCACCCCAACCGTGTCAAGCACACTCGCTCACCTCACTCCCGCCCACCCCGCCCTAACGCCCACCAGCCCCGCCCAGCATGGCGATTGGGGACGAGGACCAGTGTCCGTATCACGAGTCGCGCATCGTCGCCGTCTTCTGCCAGACGTGCGAAGAGATGGTCTGCACACTCTGCATCTCCCAAGGTATGCGTGCACACACGCACAACGCTCTGCAAATCCCAAGGTATGCGTGCACACACGCACAACGCTCTGCAAATCCCAAGGTATGCGTGCACACACGCACAACGCTCTGCAAATCCCAAGATATGCGTGCGCACACGCTGTGTGCCTGCACACACAAACTGAGCTGAACATCTTCCATGGTATGCGCACACACACACACACACACACACACACTGCGTCTTCCGCCCAAGGAATACATTCACACACATGCACACACGCTGTGTATCTCCCAAAGTGTGCGTGCACACACATGCAGACATGTTCAGTGTCTCCCACGGCGTGCGCCTACAGTGTGCGTGCACACGCACGCTCAACATTTCCAAGGTATGCGTGCACACGCACGCACCCACGCTGTTTCTCTCGCTCTAGGCCCCCACGCCGGTGCGCGCCACCGCGACCACGCCTTTCTCGACCTCGTCGAGGCGTTCGACGCCGTCAGGGTGAGTTGTGGCGCTGGGTGAGCGTAGTTACGTGAGCGTAGTTAGGTTCGCGTGATTACGTGAGCGTTTTAACGTGAGCTCAATTATATGAGCGTGGTCACGTAAGCGTAGTGACGTGAGCATAGTTACGTGAACGTGTTGACGTGAACGTAGTTACGTAAGCGTAGGTAGGTAGACGTTGTCACCGCCGAACCACTCAGACAAAGCAAGCACCCGCAAAAATGCGCACCACCCTTTCCGTTTGGGTCAGCTTTTTATTTCTTTCATGAGTGCAGCAGTGACAGAGTGAGTCGGGAATCACAACTGTTGTGACCGCAGAAAATTTAAATGGCTGAACTTTCATTTTGTCGTGCGTCACAAAAAGTTGGGGAAGCAAAACTCACAATCTTGCAAAAAATTCCAAAAATGCATTGCCGCAAAGAAACAAAAGCCTTTGTGTGCAGAAAACAAGGGACTTGAGGATTCTGACCTCGGCTCCGATCTGGTGCAATGATGTTTACAGACACGCGATTCGTATTCACTGGAAATTGTCACAGTGATGAACAATATTGTGCGGCATATTTTGTGCGCATCGTGAATGCATCTGGCAAAGGGAGAGAAGAACCTGTGAAAACTTTGATTTTGAACAGTGATTCGAAAGCTGCAACTTCGAGACACGTTTCTATGCAGATTTTGGTTCTTGTCTGCACTTGGGCAGTGACAATTGTGAAAAGTCTCCTTTCCCCCCAAAATTGCCCAGATTTGCCGTTTGAGCCGTTGGGTTTGGGTTGGAAATTTTGCGACTTTTCTGGGAATGATCCAACTGAGGAAACAACAAAAAGCCAAAGTTTTGAGCGGGTACACACAAATCTAATTGGGTATGCGGGTGGTCTTTTGGTTATGGGCAGTGGCATACGCATTGGGTATGCCGCGCGTCTTGTGGGTATGGAGATGAATGGGGTACGGGTGCGTGCAGGCATGGGAAAGGGAAACAGTGATCTGACCTCGGAACCGCACGAGACGCAACTCGGCATAAAACAGAAAATGTCTGCTTTTTCTGCCAAGAAACGAACTTTGTTTTTGGAAAAAGGAAACCTTGCCAAATTTCACAAAAGGCGTAGCTTTGACGGAGCCAGAATTTGGCGGGGAGCTGCTCTTGTGAGTGGGGAGGGGCCGATTTTAGCTTTGAAGAATTTTTCACGCACCAAGTGAGAAAAAGTCCCACCCTTGGAGGCAATATTTTTGCAGGTCACAGAGCAGCCGTCGTCATCTAGATTCGCCCTGCAAAGTTCACACATTTTTCTGTCTTTTAGTTCTTCTTCTGACTTTCTCATACTCAACTCTGGACCAACAAACTCGAATCAGCTTCAAGCAAAGGCGGATCCAGTTGGGTCCATTGAAACAATCCTCCTCAGGGCTTTGTGTGCATCAATTTCTCATGCGTTTTTGCTGGTTATTTTCTCAGTTTGTGTCACTTTCTGGGGCCCTCCACCAGTGCACGCCTGGATTTTGTCTCCAGGCGGATTTGACCACACAAAGCGAGTTCAAAGTGAAAGTCTCCCGAGTTGGAGTCACGTGCCACGACGTCTGCAGGGTGGTGATAAAACTGGCTATTTTGGTGTTGGTTTTGTCGTGCAGGAGGACATGGAGAAAGTGACGGCGCGATTCAAGGAGCATCTGGAGCAGAAGAAGAAGGAGAGACAGGGCGTCCAGGGCACCCTGCAGCAGACCAAAGTGCGTGTGTGCGTGAGGTGTGCGTGCGTACTTGAGGTATGCCTGTGTGACGTACGAAGGAGACGGTCGTGAAGCAGTGTGTGTGGAACCCTGGAGCAGAGCAAAGTGCGCCGGCGTGCACGTTGTGTGTGCGTGTACATGTACGTGCGTGCTTGTAGGGTGTGCGTGCGTGCGTGGGAAACTTTGTTGCATGGCGTGTGGGTAGCACACCTGTTGAGGAGCGTGCTCGTGTGTGTGTGTGTGTGTGTGTGTGTGTGTGTGTGTGTGTGTGTGTGTGTGTGTGTGTGACTGACTGGTGGCCGTGACTCCCGGCTGGGCCCCCTCCTCCCCGGTCTCCTGCACACTGTGTGTGTGTGTGTGTTTGTGTGTGCGTGTGTGTGTGTGTTGGGGGTGCGTGGACTGGTCGAGTGCTGGGGCAAAACAGCGTTTATGGTAAGATGTTTGCGAAAGTGTGTGTGTGCGTGCGTGTGCCTGCCAGAGATCCCTGAATCCATTCACACAGTTCGAGCTGCTGCGGAAGCGGTCGCTGCTGGAGCGGCGGTCCCGGGCGCTGCGGGACGGGCTCCTGCGGGCGGAGGCGCGCCACCTGCGGGAGCTCGAGGCGCTCGTCTCCCCGGGGCTCACCCGCGCGGACCTGCGCGCCAGGGACGTCGATTACGAGGTAGACCTGCTCTCGAGAGCCGGCAACTCGCGCTACGAGGTATCTATGCTGTTCTCTATCTATCAGCTTGTTGCGGTTCCATGATCATGCGGATCCAGGGGCGGGCCACCTTACCCCGTTGCAAAATAAAAATTAACCCCTTCTCTTCACCACAAAAATATCTTGAGCAAACCTCTCTGCCCCTACCCCTGTGGTCAACCCTGGTTCAACCGAGCTTGGCCCCTGGATCAGTCAGACGCACGGAACAAACCACTGCGGTGCACGTTCAGAGTTTACACACACGCATACACACACGCACACACCCCTGCAGGACTGTGTCCATCACTGTTGCGATGTTGCTTCATCCTTTGGAATACGCCCGTGTATGTGGGAACTGAACCGATTACGGGTGAGGTTCTCACCAGGGTGTTTCCTGCTATTTGGCCTGTTTCGTGCTGGGTGCGTCACGAACAGCGTCGCTTGGTGTGAAACGGGCGGAAGTCTTCGTCAGCTATGAGCATGTTGTTCCTCGCCCTTCGAGTGTTTTCTTCAGCATATCGTTCAACCCATGGATTCCTCCAGCGGGTCCAGGGTTGAGGTCAATGGAGAGTCTCAAAGGCCTGGCCACGCCAATTGGTGTGGTGGTGGATTTGGCCCCCATTCAATTGATTGTGCGGTGGGTCTGGCCACAAATCAAATTTCGATGGTCAGGGGGCGTCCCACTCCCATCTGGACCGCTGGGTTCTCCCTCCTCGGGACAAGCTTCTCCCGTCGAGCAAGGCAAAATTGTTTCTTTTGGATGCTGAAGTTGAAACTTGTGGTCAACTTTTGGTGAATGTTCGTCTCTGTAGCAGATGGCGCGCGCAAATCCGTGCTGCCATCACGAAACATGTTTTGTGGGTCATTTGCGGCAAAAGACGAAATGGATCTTTATGTCTGTTCTGCTTGGTTCAACTGAAATCAGTCCTGAAGAAACGCGAAAATTCTACGAAAGGAAAATGCGAACAAAAACTTGAAATGCCAGCATTTTCGCACAAGTCTTGTTTGCAATTTCCCAGTTTCAAGTTCCAAGCTCTGAGTTCCCGCGCACGATTTCGCATCTGTTCTGTGATTGGTTGCGCTCTCAACCAATGATGAAGCACTTCTCATCTTGAAAATGCACAGCAAAGGCTGTTTGCTGTACTTTCTTCGTGTTCTCAATGGAAAATGACATGTGTCGACTTGTTCTTCACACTTTTTCTGTCGAAGAAGTTTGTGAACATCACCCAACTCGTCGTTTGTGATTCGAGCGCGGAAGTTGTTTGCTGATGCAACTGGTGGTGTTTGAGCGGTGCTAGAATCACGGCTCGGCCTTGTGGCTTAGCGGCAAAGCGCCTGTCTAGTAAACAGGAGATCCTGGGTTCGAATCCCAGCAGGGCCTTGCGGTATCAAAACTTTTTTTTATTTTTTGTGTGCAAATATTTATTTATTTTTCACGTCGCTTTCTCAGTCATCTCTGCAAACACGAATTTTTCAACAAGTTTTTTTTTTTTGCATTCTCCGTGACAAGTGTTGAATTTCAAGAGTTAGTCAACTTTGCGCCTTCTCGTCTGCAGGTGGTGTCTCGGGAGGGGATGCTCGGATCGGCGGAGTCACTCAGCCGTCTCCCGTCGTCCCGCGCCGTCACGTACCTCAAGGTGAGCTCCGCCAGGGGGAGCGACCTGAACAGCCCAGTCGGGTTTCGAACCGGCGCACGAGAAGCTCGCGACAAGCTGGCGAGAGATGTGATCGAACGGACTAAGGTCACTTCCGGTTTGTCTCAACGCGCAAACTTGGACCTTGAGGATGAGTCGTCCCTGTGAGCTGATTCTGGATCCGCCAGGCGAGCAGAAGCAGTTGTAGACACAGGCTCTTCGGGTCGCCCCTGCCGTGAAAATAAGTGTTCCGTCCTATTGTGCTTCACGATGAATGGGGAAGGGCGATCCCGTGGAATTTGTTGAAATACATGCATCTTGCAACAGGTTGGTCAATCAAAATAGATCTGATGTTGGGTTGGGTGTGAATTTACTTCCCCGCCCCCTGGCGGGAAAAAAATTCTTCCTGAAATGGACTCCAGTTTTACAAATAAATTCTTTCTTTTTCAGCACGTCATCAAAACAAAAAGGTGAGAAAAGCCGAACAATCTACTTTGGAATTTCGTATTGATCAACTGGATCTGCTGTCGCTAACATCCCCAGCCCTTGACCCACTGGAGTCCCGCGGGGGAGGGGGGGCAGGTTCCCAGGGGCCCTGGACCCACTGGAAGCCTTTAATACACCCAGAGCCACGGGGGGGGGGGGGTCCAGCACCACTGCCATGGTTTCTTTGAGATTAGAGAGGACTACCAAGCCTGAGGAATTCTGTCAATGATCACCAGGTGAGTCCCTGCATCCTCAGGAGTCAGGCGCCTCTTGAAGCGATACCTGGAGCGGAAGGCAGATCCCAGACCTTGGAATCCTTCAGAGTAACATGGTGGAGCTGGGCCCTGGATTCCCCAGAGGAAGGATGACCCGGGTCCCTGGATCCTCCTGAGTGAGGGGTGGGCCCAGCTACCCTGAGCGACCAAACAGAGTCGACTATGAAAATCCTTACCTTTGGTTTTTGTAGACATTCTCATTTTGTCAAACACACATTCGCTCAGCAGATAAATAAATCAGTGTGACAAAGTAAAGTGAATTAGGTGCTTATATAAAAAAATATTTATTTGGTTATTTGTTCAGACGTTAGCTAACTAAATGACATTTGCAATCATTTTGAAGCAGTATCAACAATATTTTAGCAGACGTTTGATATTTTATCAGTAGATTTCTAAATCTAAAAGCAATATTTTTATTCAGCCATTCCAAGACGTTGGCCAAATAAATGCTATTTGCGATCATTTTAAAGCAGATAAAAATAAATTTAAGCAAACGTTGTACAATTTATCTGTGTGATAACTTTTTGAAAATTTTGCTTGGTCTGTGTACGTAAATAGAATACCTGATTTGGTAGCACCTGAACACATTTGGCCCAGGCCCTTGAATGGTCCCGAGTCCCCTGTGTCCTGCAGGGAGATGCTGAAGGCGATGGATAAGGACAGCAGGACGCCGTCCGTGCAGGACCAGCTCGAGCAACAGGCCTCAGGATTCCGCACCCTGCGGAGGGTCTCCCTCTCCCTGCACCGCGAGAGGAGGACCGTCGGGAGGGTCTTCCGCATGCCTGCGCAAGGTGCGTGTGTGTGTGTGTGTGTGTGTGTGTGTGGCGGGGGGGTCAGACTGGGCAAAGCGGATCCAGTGTTGCATTCAGGGACCCAAGTCTTGAGAATGGACCTGGGGACCCAAGCTCACAACCAAAATTTGAAAAAGTTTGGGAATCTGAACGCAGGTTGTTTTCATTCCACTTGTCTTGCTCTGCAAGGCCCAAAAAGTCACCGTTTTACTGTTCATCTGGAGTTGCGTGTGTCTGGGTTTGTGTGTGTATGCGTGTGTGTTTTTGTGTTGTGTGTGTGTGTGTGTGTTTGTGTGTGTGTGTGCATGTGCAGGTGTTTGTTCTGCGAACGACCTGTGATCATGTGTGGTGTGTGTGTGTGTGTGCATTTGCGTATGCGTGCGCCCAGTTGCAACGGTGCCGCCTGGTTGAGCATGTATGCGTGCTTGTGTGCGTGTGTGTGTGCATTTGCCTGTGCGTGCGCCCAGTTGCAACGGTGCGAGCATGTATGCGTGCTTGTGTGCGTGTGTGTACCTCCGGTGGTATCGCGTCGTTGCAGTCCCGTCGGCGCCCCGCGTGCTCTACTCCTGGTCCGTGGTCGGCGCCACCAACGCGTCCGTCGTCTGGAAGTTCGTCAAGTCGGAGCACATCGACCGGTTCATCGTTTGTTACCATCCCGTGAGTACGCCATCACATGTCGTGCGTCACACTGAAGCCCGGCCGGTGCTGCGTGCATGCGTGGTGAGCACGGCGCCCTGACGTTGCACAAATTTGTTGAGTTGTACAGGAAACAGCCAACATTGACTTGCAGCCCCAATTGACCTCCTTTGAGCCGTGCGCAATGTGTCTTTAGCGCTCACACTACTCTTAGCGCACGGTTGAAGTAATTTTGTTGCACGGGGTTTGTGCTTTTGCGCGGGTCCTGAATCCTCACACGAATTTTATTTCACAAGTCATGTGCTGGTGATAAGACCACGGACCACCTGTCACTCCATCCACCGCAGCTAAAACTGCCTATTATGATTGCGTCAGGTTCACGTGCGGAGCGCCCCGTCCGACGCGAGCTTCTCCGTCCCGTGCAAGCGACGCAGCTGCGTCAAGATGTCGATCCGCCCCGGCCGGGCGGGCCGCGCGACGCTCGTGCTGCGGGGACTCCAGCAGAGGGCGTGGTACAAGGTGCAGGTACGTGTCGCCCATGGGCGGGGCGGGTGGACGGGACGAGCTGGGTGGATGGGCGGGGTTAGGTGGTCACCCTCGTACTCCAGGGACTATAGCAGAGGGTCTGGTACAAGGTGCAGGTTCGTGTCGCCCTTGGGCTACGGGCTTGGGTGGGGTGGGCGGGGCTGGTCACCATCGTGCTCCGAGGCCTCCAGCAGAGAGCGTGGTACAAGGTGCAGGTGCGCGTCGCCCGTGGGCGGGCGGGGCGGGTGGGCGGGACAGGGGTGGGCTTGTGGTGACGCCGTGGGTGGGACGGAGTAGGTGGATGGGCGCGGCTGGGTGGTCACCGTCGCACTCCGTGAACTACAGCACAGGACGTGCCGCACGTGGGTGCCGCGCGTGGGTACGTGTGTGAAGGGGGAGCGTGGGTGTGGGCGAGGAGATTCTGTGTGCGAATGCGGACGCATCAGAGCCAACAGCCACCCGGTCACACCCAACTGCCCTTGAGCCTTGCGCAACCGATGCCCTGACATTCAGGTCACCTTGGTTCCCGAATTCGTCCTGGATGCAGGATGTGGACTGAGACTCATTTATCCTTTACAGATCCAGGGCACGAACCTCCTGGGCAACAGCAAACCCTGCATCGCCTTCTTCGTGACCCGCTCCGAGCCCTCTGATTGGTTCAAGTACGAGGGGGAGGTTTTCACGCGTGCGCCAAAATCCAAGATGGCCGCCAAGCTTCCGGTTTGCATGTTCCGGGTGCTTCTCGTGGTTGTTGTCGCCTTGTATGGAGTGATTCTGCTCTACGTGGCGCTCTATAACTACGACAGGCTGTCTAGTGAGGTGTCTGTGACTGTAGAGGGCGGGCAGATGATTGAGACCGGCGGAGCCGCACGGGGGCAGCACTGCAGGTGCTTCGTTGAGGAGGTGGGATTTGGCGGGAGTTTGAATATGGCGCCCTCTGAAGTGGAGTACGCCGAGGAGAAGGGAGGGGACACGGTCACCAAGTGGTTCACAGGCAACTAGTCTCCATAGCAACTGCAAGACGGTCTCCAAAGCAACTGAAAAACCAGTGTTTGGAGATGGTTTCACTGCAGCATACGAGTCACTCTCCAATTTTTGATGACACGCGCCAAAAATGTCTTGGAACTGTCTCAAGATTTCTGCGTGAATCTCACAAATGTATGCGTTTTGTCTTGTGTTGAACCACATGTTTGCACATCTTTCGTCACGTGAATTTACAGGTTTGATGAATAGTTGATGATTGTACATGAAAACGTTTTGCTGTAATGTACAAGCTTGGTCTTGAGTGCTCTGCACCCAGGGGCGAACTATGGGTGAGTCATGGACCCGAGTCCACAAGGGGGTGAAACAATACAGAATCTGAAATACGACAAGGGTTGGCGGCCTGGGCTTCAGGGCACCCTGGGTCCACCTGTGGGTCCACCCCTGGGTCCACCTGTGGGTCCGCACCTGGGTCCACCTGTGGGTCCGCCCCTGGGTCCACCTGTGGGTCCGCCCCTGGGTCTATGCACCCTGGGTCCGTTCCTGGATCCACCCCTGGAACCGACCCTGGAACCACCCCTAGGTTTACCCTGTGATCCTTTTGCATAATGCTCACTGTCTGCTATATGACAGAGAAAATGGTCAATTCTGATCTCCACAAGGGTAACGTCTGCACGTACACCCACGCACACGCACACACACCTCTCTCGTGCGTGCTGTTTCTTGGTTGCGATGTATGTGTGTGTGTGTGTGTGTGTGTGTGTGTGTGTGTGTGCGCACATCTGGACGCCTTTGACTGTTCTGGCGGGTGTGGATACGCTTGCAGTGTTATGTTGTCTCTTCCACCCAGGAACTGGGTTTGCAGCACCTACAATCACAAAATTGGCGAAAGCACCTCAGTTTCTATTGTACGAAGTCTGTCCAAGAATTAACTGGTTCTTTTTTGTCTCAAGTCAACAAAAGAGTTGGCGTGGTGAATCTGGCCTTACCGGTTGGTGTGGTGAAGTTGGCTCCACCAGTTGGTGTGGTGTGTCTGGCCCCACCAGTTGGTGTGGTGTGTCTGGCAGTCAAGTTTGCAAGAACTGGGAATCGGATATTCGTGGACGAACCACGTCCTCAGTGCTGCAGGCCTCGGAACTTGGTCGTCTTCACACGTGGATGAATCCGCACAGAGGGACAGATCAGTCCTGTGGTGATATGACGCACACTCCGTGCCTCGAGTCCTTGTTTGGTGCTGTATTTGCGTTTTTCTCGCTATTCGTGAGTAAATGGTGCAAAATAAACATTCAAAAAAGAAGAATGATCTCCATCATACGACACGCATCGTGGTTCTTTTGATTCGAAATTCCGTATTTTTTCCGACACAGTTGACGCGTCACGTCGACCCGCTGCGTCGCAATGGTTGATGCAGCTGAAGCATCTCTTGTTCTGAGGCAAATCCGTGCAGTGCTGGTGCCCACCTGGAACACATTTGCTTTGCTCCTCGTCAGCACCATCCATCTCCCCACGTCAACAAGAACCAAAAGGGCTGAGTCAGCACTTTGTGTCCCCCCACTCGGACCAGATCCGGGATCCGCCCCAGGACGTGACCCCCGCAGCTGGAGGCGCACATCGCACATGGTAGAAGTCCCCCTGTTAACCCACCACGCAATTATAGCGCTCGTTTGCCCCAAATGCGCGCTGGTCTCGGGTGGACCCACGTCACCACATCATCAACACGAGACTTGTGACCCGGACTTGATATTTCAATACTTCTGTGCCAATTAGATTTGTATGGAATCGGGTTGTTTGGGCTTCACTCTTGTGGACATGTATTTTTGAGCAAAAAACAAATCGTGCGATGTTTCGACTTGAGGTGGGTTCACACTGGGTGCGTCGTGCGTTGCTTCATTGGGCACAGCGTGGTCGCTTGGGACGCACGGACTGGTTGACGTGCAACGCCAACGCGTGACGCAACCCGTGTGAACCCAGCCTTGCATGCTGCCCACATCCACAGACCCAGCTCGCTGTTGGAGTTGAGAGCCACAGGGAGGACAATGCCATCTCTACAGATTCTGGGCGTTCTGTTTCTTCTCTTCTGCTGCCATCAGGTGAGGATAGGAGGAGTTCGGTGAAGGGAGACAGACGAGAGAGAGAGAGAGAGAGAGAGAGAGAGAGTGAGAGAGAGAGAGAGAGAGAGAGAGAGAGAGAGCAGACAAGAGCAAGCAATATGAGAGAAAAAGAGAGGGCAAAAGAGAAATCTTGAGAGAGAATGAGAGGGAGAGAAAGAGAGAGATAAAAGAAGGTAGGGTGGTGCTGATAAAGGAACAAAACAGAGAAGAAAAATATATTGAGAAGATATGGCATGCGAGAGAAAGAGACAGAGAGCCAGAGAAACTGAGACGAGGTTGTGCGTGCGTGGGCTCCTACATGTTCAGGCGATTGAGCTGCTACATGTAACCTTATTCAACAGGGAGCCGTGTTCACACACACACATATACACACACGCACACACACACATGATCCAATCGTGCCAGAACAAGTGGGCACCCCTGCAGAACCTTCCGTGGTGTTCAGATTCACGCAGGGGCCCCACGTTCCCCGGTGGTAGTTCCCCTGGATCCTGTCAGGCTGATGTGTCTGTTCCAGATCGAGGGCTGCAAGAAGCACCCGTCCTGCGACAAGGATGGCATCGGGGACTGCGACTTCGGCTCGGACATCTGCGGGTACGCTGGTCCAACCCGGCTCCAGGAGTCGAACGCACCCAACACTAGTCCGCTGATTCTGAACCCTTCCACACAGCAAACCCGTGTACCCAATGCCAACCCACCTTTCTGCCCAAATCTCTGTTCCACACAAATATGCCACCCACGAGCCTGCTTCGTATCTGCAAAGTTGAAACACCTTTCACGCCTGGGTTCAAGAAATCACGAACTCTCATATTTTTTTGGTTTGGTGCTCAAGGGGCTGGGTCAATGGCTGTTGTTTTTGGCGAAACAACAATGTCGTTCACATTTCACATCATATTTCTACCCACAGAAACCTTGGCTGTATCGTCAGCAAGCTCGTGGAGTGCACAGACCTGGACAAGCTGACCCAGGACGAGTTCTACCAGCTGCACCGGACGTACAACACCCTGTGCCTGGGGCTGCGGTGCGACGAGGAGGCGGCCAAGGCGTGCCAGACCCAGGCCCCAGTGGGGACCGAGACCAACATGCTCTGCTGGTATGGAACCGTCATCAGGGTGGGACCCAGGGGTGCATCCAGGAGGCACTGGGAGCAGATCCAGGGGTAGATCCCTGGGCACATAGATCTGTGGGCAGATCCAGGAGGAACCAAGGGGAATATCCAGGAGGTACCGAGGGAGGATCCAGAGAGACAGACAGATCAAAGGGCCAAAACCCTGCGTTCTCCAATACCTGGGGGGCGGATTCAGGCAGGCGGACTTGGAGGCAAATCTTGGGGCAGGTGCTTGAATTTTGATGGGAGGAAAGCAGTGCCAAGGCTGTTCCAACCAGCACCTGTCGGGAGAAAGGTCCATAGTGAATGGCCATCTGCAACAAAGAAGCGGATTTGAGCAGACAATATGACCTAAATGTCTTTTTTGAGTGTGTGTGTGGGGGGCTGGTTCCACTGGGGACCAGGACCCACCACCACCATTACACGTTTGCAGGACCACAGTGCACCTTTGATCACGTGTTTATCTTGCAGGACCATGGACTGCACCATAGACGCAGTGGAGGGTTGTGACCAGAGGACCCTGGAGTCCCTCAGCGAGGCCCCTGGGGTCACCATTGAGGACATGAAGGACGCTTACCACCAGATGTGCCCCTCGGGCAACTAGTGATGGGAACAGAGACAGAGGGCGATGAGTAAAACTTTGTGATGTTCCTTTTAATCTTCCTTCTTGGTGCTTCTTTCCCTACCAAATTGTTGTCAATAATTCCAGTGAAAGACAACTGGACAAAAGTTACACTTCGCGCGTTTCTTTATCCTTTTTGTGGTGACTATAGTCCCCAACAGCTGGGGGCAGATCCAGGTGGCAAACACCCCTCCACCACCACCCCACCGTGGCACTAACCCTCAGGCCAAACGAAGTGAAGCTCTTGTGACGCTGCTGTGACTGGTGAGCCTGGGAGAGGGCGTCACAACGGACGGCTGCGGTGTGAACTCACAAACTCCCAGACTACGCCCTTGTGCAGCAACACAGAGCACGACGCATCGCCAACGAAACGAGTCTGGTTTGCGCCTGCGAAAGAACAAGTTCAAGAACAGCCTTGTCTTCTACAACTCTTTATTCCATGTGGACTATTTTCTTCAGACAATCACAGTTAGTCGCCGACGACACGCACGTCATACTCTGTCCCGAATTAGTAGAGACCAACCAATCGCGAGCCACGTTGGAAAAAGATGCACAAAATGACACCAGGAAACTGCTTGTTTGCCCCAAGAAAGAAAAACTCAAGAAATGATCGCGAAGTGAGCAGCTCTCACAAACGAAACATGTTGGACTGAGGCTGATGAAGCCAAAAATGTTGCGCGCTCAATTTGGTGCCGCATATCCAAATTTGGAAGAGAAAAGTGCAAGTGAAAAGAAGTTGGTTTCCGTTCCCAAGTGGTGTCCACGTCAGATCTGCCCCCCACCATGCAGACCGATCCCTGATTCGCTGAACAGCTCCACGGCCCGAGACGCGAACAAGTCAAACGGCGCACAGTCGCCAGATTGCTCAGGGGAGCAACACAAAGAAACAACAGGCTTTCGTCGACTTCCGGCGCCTGAGTTCACCACGGCAGAAACACAGAACTGTGATGTCACAGTAGCTGTTGAGTAGGTATTGCGAAAACTTGTGGATGTTCAGCCATTGGTCCATTCACACAGACAGAACCACCGCAGACTCCAGCAGAAGAACGCCAAGGTCACGCCACTGCTCCCCCTGGTGGAGAAACCTTGAGCCTCGCTCCCAACCGCCGCCTCCTCCTCCACGTCCTCCTCGCTCTTCTCAACCCTGTTCCTGTTCCGCCCCTTGGGGGAGACGTTGTCGTGGGGGTCGGGGTGGGGGCGGGTGGTGCTCAGGGTGGTGGGGACTGTGTACGTGACGGGTCTGAACGTGTAGCGCACTGGCGCATGCGCAGTGTGATTGAGGTCCACTTCCGGTGCGTGGACCACGGAGGGAGGGTTCACGCCCTCTATGTAATCCGGAATCCTGTCCACACCACCGTCCCATGGGGAACTGGGAGTGGTTGCTGTGGTAACGCCGCTGCTACTGCTACTGCTACCATGGTTACGCCTGTTGTTGCCTCGGTTACCGTGGCGAGAGTTGCTATGGCGATGTCTGTTGGTGGAGCTGGCACTGCTGTCCGTGTGAGGGGAGACTTGCGATGAGAGCGTGGACACCAGCACCGTGGCTGTGGTGGCTGATGAACTGGACAGGCCTGATGCACTGCTGTGTCTGTTCTGAATGTTTCTGGAATGGGTGGGCTGCTCCGTAGGCCTGTCCTCCACTGGAGACACAAACTGTTCCTCCCCGTGCGTGGGCACTGTGGGGAGGATGGGGCTCTCTGTAGAACTCTGCGGGATCCGCACGTTCACAAACGCAGCCTCTGTGGGTCTCGTCCCATTCGTCTCTGGGTGGAAGTGGTACCCGGAGTCAGTGAACCCCACACACTCCTCCGAGTTCCACCACTTATGGAACAGTCTCTGCAGCACCCCGTCCTCCTGCAGCCGCAAGAGGGCGGCACTGATCCTCTCAGCCAATTGGCTGTTGCCCCTGGGCAGCGCGAACATGTAATTGGTGATCATCATGAACTGGTCGAGCGCCATGAGGTCACATGGGATTTTGGACGTCCAATAGGAGGCGTCGGTAGAGGGCAGCAGGAGGACGAAGCCGTGAGAGCGCACGCGCCGCAGACCTTTCTTCATGGACACCAACCTGCAGCAAACAGAACACCGGCCTGAAATCTGTTGTGAACCGATCCGTCTGAAGCAAAGTCGAAGTCTATTGAATGACCCAGGAGACCCGTTTCCTGTTTCTCTCCCACTCGGGGCCGGAACCTTGGTCAGGTTCGGGTTGTTCCTTCTTCCTTGGGAGTTGAGTCTTTGGGGTTTGCGAGGTCAAGTCACCAAGGATTACGCTGCGAAACGGCACGAACCTCCACTTCCTGTTGGCCCTGGCGGTGTAAACCTCAGCTTCCGGCTCTCTGAGACGGTACGTACCTCTGCTTCCGGTTGGCCTTGACCTTGTCCCAGATGGCGCTGTGGAGCGGGTCGGTGGCGTCCTGGAACTCGGCGTGGATCGGGGAGTGTTTGAGGATCCCGACCTCCACCGACGTCTGGTTCACCAGGTCCTCTGCACAAACAAGAACAAAGTCAGTGTGGGTACGCGCCTGGCATCAGAGACAGCCATCTTGGAAGGTGTTGTCAGCCACAAAAAATTGAAGCAAAAAGGACCTGGAAATTATTGAGTTGGGTGACATGGGTACGTGAGACAAATAGCGCGAGTGAAGCACGCTGGTGCAGTACCCAGCAGTACCCTTGTGACGTACCCAGGAAGAGGAAGGGGAAGTCCTCCCCCTGACGGGGACTCCGCAGCAGCAGCGACAGCGTCGAGTGCATGAACGGCTTGGTGTACTCCACGTAGTTGAGGTACTTCCGGTTGTTGGTGAAGGGCGCGGCCGCCAGGTCCACCTCCTGCCAACAGACACACGGGGCTGGATGGAGGGTCCAGGGTCCAGGGTCGGGGGGGGGGGGGGTCCGACCCGATGCAGGCTGAAGTTCAACAACAGTGCAGACTCGTGACAAAGTGTCCCCGCCGCGATCCTGGACCCGCTGGAGGACAGTGTGCAGGAAGCAAGAGCCGCGCAAACCTCCTGCGTTCACCCCAAAACACACACACACACACACACACACACACACACCACGTCTGCCACAGCACAAAAATTGAGGTTTTCGCGCACACACCAAAACAAACACACGCACGCACACCCCGCACACCACACAAGGTTTTGAAGCTCCCAAGAACCCCCTTCCGAACACAGACACCTGCACGCACACACGCACACACACACACACACACATACACACTCACACACACACACGCCGAGCCCCACGCACACGACGCGCGTTTGGGATGTGCTGCCCAGAACGTCCTTCCGAACACAGGCACACACGCACGCACACACACACGCACGCACACACACACGCACACACACACGCACGCACACACACACACGCACACGACGCACGTTTCTGATGAGCTCGCCCAGCACCCCTGAGTACGTCCCGTCCCGGTGGCGCCGCCCCATCCCGTCCCCGTCCCGCACCGTCCGCAGGCGGAACGTGAACGGCACGGCGTCCGCCAGGTGGCGCAGCAGCTCCGGGATGTAGCCGTCGAGGCGCGCGGCGTCCCCCGCCGCCGCCGCCGCGTCCCCCTCGGCGCGCGCCCCGGGCAGCGCCCCCGTCCCCGGGCCCGTCAGGTGCACCAGCGTCTGCTCCACCGGCTGCACGAACGGAGGCATCTGGAACAGAAACGTTGGTTCAGATCAGGACACAGGGACCTGCACGCAGACACGCACGCACACACACGCACGCGCACACACACACACACACACACACACACACACACACAGAGCACCAAAAGACGTACGACTTGCTGCCCAGAACCCCTTCCACACACATACACTCGCACACAGGCCGCGTCCCATGCCCAAGAACACCAGCGAAGTGCTGCACGCCCCACGCACACAGTTCAAACAGGGATCTCAACCACTGGGTTGAATACCCGTGTGGGACAAATCTACTGGTGTGCTCAGCAGCAAGTGATACATTCAATTCAACCTAAAAAGGTCAGTTGTGACAAAAGCAGGGGCAAACTGAGTGGTACAAGTAACCTGCCCCCAGCGCGCATAATTTTGGGGTTTGCGCCCCCCCTCCTTGGATCGGGAGCACCTTGACTGAACGTGGCTCGCCCCTGGACGCTTACGATGGTGGTGGTGACCATCAGATGCGGCAGCGCCGTCGGAGAAAACGTCTGCGGGTCGTCGCCTGCAAAACGCAAAAGGAAACTGACGTGATGTGAGACGTGACGTGAGAAGTGACGTGACGTGACGTGCCGTGACGTGACAGATGATGCGAGACGCAACGTGATGTGATGCGAAGCCCGACGTGACGTGAGACGTGGCTTTTACGTGAGACGCGACGTGACACCGTACGTGACGCAACGTGACGTCAGACGAGAATTTCGACATGACGTGGCACGTGACTCGAAACGTAAAGTGCGTGTCGTAAGTGACGTGACGTCGACGTAAGACGTGAAAATAGACGTGATACACACGCACGTGACGCTCGCATCAAAACTCGTTTCTCAGTTCTTGGGATTCAGGTCAGAGAAACGAGAGCTTCTCAAAAAGGCAAACAAAGGCGGCCTCGAGTTGCCTTCTCCAGGCGCGCGCGCGGCCAGCACCAAACCCGACACCTTCCGACCCGGGACCTCACAAATGTCTCACAACCACAGAGCAAGTGTCGATCACGACGACTGCAAAAAAGCAAAGCTTCGGTGGGCAGAAATGAATGGTCACTGCATCAGGAGCCGTGGCCGCTAAAAGCTTATCCTGTTCCCAGCTGATTTAACATCAGTACCAGTTGGAGTCCACACGTAACATGCCAATACAAAAGCGCTGTAGGGACCGCGCTGGAGCACTGGGTGGCCCCAGGGGCGGAGGGAGGGGGCGCTTGTGCCCCCCCCCACCCATTCCCCCGAGGCCCACAAGAAATTTCTCAGCGCTCTTCGTTATTGTGCGAAGTCCCTTTAGGGCGAAGCACCATGTGGTATTGCAGTACATGGCAGGGTGGATGAAATGTCCCCTACCCCGCGCCGGGGGCCCCCCCGCGCCGGCGCCCCCGGGGGGGGGGGGGGGGCGGGGGGGGGGGGGGGGGGGGGGGGGGGGGGGGGGGGGGGGGGGGGGGGGGGGGGGGGGGGGGGGGGGGGGGGTGGGGGGGGGGGGGGGG
>JAAUXT010082802.1_pt1 | contig 18843 bp, 20 predicted proteins | sample 7278171 | NCBI WGS metagenome assembly JAAUXT01 (sample SAMN14350112, study PRJNA611818) | marine sediment metagenome | isolation source: surface marine sediment (1.8m) | place: French Polynesia: Moorea | collected 2018-08 | reverse complement strand
CAATGGAGAAGCGCCCCCTGGCCACACGAGGCTGTTCGCACCTGGACCATGTCGAGCAGGAGGATGTTGGAGTCGTCCCGGCATCGCTCCGGGTCGAGCTCCTTGTCGCACAGGCGGTCTGCCTCCGCCCTGTAGCCGCGGTCGCACTGAGCGGCCGAGAGGCCGTGACTCGAACCCTGCACAAGCAGTTCCACAACACATGAGCGTGACTGGACGTGTCGGATTCACAGACTGGGCGTGTCGGATTCACGTACACGCTGCGACCTCCTCACCACACGAACGAACCGCGGTGCCTTCGGCAACGACCACCACACCAGGATGGTTTTCTGTTCAATTTGTTCGTGAGAAGCTGAAGAAACTACGAGTACAACTTTTTTGCTTCTAAGTTGAGAAAACTGGACAGTTGACGTCAGTGAGTCGTGCGCTGCGGCGTTGCAAAGTCTCAGTTCTCAAGGATGAGACCACGGCAACAAAAGCAAATGTCATCGTTCGGCAGACTTCGAACCAAAAAATGTCAACATTTGTATTAATTTTCACTTCAGTCGGTGAAATTCCACAGCTGCATGAATCAGGTTCAAGGTCAAACTTGTGCTTCTCACTGCGAGTTCGTCCCAAATGTGAAAACTGAGTGAAGGTGTCAGATTGCACTTTGCAAGGCAAGTATAGGCCCTGACTCCAAGGCAAGTGTCCATCGTTCCTGAGCAAATTGTGGGGCTCACTGCATTGAAGACCTGCGATTTTGCAGCGCAAACACGCAAACTATGGCAGCTTGTCATTGACGTTGAATCTGTCCCAATTTCGAAAATTGGACAGGGAAAACTTACATCCAATGACACAATCATCGTGTGGCAAAGTAGCCAGTCTTTCGGCGATCTGGGCTCTTGAGTATCAATGCAGCGAGGTTTAAAAACTTGAAGGAAATGTCTGTACATACGCAGGTGTAACACATCTGGTGCCTGTTGCACATGTATAAGGCTTCCATGTCGAGGTCGAGACCAGCGTCCCGCGCCGCTGCACAGTCGTCTAAAACGTCTATTGCTGGGCAGTACCCTTCTTCTGAAAACAAGAACAGGAAACAGTGAAAAATTACAAGTCAAACACACAAAAAATTGGTTCACAGCCAACAAAATCCTCCTTTTTGGTCGTGAAGTTGCAATTTTCTGGTGGAAATGGGAGGGCCAAAGTTTCACAAACTTTTCCTTTCAAGCCGCATTTCCCGGTCAGTGTCAGGTTGAACGAGGGCATTCCACCGAACCTTCTTCGAGCTCGTTGGCCAGCTCCTCCTCTGCCTCCTCCTCCTCCAGCTCTTCAAGTTTTTCCTTGACGGCTTCCTTCAGCAGCACGCGTTGCACTGGCGTCAGTTCCTGGACGTACGCCTGGAGGACGGTGGCGATCTCCGCTCGCGTCGCCGCATCCTCCTCCTCTTCCTCCTCCTCCTCAAACTCGGGCTCGAACTCTTCGGAAACAGAACGAAGAAACACCACATAACACAAGAAGTTAGGCATGCAGCTTGCATGTTGAGTTTCAGAAATACGTGACGTACGTGACAGGATAGAACATCGAACCCTCTCCACGAAACAACCAGGAAACACGAAACTGTTGTCACGCAGCACTGGTCAAGTCACGCAGACAGAGGAAGTTAGTGTGTCAAGTTTCATTCTCAAAAAATTAGATGTCTACTGATTTGCTCTGCAGTTCGCACTAAATGGCCTTCAGCGTCGGACAAACAGGCTGCGACTCGGGTTTCAGCCGTCGCTCCGCCACAACAAGTGCATTTGAGGCAAAGTGAACGAAGCTATTTGTCTGAAAACGCCAGCAAACACACGAACAATCAATCCACAGGTGTGAGGTACTCAACAGGGTTCTCACACAGAACAAAACAGAACCTTGAAACCACACAATGACTTTTCGAGACCTTTGGTTGAGAAAACAGTTATGAGCTTGAGCAGGAACCCTTTTTGTGAGGTGAGAACCCATTTCTTCCATGACGCGAGAGTGCACAAGGGGGAGGCTTTGTGACGGCAGAGGTGTAGGACGATGCAACGTGTTTCAAAGGACCTGACAAGTGGCTGGCTACGACATGGTCCTCTCCACTTTCGGAAGCCGAGAGCTGAGCCCTTTTCTCCTTGAGGATGTTTTGTGGATGTTTGTCACAGGCAGCCGCGCACAATCGCAGCCTGACGGAATTCCCAGGGCCGATTGTGCGTGAAAGGTTTCCATAGCTGCACCGCAGAATCTGGATGTTGTTGTTTCTCAGCAGGGGTATGAATGAGTTTTACCCGTGATTCGAGCAGCATGAAGCCCATTGTCGTGGCTGCTGGGCTGTTGTGTTTCCCAAGTTGGTTCTTGAGTAATTGCTTTCAATTTCTGACTTGATGGAACACTGCCTGACTGGGCATTGCTCCCTCTGCAATCTATCACGAAGGAACACCGAACCTCAAGATAATCGTTTTTCGGAGATACCTATCGTCAGGAAAGGATGACTTGAATCTTGTGTGTCCCCAGCGAAACCAACGCAGCACAAAGAATCACAGTCTTGCTTCAGAAACATTGAACTTTTCTCCAAAAGCACAAACTCGCAGTCACACTAGCAGTCACACACGAACAGGGAGTTTTAGCAACCACGGATTTTCAGACCATATGGTGCCCCCTTTTGACAGAACAGTGGTGGTACTGAGAGCCAAGTCACAAGCAAATGACACTTGGGACACGAAGGCACAAGACGCCATGGACCTGCATGCTAAAACTCGCCAAGGACCCTGTGAGTTCCAACAAAAGAAAACTTGACACTGGTTTCAGACTTCAGTTCATTGTCCTTTCCCCGTCGGTTTCTTATCCGTGGATACTGTTGCGCTTTACCAAAGCCTTGAAAAAAGCCATCTTGTCGCTGAGCAGCGAAGAGGTTCAACTTTCTGCGCCACTCGAGGCTTCGGTGCGTCTCGGGGTCTTCAGGCTCCCACGAAGGTGTTCAGTCCTTTGGCAAAACACTTACGTCAAAGACTGCAGTTCCGTTCCTTGCACAGCACGAGAATTTTTTTTTAATGATAGAAAGCACGAAGAGACCGCAAGCAGATCTGTACTTGCTCACTGCACGAACAAGACATTTCCCCAGCACTTGCAGCTTTTCGAAAAGGAACACCCAAAAAGCATGAGTTTCAACCTGAAAAACTGGACAATGTGTTTGTTGATGACAAGGATACACGGCTGGAGATTTGACATTTCCTCTTATCTGCAGTTCGTTTCACTGCATTCTCTCCCCTCCGGGTTGGTCGTGTCTTTGACCACAACTTTCAATGGGAAGCAGTAGTTTTTTTGTGAAAAGAAACGCCTGTTCTTCAAGTCTACTTCTTTGATGGTCTGCTTTTAGGACGTGCGGGCACACAGAAACACACACACACAACCACACGCACAAAGCATGAAAGAACCTTCCTTTGAGCTGAAGGTTTGCTGTTCGCCTTTCTATGATAAAAAAGCGGTGAACTTGTTCTTGAGAGTTCAGTATCTGATCCTGGTCAACGTTTGAATGTTCCTCTGTTCTCCAAGGCTACGTTTTGAGGATGTTGACAGCAACGTAGGTTTGATTTTTTTCCCCAAAATCACAAGAGCTGTGCAGTTGGAAACCATCTTCCTGAATGGCAAATTCTGTGCCTAAACTGACGAGCATGTTGAACCAGGTTCTCAGGTTTCGTGCAGCAATCCGAAGTCCAAGCAAACGCAATCTGTCGTTGAGTGTTTTGTCGAGTGATTCGTGACCACCGCCGCAAGCAAAGCCAATCGCAGTCACAAGAGCCCAAGGACGTTCTGCACCACAGTCCCCGAACTCGAGCCAGAAACCAAATGCCGCAGAAGAGCCAGAACTCCCACACAGACACTTGTGCCGGGTCCCTTACGTGGAAGGAGCGCTTCGAAACACAAATGGAGTCTGGTTCCCGAGCAACTTCAAGGTGAAGGCACAGTTTTTCCACTCCAAACTCCGATATGGTGCAAATAGGAGGAGCGGATTTTCAGGTGGCTCATGGAAGGACCTGGGTCCCCCAAGAACTGACTCCCAGGAGTAAGAAACCTACTCGATTGTGCACCATCAGACGCAAAATGTTTGCTTTTGAACTTTGTTCGCCACATAAGATTGTCTCCCTCTGGGCCTCACCATCCACTCAAGGACAAAGACACCACCGATGAAACTCCCGCTGTGTGGTTCCTCCAGAACTGTCTCTGCATGAACATCAATCTTGTGCGGCTTTGAGTTTTACAACGATATTCTTACCTTCAGCCTTTGGTGGAGCTCGTTTGGCCAAATTGCCCGCGTAGTATCTCTGCATCAGCTCCCGAAGAAACGGGTTCAAGGTGGAACCTGGAAAAAGACAAGAAACGTTGAACCTCAGTTGTTTTTAGACTCAAAGATTTGCGCTCGTACCACTCGGTTCAAGCAGTGGGGTTGCTCGCAGCTGCCAGTCACTTTACTTCTCGCGTGCGTGCCAAGGGAACACAGCTGTGTTCCCTGGTTCGCAGGAACGCCTCTTGCTTTCAAGTCAACCCAAAGTCCACGCACTGAGGGCATTGCTTCGGCCACGAACCCGAATCCTGGATCAGTCTGAATTTCTTATGGAGGTTCCCTTCGCAGGAGCTGAAAAGACTCCATCCCATTTTGGGGATGTTGTTTTGTTGTTGAAATCAAGGCCCTTGCGTTCCGAAAGTTAGGCGCCATGTGCACCAACAAATGGAACGAAAATCTTCCATTTAATTAAGCTGTCGGTATTGCACCTGCCTGTGGATTGTCGCTTCTGTTCTGAAGTGTTTCGTGTGGATCCAAGAATAAAAACAACAAATTTCTCAACCAGCATTTTTTGTTGCATGCAGACCAAACTTTTTCTGTGCCTGTTGTGTGACTGTGTTGCCTGGTTCTCTGTGGAACCACACGGGACTCACTTGCACAGCAAATTGCGTGTTGTCCAGTGTTGCATTTGCCTTTTGGTTCGTTCCCACCGGGAAATTTGTGTTTTGCTGTGGCGGTTGAAAATTGTAACTTGATAAATTTCATCGCTGTAATGATGATAAAATATCGGGTTGCATGACAACATTCACTGGGGACAAGTGAGCTGTGAGAGATAATAGAAGCACGTTCAGCTGTGGTAGCAGATTCGACGAGGGTCTGCCGACAATTGATTAATTTTTATGACTCAATTCATGAAAAGCACCACGATAAAATGGTTCACACACAAAAAATACGAACAGCAAATGCTCTCTCTGGCAATGGCGCAATGGTGCGTTTTTGGGTGTATGAGCAAGGCACAGCTTTCAGGTGAACATCGTTGTTTTGTGACACACGATTTGAGTACAGAGCAAGAGTGGATCCAGAATTCGTCAAATGACCCGGACCCGCAACCCTTGCTGGGGACTCAATTCCAAACTTGCAAAACGGCACGATGTGAAGCCAACAAACGGAGTTTTTTTCTCGGGGGACAGGGGGTCCCTGGGCCACCTGCGTGGGCCCGCTGCTGTCCAGAGTCATTGGACCCAGCTGCGTGTTTTTCCTCATGGTTTCAGAGTCTCGTGGGTTCCAGTCAGCGTTGGAGCGTCCAGCGCTCTTGAAATATCTGACAGTTCCACACACAACACTGACACTGATCACTTTGCACATGACTGTGTGCACACATGTATGCGGGCCACATAGAATCAGCGGGGAACCAGTCGAGGCTTCGCAAGTGGATTCGCTCTCCAAGGGAAGAGCCAATTATCTCGTTCACATGTGCATGAGCTCCCAAAGCTTCGCTGAGTTGTCCATGAATCGTGAGGTTCTTTTGGAAGCTGTGTCTCGTTTCTGCGTCAAATTCCTGGGTTGTTCCTGAGGAGGGGAGAGAAGTACGTGTGCCGACAGGAAGGCAGAACCCTCCTTGCAGAATGGACTCCATCGAAGCAGAAAATCCACATTCACGAATCAGACTGAGGCTGATTCCGCGCAATTCAGGCCAAGTTTGTTCAGGCTGGAAATCGTGTTTGTTCTTCAGCAAACACGATTCTCAGGGCAACGAACTTCTTCCCCTGAATCCCAGTTGGTTTGCCTTGTTTCCGAACGGAACTGCGCGGTCGGATGTCGCAAGCACACTCCTGAGGCCGCCGCAACCCCCGCGCGACTCAAGTCGGTCTCAGTGCGGCCAATTACCCCGTCCCGCTCGCCCCGCAGATGTCTCTGTGCCACAGTAATGAATATGAGTGGCTCCCCGGAGGACGAGTCTAATTGTGTGGAAAACCACTGTTGATCTTGCCGCTCGTCGCTCGGCGCACCCAGTGTCACCTTGGGCACGAGTGCGATTGAAGCGAACACACACTGGATGTGCGGGTGGGTGTATTTGCACAGATCACAACCGAGGGCCCGCCACATGCAGGCTGTAAATGTTCATTGCAAAGTTTTGAGAGCTTCACCGGGCGTTTTCACACGATCATGATTTCTTTGGATTGGGAGCCCACAGTTCTGACTGGGGACCGAGTCTTGCGAAAGGGGCAACACCAACTTTGTAAAGTCTGGTGGTTCCAGGATTCGGGCCAGGGTCGAACTCACCATCTCCGCCAGTAACGGACCCTCAAAGGCTCACAGACGAAGAGGACGGGGTGAATTTGTTCTTTTTTTTTGGGGGGGGGGGGGGGTCAGGAGGATGCAACTTCAACCTTCAGCACGAGAAAAATTTGAAGCAGTCAGCATCTTGGACACAAAAGTAGGAGGGCATGGACCCCTGCAGGCCTCTGGATCCCTTTGCTTGTGAAAAGCAAATTCGGGGCGATCAGGAGCAGAGCCTGGGCCTGGCCTTGGATCCGCTGCAGGTTGAACGACCGGCGCGTAACTTGTTCTTTCACGTGTCTCAAGGGACACAGATTTGTTTGGGTTGGTGTATTGGAAAGCTCACGACGCATTGAACTGCAGACAAAAACCTAATTGCAAGACCGGAACCTCTGAGTGAAATGAAGCGACGTCTGAGTGCGATGAATGGGGCCCATTTTACTTCTCTTCGCTGTCTCTGATCTTCCCAACAAATCACAATTAAAGTTGCCTGCACTGCACCGCAGAGTCAATTTGGGGAGGTTCACACTGAAAATTCCCTGTGTCACTGGCTGCTTTGTGCGTTTCGTCGTCAAAAGCTCTGTGTCGGAGGTGAAGCGCAGAGGCAGCTGCAAGTGCTGGACACTCAACGCATTTGAAGCGGGCGCGTTCACACGAGGGTGCAGCGTTATCGCCCTGACTCGTTCCCGCCCAACTAAAAAGTCCGCGTCATCCCGCCCTACCTTCATCCTCCGTCTCGTCTTCGTCGTCTTCGAGCCAGGAGAGCTCGTCGCCGGTGCCCTCGACCGGCTGACCGGTGCCGCTGGTTCGGAACAGGTACTGCCGCAGCCGGTTGGTCATGTAGCGGTGCAGGGCATCGCCCTCTTCCCGATCATCCGTCTGAAAACGTAAGTTAGACCTGGGTTCGATCATTCCTGAGATAAACTGAGGCAAAATCGCAGCTGGTTAGCAAAATTTCCTGGCGTGTTTTGACGGCAATCAACACGGTTGTCTGAGCCCTTTCGATTTTCCCATCAATCTTACACGACGCTTTTTGCACAAAAAACTCTTGAAGTTTAACATGCCTGTCTCAGCCACAAAGGTGTGTGCGGCATCAGAAGTTCTAATCGAATGACCCTTAGCTCTTTGGTCACTCCTGAAGGCGCTTCAAAAAACAGTGGAAATGAACAGCGGGCTTTGTGCCTCAGGCTGGAGATTTTCAGGATCATGCAGAAGCGTCACCAAATAGGATTATGAAATGGGATTTTTGGCGCCTCCAGAAGCTGTAACTTGTTGACTACTTTCGAAGTGAAATCCCACGCTATCAAATTAAAGTTCATCTGCGAGATGCCTGCGGCCCCGCAGAGATACAGCGAGACGCATCAGTGTCAGTCGGAATCAGGTGACAGAGTCTGGGAAATCCTAACAACGCTTCAGACAAAAGATGATCGAGAAGGCCTGTGTGAGAACACGACGTCACGAGAACAACGGATTTGAACTCAGATTCATTTCCTTTGCAGGCAAATTTGCTTGAAGCCTTTTTTGTCGCACATTTTGGCTTCGAACCCGTGGGCCGTGATCCTCATTGAATTCCAGGTGCTGGAGGACTCCCCCTACCTCTTCAATGAAAAAGCGTTGCACAACCCACAGCAAAGGGATGATGTTCGGGCCATTCCTGCGCAGGCCTGATCTCAAGAGCGAAACTTTCAACGTGGAATTTTGAAAAGAAAACAGCGACTGTCGGCACAAAAGAAGGGCAGTAACAAGGTGGGGAGGTTGAGGCCCCTTGGGTCCGCGGCGCAACCGGATCTGTGTCTCGTACCTCGACTTCCGGCTGCTCCACTTCCGGCTCGAACCGCCGAGGCACGATCATTGGATGGCTTCTCTTCCTGTCGACGCTCTGCAGAACAAAAACCAGCTTCGTTGTTGCATGGGAAAACTTCGGAGAGGAAGCTGTGCGCTTTGTTCTCCTTGCCGCTTCGAACAGGTGTGGGAACAACAGGTTTCTCGCATAACTTTGCTGCACTCGCGCGACACTCGCACGACACTGGGGGGGGGGGGGGGCTTTAGCAGATCCGTCCAGTCTTCGGCAACGTGCTCCAACTGTCAAATCCGTGGCACATCAGGACCAAATATGAAATGAACAACTGGTGGGCGAAATGCCAAAGGAGATCATTCTTAAAATTTGGTTGTCTGTGCAATCAGGAAAATTAGGGCACAGCACGTTAGAAAATTCAGCCCTTGCTCAACTTGCCGACTGCGCCACGAACCTTGGAGGTTTCCTCGAGCTCGTCCTTGAGCAGCTGGATGGCCTGCTCGTCCTCTATCGCCCTCTTGATGTAATCAGCCTCCCGCGGGATGTACTTGTCTGTCTTCTGGACCTGCCGAATGGACAGCTGTCTGTGACGTGTTTTGAAAGCCTTTTGCGCAGTTGACAACAAACAAGAATGCGTTGTTGGGATTTGATTTGTGAACATCTTCTATACACAACAAGAACATCCACATTCTTTCAAGGGAGCGTGACCCACACAGCCCAGGTTCCCTCGAGGTGTTTTGAAAGCCTCATTGTGAAGCGGACTTTCGTGTCGATTGTCTGGCAGAGGCCTGATTGATTGCGACTTTTCTGCACGATAAGGAGTAAATGCGCAGAAATTTCTGATTGATTGAAATTTAGCCAGTGGAATTCTGTTCGTGCGAAAATGTTCCCTGGACAATTTGGTTGTGTTGTGGGCACCAGAGCGCGAACGCGAACCAAAAAACTTGTGTTATCGACGTGCGCCTTGCGCCTGTTCTGCGCCTTCCCTTGGTCTGAGAGCGAAACGTGCCGAACCTGCCCATTGGCGACATTCGGTATGCTGCGCACACGCAGGCGTAAGCCTGTACGCAGGAGGAAGGCTTCGGTGCGCTTGAGGACAGGAATGGGGGTTTCCTCCTCTGGCAAATCGTAAACAATAATTGTGTCTGCCCTGTCAAACTACTGTGTATCAATTTAACACAAGGGAGACAGAAAAGATGACCTCTCGTGCACGTGTAGATCTACGCACCTGAGCGAGCGTGGCGAGGTTGAGCGCGTTCGCGAGGTTCGTGTTCTCGTCGTCCTCCAGCGCCAGGAACTGCCGGATGTATTCCTTGGCGCTGTCAGAGTCATCGGTATCGTCGTCATCGCCTGGTGGCGCCACGGCTTGCTGTAGCCGAGCCGCCGCGGCCGCCGCTTCCGCGTCGCCTAGCGACACCGCCCCTCGTTTCCGCTTCCGCTTTGCTGTGAAGGCGTAGCTGGGCGCAGAGTCATCGTAACTCTCCTTGTTCAGAGCGACCTGCGGAGAGAAGAGAGATTGTAAACTTTTGGTTTGAACTCAGAAGGACCGATCCTGGCCTCTCGGTCGTGCACCCAGTGACCCGCAAATTCGGACACTGTTGACTTGATTGTAATTGCAATCAAATTTCTGGGTTCTGTCCATCATAAGTGAACGAAGAAAAGTGCTCATTTCCGTGCTCGTTGCAAACATATAGCAGACATTTTCTCGGAAAGTCGCACTTGAGAAGGCTTTCGCTTGCATGAGCATTGACGAAAACACTTCACCCCGGGAGAATCGTCTCCGAATGAGTCGTTCGAGAAGCGATCATTGGTCTATTTGAGTGTGTTCCTCAGCGAGTGTTTGCCTTCGGGTCTCCTCAGCTGAGGCAAAAAGTTCGCAAATGCCGGTTCGTGAGGCTCTATGCGTGAGACTCGCCTAATGAAACGAATCAAGAACCCACACGGCTGCTTCCTAATTAATCACACAGCTTCCCACGTCTGGGTTCGCAGGGAGCGAACACTGATCAAGCCGTCTGCAGTAATATTCAAACTAATGACAGGTACATGGCATATTCCGCACATATAGCTGTCTGTCGACCTGGCTGCAGCATGTGTGCAGGAACACCATTCGTTTGTGGTCACGTGATGCAGGAAACAAGCCATCGTCTGCAGAACCAAGTGCAGGTAATCCCTCCAGAGACCATGTGTGACAAGACCAGGAGCTTTTCGGTTACAATGTACAAAAAGACATCACACACAAGATTTCGCCATGTTGTATCACTGGGACTGGGGTTGCACAGAGTACACAAGACGAGCACGAGATTTGAGTCAGATCTTTCCGAATAAACTGTTCAGTATCGCACCCATATTGCAAGCTTACGCTCAGCAAAAAAAGCGGAAATGGTTTCAGGTGTCGTCGCCACGTGTGCATGGGATTTTCTGCAGCTGGTACGTGAGACGTTGAGCCAATCTCAGATCTGTCGTACGGCTTCGCTCTACCTGAGTGTGTTTGCTTGTCGAGAGTATTTTTCAGTTGAACTTCGTACAGACTCACCAGTGGACATGTTGGGAGCCCAAGGCCACGGACGCCGTGGCCCTGAAAGGTTATCCCCGTGTTTGGCGCCGTAAGACGCAAAGGACACAATACTCCAACGCTTTCTTTCTAAACACGCCAGGTTGGTCTCTCACCTCCTTCGCTATGATGTTCGGAAAGAGTTTGTCGTCGTCATCGTCCGCGCCCCCTGCGTCCTCTGCCGCCGCCTCCTCCTCCTCCTGGGTGAAGACGTCCTGCAGCTCGTCGGCGCTCACCGCCTCCTCCCCCTCCTGCTGCTCCTGCTCTTTCAGAGACCCCTTCATCGCGTCCTCAGCCTCGTCCTCCATGATTTCCTGCAATCAACACGGTTTGTGTGTGTGTGTGTGTGTGTGTGTGTGTGTGTGTGTGTGTGTGTGTGTGCACTCTGTGAAACTCATGAATGATGAACTTTATTGTTGCAGTCCTTTCAGCAGGAAATGACCAGAAACTCTCGTGTTCGGAACAAGATAACATTGGCAAATTGTTTCCCATGGCAGGAATATCCTGATCTGTATTCCGGTGTCCCCTCCCCAACGGCACCCTCCCCCCCTCCACCACACTTCTTTTCTGCTGTTCGAAGCAAAATGTTCACACCATGAAAAGAAATTCCCAGCGTTCGGACATGGGTCCAGCTCTGCATGGGCGTCAACACAACCTGATCCTGCATGCGCCCTGCTGCTGTTGTCCCTGTCGTACGGCGGAGACATATTATGTGAACAAGAGAAGGGCTGGGTCGGACGCGCACCCGGCTTGACGGATTAACATGTCAGTGGGGACGGAACGGAGGAAACCCTTGATGTATGGCCTCAAAACCAAGGACACAGCAAAAGCCTGAAACCAAGTTTGAAATATTTTTCCCCTGGCGCAGCTGCACATGTCTCGTCTTTCTAACACCTCGGTAATTTGCTGTGTCACGTAGCAAGGTGCAGAGCAGCTGGAAGTCTCTTCAAACGTTTCCCTGCAGAGAGAGTCGTTTCCTGTCGGAGTTTCGCTGGCCTGGCCGGATGCAAGACGGACCCAGGGTCCTGACGACTCTCAGCATCACAAAACCTCGGTTGTGTTCTTGTTTTCCCAAGTTGCAGAACAATTTGGTTGCCTGGGGGTTGTGCCAACCCTGGGACCAAGACTCAGGAATCGACCCTCAGGCGGAAGAGTGGAGATCTGATGCAATTGAAAAGTACAATGAGTTCAGTCGGCTCAATCAAACCTGTGACATTTTGTTTTCTTGCCCAACCGTGCTGTCCTTCGTGTCTAGACTTCTGGCAAAAGACAAAGTTTTCATTTGATTGGCACCAAAATATCCAAAAGGTTGATTGTACGGAAAAAGACTGAGGCACGAAAGGGCGACTTGAAGTGGAGAGTCTCCAAGGTGCTGGCATCACACAACTGTAATGCATGCAGCTGCTGAACCTGACCAAAGCACGGATGTGGCTCTGAGACAGGTGCGACTGAACTGACGGCAGAACCACCACAGCTCACACGAGGGGTTTCTCTGACGTCCACAGCAGATCTGACTCACTTGTGGAGATTTAATTCTATTTTGTGAGTTGCTGTGTAGTAGATCTCACACGTCTTTATCACAACACACCGCAAAGCGTAAATATTTCATGAGCAAGCATTCTGTCATGGGCGCCCCAAACAAATACATTTGCGTTCATACGTCCAAATTGATTCTCCCACATGGAAACCTGCTTTCGCTTTCAATTAGGAAGATGATTATGTGCGAGGCGCGTGGCGTCACAGTGAAACATGAATCGTGCACTGACATCTCTGGTTCGTCAGACAATAACGAACAAGAACAATTCGTGTTTGAGTGTGACCTTTCGAGTTCGCGTGCAGGTTTACGTTTTGCTCTAAGTTTCTTGGGTGCAGTCTCCCCAAGAGGTGCAGTGGGTGGGAGATCACCTCCCCCTCCCCACAACATGGAATGTTGCCACAGTATGTACGGTTGGACCACGGGTCTTGACCGAGGTCGGCCCCCACCCCCTGACCTCGAATCTGCTGGAGTCTCCTGATGAACAACACTGAAGCAACGACTCCAATGACTGGGACTCAAAGCAGAGAGACCCAAGTTTTCCTGGTTGCTATGACGCAACTGAGGGAAGCATCGACACCCAAAACTCAGTGCTGCATCCCGTGTTGGACTCACCTTGATTTCATTCGGAGTGAGTTCATCTGACTGTATTTCGCCCCCAGTCACTTCTTTCTTCACAATGGATGATGGATTGTACTCCTTTTTGTGCAGATCGGGTGGAACACGCTTGTCCTCCTCCTTGTCTTCTTCTTCCTCCGCCTCGTCGTCCTCATCGTTCAAGATGTCCTCCAGCTCCCGCTCATCCACCTGAGACGTGGAGCCTTCATTGCCCTCGGCAACTCTGTCTTCGTTGCCGTAGATCATATCACGAATGTATGTAATAGCATTGGGGTCCATATAGGCGCGGTCCTGCTCCCAGGGCAGGGCGCTCTCCTCGTCTGCCTCGTCGAAGCCCGAGTCTCCGTAGCCGAGGGGCTCATCATCTATTAACCTGCGACGCTCCTGGAATGATAAGCGAAAAGTCAGTCTCTTGCAGTGAAGACCAGGCTGCTCTCATCTTTCCTTTCATGCAAGTGGACACCACACAGAACACACACAGATGTTTTCGAGACACGCGTCCTACTTTCACATACGCGTACCTGTAAGTTTGCAAAGCTTAGGACCAAGAAACTTTTGTCTCACAGCATTTTTTTCATGGACTTTCCGTAAAAGGAATGTTGCAAAACTTAGGAAGCAAAACGTTTCATTGAAAACATCCACAGAATTTTCAGCAAAGCTGTTTCCGTCCGGTTCTACTGATTGCCGTCGGTGATTTTTCTCTCGATGTCGTCATGAATTTTGCGACAAAACCCTCAGAGAAGCTGCAGAACGGACCCTGTCGTTCTTGCCGTCAGGGCACAATTTAAGCCAAAGGGAGTCGAGCGCTTGAGCGTCAGTCGGAAATGGTTTGCGTGTTCCCACCGCGGGAGGCAGGACGTCGCAGCGCGGCGGACGTGCGCTGCAGGTGCGTCGAGCACGTACCTCCGCCCTGGGAGATGCTTTCAGCTAATTGCCGGCGACACTGTCACAGGCGTTTCCACGCAGCTCGCTATTCCGAGTGCCGTAATCTCGTTGGGCACGCGTTCATTTACAGCAGGAAGGTTTTCTCCGTCACAAAAGTGTGTGGGCGCTGCGGAGTCTTGGGCTAATCACTGACAAACAACAATCCTGCACCGCATGACTCCATTCAATCAAGCTCAGCCAATCTGGTGGACCCAACTGCGTGTGTTCCCACCTCCTGCAGCAGGACAGAATGAGATGTCGTGTTTTATCACTTGTAACCCTTCGTGCAAACGATCCATTTCGGTGAGACCTCCAGGGCCGCCGGGAGCCACTCTCCCCCAGCAGATCCCGGCGTCATGGTGATTGTGCGCAGCTCCGAGCACAAATGGCCGGGACGCAGATTGTCTCAGCCTTTCATGAATAAGAAATGAGGTGTGTAATTACCTGTATGACTTTGAGAGCCTCTTCAAGCTGATGGTTGTCGACCCAGGGCTGGGGCTGACGGCGGCTGTTCCGCAGGGTGTAGGCGGCGCTGCAGGCGACGCACGCGCTGAGCACGGCGACGAGGACCCGACTCATCCTCACTCCCGACGACGACGCGCAACCTGCAGGGAGACGAGCAGAGACGTTGTCACGACACTGCGGAGAAAGTCAGGGCCTGGTCACGTCTTTTCACACTCGTGTCACGCACTTGAGGCAAGCATGAGTCTGACTTTCAGAAGGAATGGGGCCCTTTCGTCATTTGGAGCCATTTGGTTTGCAGCACTGGCAGCGATCATTCGGAACCTTCGCCGTCAGTTTTTCTCTGACACCGTACGATTCACTTATGCGATCCACATTTTCTTGCACGAAAGATACAGAAAGCTGCAGAATGAATGAAAATCGTAGTGGCGGTGTCCAGCGCGGAGTGTGAAGAGACGCCCCGGGGGACGTCTCGACGGGCGCCGGAGTCCGACGGAGCTGTTGCCCGTCGCGCCGTGTCGACGGGTCGTCCCGATTCCGCGCACCTGAGGCGCCGACCACGACAGACGCCACTCGACGGCGAATGGGGGCGTTGGCAAAAACAGTGCCGGGATACGTAGTGGCGTCGGGTGACGTCAACCAATCAGAACGTCGGTTTTGTTTCAGAGTGGATGTTTGTTTTGTGGTAAGTCCACGCAGCAGGGTGCTGTGTTGTCGTCGGCGCCTCCGAACCAGAAGACCAACTTGGCGCATCCCATGTTGCAGAGCTCTTTCTCTCTTTGTCTCTCACTCTGTTCTCTCTCTCTCTCTCTCTCTCTCTCTCTCGCTGCCCCTCTGTCTCTATCTCTGTTTCAAAGAGAGGCCGGATAACCACTGTACTCCAATTCAGAGAGTCACGCAACTTTTTTTTCAGGATAACAGACCAACAGAGATTTGGATTGTGACAAGAGATGAGTTTCTGTTGAGGAAACCGCTGAAGACGTCGCCTTGAGGAAGGACAACGAACAGCTTTCACCGTGCGAAATGTGCCTGACACACGCCGCAGGGGCGAAATGAAACCCCCTCCTTGGAAAGAACGATGTTCTTCCTGATCTAGCGTTTCGCTTGGTTCTCGCAACAGGTCAGGAACAAAACCAAACCACTCTTTCTACACATCTTCCAGACTTTGTTTTCTCCAAATCCAAACCTGTCTGTGACAGAACTGACGGGCTGAAATCAGGTCACAGACACGTAAATGCAGCACTGGACAATTTCTCTTCATTATCCGACCCGGGCACAAAGAGCGTACCGTCCGACGTACATTGACCGAGAGCTCAGAATTCCTGCTGAATACTCATTATGATCTGGGCGACTGAGCTGCATATATCAGGAGCCGTTATGGTAATGCGTGTGAAAGTGACCTGCGTAATTGAGTCCGCAGTCCATTCGCAGGCGAGCTGCGCAAATCTGGTCCAGTCCAGCTGCGTTAGCTTCAGGTCGATCTGCTGCGACAATTGTGTTGCATGCATGGACCCAACAATGATGCTGGCATGTACTGCACAAGGATTACTTCTGGCAACGATCACACACTTGTGGAAACAGATACATGCGCGCCTTTTGAGAGTGTTAAATGTTCACTTTTCACGCAATCTCTCTCTTGAACAAATTGGATTCATTCCGTGGAAGCTCGGATTCTGAGCAGCCTGTCACTGCGCTCATCTTCTTTTTCATGTTCCATCGATTTCTTTTGTGAATGTCTATCAGAAAATTGGGAGCGCATGGAGGGGCGGTTATCTCCCTGTAGTTGAGCGGAGTGGGTGGCGGTGGGGATGTGGGAGAGGGCACCGCGGGAGGAGCGGCAATCTCGGGCGGCTCCCTCGCTCCTCGCGTCGCGGAGACGTTCGAGTGTCAGCCGCAGCGTCTCCCAGGTGACCTTATCCCGGATAAACTGCGATTGCTGCTCTTTCCACGTCACCAGATCACGTCCCCAACAGGGAAGCATGGAAAGCTCGGTAAAGCTGATGCATGGGGTGTCTCCGATTGGATAGCTAATCCAAAAGAAAGTCACAAAGCTCAGTGGAAAGATTCATGATTGCAATTCAGGCACACCACGCGCCATTTGAACGACATGCAGGTTCACCCATTGCACAACATCATGCAGACTGACATAAACAAATTGTATCCTTTTCGGCAACTTAATCAGTGATCTTGCGCACAGTTCAAGAAAAAAATGGGAGTACAGTCTTTGATTCGTCTGTTGCGCTCGTGAAAAACACCTTGCTTTGAGTCACCAATTGGAAAACAAGTTAGATGTGGTTTTCCAAGTTAGGGATTAATTTACCACGCGATCACCGACTGAACGGTATGTTCTGAAGAGTTGTTGGATTTCTCGTGTGCTGCAGGTGAACGCAATCAGCCAGAATCAGCACGATCTCCACATGTGCCGGAGGCTCCAATTCATCGTGCGCGCACCAGGGCCTGAATCAGTCCACCTGCGATCGAACCGTTTCATTCTCACAATTCAATCCGCCAAAGGAACGAAGTTTCCACTGAAACACGTTTCACCGTGCTGGATTTTTTCTCCAGTAAACCTGAAGAGATATTTGCGTCGTGAATTGTGAAAGGTAACATCGAATAAATACGAGGGGGTTCTCACTCCTCTCCGGTTTTTTGTCAAAAAAAGGCGGACACGGGTGCCGGAAAATTCTGAAACTTTATGCCAACAATGCCAACAATAATTGCAACTTGTTCACATGCAGGAATAATGAAAATGCCAAAGTAAAACTGTCTAAAAAACATTGTGTAAACTCATGCAGGGACGTCTGCCAGCGGTCGAATTTGAGAACCAATCAGTCCGAGGAATCAGTTGTCTCTTCACTGTCCGTGCTTTCTGCGTCTTCTGATGGCAGATCCTCTGGACTGAAGGGTGTGTTGGTTCCCTCAAAGTACTCGCCTTCAGCATTGCAACATTTGGACCATCTTATTGGCATGTCATAAATGGCTTGTTCGAAGTCTTCTTTGGGTGTGGCACGCAGCACTCTCCGGACAGCAGCTTGTGCTTCAGCAATGGTTCTGAATTTGGTTCCTCTCAGTTTGGCTTTGAGGGCAGGGAATGCCCAGTGGTCACACGGGGCGAGGTCGGGACTATAAGGCAGATGGGCCAAAAGATCAAAATTGTTCTCTCCATAAAAAGCCAAAGCATCAACACCGACATGAACTGTTGCATTATCCATGTGAAGGATGAAGTCCCTGTCAGTGTGACCATCAAAACCTCCCTTCCACATGACAGGTCTCTTCCTGCAGATACTCTCCTTCAAGTTGCCCAACACATGCACCCAGTACTCCCCTGTAACAGTATCTCCTTGAGGTAAAAAATCCATGTGCACAACCCCTTTAGTGTCAAAAAACAGGATAAGCATAGTTTTCTTTGTCACGCGCGATCTCATGGCCTTCCTTGGTCGGACACTCCCTTTGGGTCTCCACTGGGCAGAGGCTTGTTTAGTTTCCGGATCAAAAAGTGATATCCAGCTTTCGTCTGTGGTGATCACCTTCTCCAAGAGTGTAGTGTCAGCCTTGAACAAGTCCAGATTCTGTCGGCAGAGGCGTACCCGGTCAGCTTTCTGAGCTTCAGACAGGATCCTGGGCACAAACTTTGCGCTCATCTTGGTCAGCTTAAGGTCTTTCTTGAGCACGCGGTGTACACTTGACTTTGAGAGTCCTGTCTTGTCACAAATGTCCTGAATACTCATCCTGGAATCATTGTCAAGCAGCTGTTGGATCCTTTGGACATGCTGGAGTCGGCGTCTTGGTCGTCCGGGCCAATGTGAGTCCTTGGTGGTTGTCCCCATGTCACCTGCTTGGAACCTGTTGAACCACATGTGGACTTGTGTGCGACCCAAAGAAGCTGCACCGTACACCTGTTGGAGTGATCTCCAAATCTGTGCAGCTGTTTTCCCAGTCTTCTGCAAGAACTTGATTGTCGCCCTTTGTTCCATTCGTTGTGCCAAAGGTGTGTAGGCCATTGCCAAAATGAGGAGAAACAATGCTGTCAACATCTTGGAATTGTGTGTGACTGTTGCGCTGAACGATGTGTTGAGTCCCACTTTCAGAGGTCAAAAAGTGCAATGATCTTGTCGATCTCCCAAGTGATGGTGTTCTCTGCATGTCCAGAGATGCCATGGCTTCGATCAAGCCGAATACCAAAAAGGTCCGACCAGTTGGGACGGTTTAAATTGACAAAAAACCAGAGAGGAGTGAGAACCCCCTCGTACGAGGCACGAAATATATATAACCGATTCCGGTAAATATCTTTCATGTGGTTCACTAGAAAACCTTCAACACACAGGTCAGGCCTCCTTGATATCTATTCTCAACATGACAATAGTTTGGGCAATTACAGATCAGAGAATATTCATCAATAGCCCTCT
>JAAUXT010126960.1_pt1 | contig 18844 bp, 20 predicted proteins | sample 7278171 | NCBI WGS metagenome assembly JAAUXT01 (sample SAMN14350112, study PRJNA611818) | marine sediment metagenome | isolation source: surface marine sediment (1.8m) | place: French Polynesia: Moorea | collected 2018-08 | reverse complement strand
ATCTGAGATCCTCACACCATCAATGGCAATGTAGCCTCCAGCTGCCTCAATGATTCGGAAGAGAGCCAAAGCCAATGATGATTTCCCTGCTCCAGTCCTTCCAACAATCCCAATTTTTTCTCCTGTACTTATTTCACCAGAGAAATCCTTCAGTACCAATGGAAGACCTGGTCTGTATCGTGTTTTGTAGTGAGAGAAGGTTATCTTTCCTTCTTGGGGCCAATCATTCAAGGGCTGGAGTCCTTTGCTTGTCCAAGCCGCCTGAAAAATGACGAGCATAAAGCAACAAACAGATCTCAAGAAACAACAGAAATCTGGTTTGACAGACGGCTGCTTGCCTCGGACTGCACGCCACAATAGTCTTCTATTCTTTCTACAGACACCATGTACGTTTCCAGTTCTGTCCCCGATCGAATCAGACCATTCAGCGACACGGTCGTCTGGAACGAAGCACGAAGGGAAGGTTTCAACAGAGAAAGAAAGATTCTTCAATGAGACGAGAGAAAAACTGAACACTTGTGTGTGCACAAGCCAACCTGCAAGGCGTAAGTGATGGAGATGCCCACAAGTCCAGTGGACAGGGAGTCCCTCTGCAGAGTGGAGAACACCGCCACACAAACCACGATTGTGGAACCAAGCGCCTCCATCAGAACAGCAAGCCATCTGCAGTTGTGAAAAACCATGCATTTTATTTTGGAGAAGCACACAACTGGTGTGCAGACGTGCATCCAAAGCTGGCTATTCACCGGGAACAAGTTTGAACCATGTAGAAAGCTCTCTGACTCTCGTCGACGAGTCTCTCGCACTTGGACACGAACTCCTCTTGTTTTCCGTACGCTCGGATTGACGACGCTCCCACAATACTCTCGTCAAAGTGAGCGAAGATCGGAGATTTCCGCATGTTGTCTATCCTCTTCAGTTGCCTCACGTAGGTGATGTAAGCTCTCTGGTTGAATACAATTCGGTTTCATGAGATAAGTTTCATAAGATATCCACAGTTGATATGACAAACATCCAAAATGTCCACAAGGGATTGATTCACGTTACCTGTATCAAGCAGTAGATTATTGCCAAAGGGACCAGAAGGACCAGAAATATAGGCAGGGAGTAAGTTATGATCACGACAGTTGAGAGCAGTGGTGCGATGTTGAACAGCCATCCTCTCAAGAAAACTGGAAGATTTGAGTCCAGCACATCCAGATCTCTGGAGAATCTGTTGAGTATTCGGCCCAGGGGAGTGGTGTCAAAGAAGGACATGGGTGCGTGAAGTATTTGATCAAGGAGGCTGTTGTGCAAATTCCGAGATGCTTCCACGGTTCCCAGTGCAGATGCAACAAGCACAATCCAGACAACTATTCCTGAACAGAAGTAGGGAATACGGAGAATTTAGAGCATTGTCTTTGTTTCAACTTGTAGATAGTTTCTGTGAAAGTTCCACCAATGTTCTCCCTTGCCTTGGAAGAAGATGAATCCTCCATATCCAGCAACCCAGACTTGGGCCTCGCCCAGAGGAACCGACCCATTCACGGGTTCAGTATTTGTCCATTCCGACAACCACAAGTTGGTTCCAACCTGAGCTCCAACGAAAATCAGATGAAACCAGATGGTCAGGTTGAAGTACACCAGACCCGCAGCTTTGATGTACTTCCGGATGACTGCTGCTCGTACCTGCACAAAAACAACAAGACAAGTGCTCGTCTCGTGTGTTCTGTTCAAGTGAGTTCGTCGTGATACCCGTTTGCGTTGTGTCAAGTTTCCCAAGTTCCTCACCGAGCCCTCCTCTGTTGTTTCCTCCTCAATGAGTCGGTTTTCAGCTTTCTTGCTCAATGCGGACTGCTTCCTGGATGCTTCTCTTGACGAGTATTTTCTCAAAAGACGTTCTTGTCTGGATCTGAGGAAAAATTGTGCAGACAATTTCTTTTGGAGCGCACTTAACGTTTAGATTTGTGACAGCCACGAGCTCCGCACGTGAAGGTTGATGTACCTTTTCTTTCTGTGGATGGATTTGTCTTTTTCGCTGTCAGAACCTGCGGACTCAGTCTTCACAGATTCCATCCTAGACAGTCTTCGCTGCACCTCTTTTACATCTGCTCGCAAGGAACAGAAAGCAAAAAGTGCTTGAACTCTGTTGTGTGGTGGTTTGAAAGTGAAGCAGCAAAATTCTGTTCGTGTTGCCGACCTTCATCAGAGGAGTCGCTGTCGCTCTCGTTGATGTACGTCCTGAGGAACTCGGCAAAGTCGCCGTTCTGTTCGATCAGACTCTGATAATCTCCAAGTTCGGAAACAGCGCCGTCTTTTAACACCACTATGAAGTCAACTTTGGACAAAAATGTGATGCTGTGGGTGACCAGGATTCGTGTCTGGAAAACACCAATATTCTCAGTCAAAACAAAGTCAGTTGGGTGGATGAGTTCAGCAATAGAGAACCAGTTCTTTGTGAATTTCACCTTCTCAGCTAGAATGCCTCTGGGACCAATAACATTCTCAAAGATGTGTTTTCCCACGTGAGCGTCGACAGCTGAGAGTGGATCATCCAGGAGGTAGATGGACGTGTCCTGGTAAACTGCTCTCGCTAAGGAAACTCGCTGCTTCTGACCCCCACTGATGTTGATCCCCTGCAAATGGAATGTGTGTGGTGTCATTTCAGTACAAGTTGACACCTCGCTTATTCTTACACTTGGGAAATCTGGGGAATCTGACAGAAAAAAGGATATAATGTCACAAATTTATGAAATACAAACTGACATATGTACATATACCTTTTCTCCAATTTCTGTCAAGTCCCCACCAGGTAAAATCTGCAGATCTGGTTTCAAGGCGCATGCCTCCAGAACCTTGTTGTACATCGTGTCATTGTGACTTTTACTGAACAAAATGTTGTCTCTGAGGGTGGCATTTTGTATCCAAGCTTGCTGGGGCACATAGCTGACAGAACCCTGAAATTATGAGTGTGATCATTTTTTTCCAAGAACTTTGCTGAAAAGTGGACAATTTCTCATCACGTCAACTTGGAACAACGTGAAAAAACACCACGATAATCCTGCATTACGTTGAGTTTTATTTCACCGGCAGATTTCGTCATTTCCCCAAGAAACGCTGACAGGAGACTGGACTTTCCGGAACCAACGTGTCCAACTATTGCCACTAGCTGCCCATGGTCTACTTTCAGACTGACACTAAAACAAAAGAAAAAGACGCAAGTACAGTGAAAAATAGGATCTGAAGTGTTTGACAATCCCAGCTACACAGCTGCACAGGTTCCAAAGTCATTTGTGTGTCCTCCAAGAAGGTCAAAAGTCTAACTTCTTCAGGATTGGTTTTCCATTCTCTTCCCAGTGGCACGTGGTTTCGTGCATCAATAGAGCACCTGAAACAGAAAAACTCTGCGTTTCAATGTAATTTGTGTTTCCGGTTGTTCTCAAGGACACGCAAATGAACCAGAACCTGACAATGTCGAATCCTGCTGAACGGTTCCCTCTTTGATCTCTTCCAGATCTAGAAATCGCTTGATCCTCTCGAAGGAAACAATGGCCTGTTGGTGAGAAACTGTTGGTGAGAAAACAGAATGGAGAATCACATCCGCACTAAAATTGTCATCTCAAAGAAGAAAATACCTCACCTGCCCTGCAAAGAACACTCCATAAGGGAGAATACTCAGGAGGAAATTGAACATGTTTATGTAGGACATGGTCACGAAGGCTTTGTCAGGAGACAAGTAATGGTCTTCTGAAATCATCACGTAAGTTCCAAACGTCGCAAGGGACACCTGTAGATTGTCAGAGTCGAAAATTGTGTTTGGTGGCTTTTGTTGTTTTGCTTTTTTTTCTGCGAACTCCAGAAAGTGTCGTGCAATTTCGCAATGCACGCAATGAAACCGTGTACCAAGAAAGGCATGAGGAACCAAGAGATGTAAGTGAGTGCGTTGAGAACGTTGACATTCCTGACGTGCTTGAGTTCTTTCTCTCTTGTTCGAATCAAATCTTGTTTGAAGGATGGTTCCCAAGCATACAGCTTCAAAATCTGCAACATTTTCTTTCGTAAAATCACACCGTCTTTGGATCAAAGTGCAAAGGCGATTGTTTTGCAACAGTACATGTAAAGAACAAGTCAACACAAAATTCTGTTTGTACTTTCATTCCTGCCAAAATCTCGTTCGTTGAAACCACACGTTTGTCCTTTTCTATCATCTGTTTTCGCTGAAAATGCAAAACGTGAAGGCGTTGCACATGTAATTCAGCATAGAGCGCTCTGATTCGCTTCATCAAAGTCTCTGGCACTGATCCTGACTTTCGTACCTGCAGTTGTCGAACATATTTGATGAGCAGATAGGCGTTTGTTGGGAGTAGAAGCGCAACAACGGCGAACCCAGCGAGACACGCAGGTCCAATTGTGATCCACAAGAATATGAACGACGCGATTATTGTTGATGGAGCCTGGAATACGTGAGAATTCCTCTTGTCCTGGGTGGACAAGTGAAGATTTCCCGACGACAACCCTCAGAATCTGGCTGGGCTGGCAGTTGTATTGCCGATATCACAAAGAAAATCTGTGTTTTGCTCAATAATTCTAAAGGTATTGCACCTCATAGATGAACACAGTCCACGCACACGCATCCTGCATTTTTTGGGCATCAACTGCCATCAAGTTGACGATCTCTCCAACAGTTGTCGTCTTCTTTGCAGCACCAGCCAGTCGCAGTGCCTCAATGGTAAAAAGACAGTAAAATCCAGATTGGACAACAGTGTTCGTTCTAAAAGGGTCGAAGCGCATCACATGAACGCACCTTTCTGTAGACAACAGAATTGAGAACCGATCGAACTCGAATTCCAGCCAGCCAGGACAAAAAGAGAAAATTGTTGATGCACAAGGAAGCCCCGACGTTGCACACAAACATTCCCAAGGCCAGCACAATGCCTTTCCAGTCGTAGGGATCGTCAGCCTCCAGGTAATTCAGGAGCAACCTGTCATGACGGGATTGTCACAGTGTCACCAATGAAGAAAGCTCTGTATTTGCTCTGTTTTTGGTTCTGTCTTTCTTTTTTGCAAAATGCCAGCGACAAAATCAATTGTTAACAACCTGAAAATCTGAGTGCTGAGCACCTGGAAAATCACTGCGAAAGTTTGCAGCACGGTTGAGTAGAGCACGGTGGATCCGGCCGCCCAGAAAAGTGACCACAGCAGCGAGCCTCGCTTCTCAATCCGGGCTCTTGACGGAAGCAACAATTGACGCATGCAGAGTGAGAGGTAGGTACATCGAGATACGCCTTCACAATGGAACAGTCGAAGAAAGGTGATGTGGGCGGTAGGGGATTCTTACTGAAGTGATGTGTCGCACGTTCCATGGTAGAGTTCGTAGAAACGTCGCACGAGATGCTTGCATCTGTCCGTGGGGCGCAAGTTGTACAAATCCTCAAACACAACAGGTTTTTTCCATCCGCGAAGCAAGTCCCTTGTGTGAGCAGAAAACGTCCCCGGTGAGTGTCCAAATAATTCACAGACAGGTCCTTGTCTTTCAGGATACACGGAACACTTACGGGGTAAGCCACAAGAAGGTTCGTCGAAGCCAGAAAGGAACCATCTGGACTGGAATTGGTTTCTGAAGTGAATGTAAGGAGCAAAGTTGTTTGTCCTGACCGAAAAAGCTGGGGTTTTTTTGCAAAACACCCACCCCTCAGGGAGAACGCGTCAGAGTAAAATCCAAAGACTATTTGAAGTCAAATGTTGTTGACAAAGCAGTGGTCTTGTATGAAACGAGAATACACTTGAGAACGCCTTACTGGGTCATGGAAAAAGTCTGGAACGTTTCCTGAATGCGCCAACAAGTATTCTGATTCTCCATCTCCGGATGTCAGTCGCTCGTACTGAAAGTGCTTGTCCTTCTTCCGCCAGTTGTACCACGCAGCTGTGTCCGAAAAGAGCTGACACACAAACTGCACAATGACCAGACCAAAGTAGATGCAGTGAATCACAAAAGGTCCTGTCGTCTCGACGTCAGCCTGGAAAGAAGGGGCGACACAGACCGCAAAATAGTAACAAAGCTGAAGATACAGTCCTGACAATTTGTCCCGACAATTTACCATGAACAAATTTGCCCGTTGATCACCTGTTCTGCACGTCGTATGGACAAGGAACGAATTGTGATGGTCTCACATATCAGCAGCAGCGCCCAGAAAGCAAACTGTGGCCCAGACGTGTGCAATCCCTTTCGAAACTCAAACCTGGTCGTTATTGTCGAGAAGACCTGAACAAAGCGTAAAAAGCACGTTGTCGTGGTGAATAATGTTGTTGTCAGTCGACAGTGTGTCAGCAAGTGCCAAGTGAGCCTGGAACATCCAGTCGACCGTTTTCCCAAACCCAGAAGATTACCGTGGTTCCACTCAGAGAACAAACTGTCGGATCTTCTCACTTACAATGCAGCAAAGCTTCAACAATGGTGACAAGTAGTCTGCTGGAAATGACTCAACCCTCCTGCCATCAACTGTGTTGACTCCGGAAAGAGCAAACGATGAGATCAGGATCAAAAACAGGCAGGTGAGTGTTCCTCCAGCCTGGAAACAACGACACTCACTGTGTTGTTTGTTGTCATATTCATGCATGAACGAGGTCAGTCTCATTTCCAGCAACAATACCACAAAACACCTTCACTTTGATTCTGGAAACACTCAATCACTTACCACTTTGGTGTGGTTCAGCTGTCCACCATGACACCACCCATGCACAGGGTTCTTGCTGCTCAGGAACGGAATCCAGAAAAGCAGAGTGAACAGGAAAAGTCCACACGGAATCCACGTGAGCACAGTATTTTGGAAACAATCCGTGAAATCGGGATTGCCTGTGTCCAGAGTCAATGACTCGCTCTGAAAACATGAAACCAGCGTACAGTTGCAAACCTTCATCTGACATACTCGTATCAGTGGGAAACTCACGTAAGCAAAATTCAGTTGGTGAAAGTAAGCGCTGCACCGCAGCATGTCAAACGAATTTCAGATCTTTCACCCCAAATCAAGACTACTCGAGCGTATTGTCAGACAAGGCCCGTCAAATGAGTTCCAGGCAGGCCCAATTATTTTCTGGGACTCTTTGTTTTGACAAAAAATACCGGGTAACTCACCCAGAACTGGTCATATTCAGAACGATTTCCACAGAAAGACGCCCATGACTGATCAACAACCATTTTTTGACTGCCACGGTTTGACGAAATGTGTCCGTGGATTCGGGGAATGGTCAACAGAAACACCAAGGCTTTCACAATCAAAATGTTTGTTCACACTTTATCATTCAAGCATCCTTGGTTGCGGCAACTGATCAACTTGAAACAAGATCAATTACAGATTAAAAAAAACGAAACAATAAAATTTCACAACCATCTGCAATAAATTGTCCAGGACAATATCACACGTTTATCGAGCACTGTAGGAGCGAAACTGCCGTTTGAGGAGTGCCAATTTTCAGCCGTCAAGTTGTATTGGGACTTTAAAGTTTCGCCCAGCACTCTTTCACCTTTTCCCTGTGGTTTCCCTCTCGACCAGACACGTCCGCCTGTTTGTTCTTTGTCGACTTCCCTACTTTCCAGCACCAACGAAAGGCCGCGCAAAGAATTTTCTTTCACAGAACCACAAGTGGTCAGGAACAACCTTCATTTCACACCAACCCTGCCTCCTTTGCCAGACTAAAGAACACAGACTGATTGTCTTTCAAAAGATTCTCAGGGGTGTCAAATTCTCGGATCATTCCTTTGTCGAGAACCATTATTCTGAAATAAAAGTGACTTGTTTCAGACAAATAATGCAGATCAAGGTGTGAAGTACAAAACAATTTTCACTGCTCATTCGGTTCACTTGGAGACAGACAGACAGAGGGAGAGTCGTGTTCGGTGTTCACGACAAATGGCACTTTGATTACATGTACCTGTTGTAGTCCATGACAGTGTTGAGCCTGTGAGCCACAGTCAAGACAGTGCAGTCTCTGAATTGTGTCCTGATTGTGTTTTGTATCAGTGTGTCTGTCTCGAGATCAACTGCTGCCGTTGCTTCATCCAAGATCAGAACTCGAGACTTCCGGAGAACAGCCCGGGCCAAACACAGCAACTGCCTTTGGCCAACACTGCAAAAATGGGTTACTTGCTGTGAAGTATTCCAGTGGAAGTCCATCCCATATGAAAAGTCTCACCCAAGAAAAAACGAACCCTTTTTTTTGCCTCTGAACTGGATCAAATTGAAACAGCGGAAAAGTCAAACCCTCAGACGCACCCATTCTTTGGATGCTTTTCTGGGAAAAGTACATTCTGTTTTTTTTTCATTCAAACGGATTACCTCAGAGCCTCACCACCTTCACCACACTCATAGTCCAGTCCCTCATCCAGAGAGCTGACGAAGGATTTGAGGTGAGCCAGTTCCAATGCTTTCCAGATGTCTCCATCACTGTACTGCTTGCACGGATCGAGGTTTCTCCTCAATGTCCCTGAGAACACAACGGGGTCCTGAAATGTCAAGACATGCTTTCACAACTTGGAAGCTCAAGCTCAGCAGAATTGCAAGAAGGTCAAAACAAGCAAAGTGTTTGTACCTGAGGTATGATTGTCAGTTTTGCTCTCAAGTGGTGAAGCCCCAATTCAGATATGTTGATGCCATCTATGAGTATACAGCCTCCAGCTGCCTCAATAATGCGGAACAGAGCCAGAGCCAGAGATGACTTGCCAGCTCCAGTCCGACCCACAATGCCAACCATTTCTCCGGGATTCACTGAACACGTGAAATCTCTGAGTACCAGGTCCAGCCCCGGCCTGTACCTTGTCTCATAGTCCCGGAACTCCACAGCACCTTCTTGAGGCCAGTCTACCGCTGGGGTGTTGTCGCTCGAGAACCACGCGGCCTGCAACCAAATGCCCAGTGCATGTGTATGCGAGCTGATACTTTCCAAGTACTGGATGGCAAAGCAGAGGACTAGGCACAGAAGCTGAATCTACCCACCTCATTTGGTACTCCACAGTATTCGTCCACTCTTTCGACCGAGACCATGTATGTCTCAAGCTCCGCGGCGCAGATGACAAGGATCCTCAGCAGCATCGATGTCTACAAGCAACAATGTTCGGAAAGTTGTGTGCGATGAATTGAGGTGACAGCACGAATAACGTTGGTGTTCTTTGAGCTCTCGAACCTGAAGCGCGTAGGTCACCGCTACTCCGGACAGTCCAGGAGTCAAGGCTTCACGATCCAGTATGATGAACAGTGCAAGGAAAAAGAGGACTCCTGAGCCAATGAATTCCATCCAAATGCACAGCCACCTGTTTGAAAAAGTTCCAGCGGAACGTATTTACTGGTACATGTAAACACATAAATTTTGCTCTTGAAAACAATTCAATTTAAATCATTGAAAAGGTGCGTTGTTTTCTCCAGAGCTTTTCACCTTTGGCAACAGACGATGACAAAGAAAGGTTGCTGGCTTTCGTCCACAAGCTTTTCACATTTGGCGACAAATTCATCTTGCTTCCTGTAAGCTCTGATGGAAGAAGCACCCACAATGCTTTCATCAAAATGAGAAAATATCGGTGATTTTCTCATGTTGTCAATTCTTTTCAGATTTCTGGCGTGATTGATGTACAATTTCTGAAAAGTGAAACCAAAATGTGCAGTTTGTTCACTCATAGTTTCACAAGATTGCCATAAATTTGAGAGTTTGATCTTTGGAAGTACCTGAATCCCGTAGTACAGAATGCTCATTGGAACCAGAACCAGGATGATGATGGGAACTGTGTAGATGATGAGGACCATGGTGGAAAGCAGAGGTGCAATCACAAACAGCCAGCTTCTCAGGAATACAGGGAGGTTCGAGTCGATGACATCAAGGTCCCTGGAGAATCTGTTGAGTATTCGACCCAGAGGAGTGGTGTCGAAGAAGGACATGGGTGCGTGAAGAAGTTTGTCCAACAGGTCGCTATGCAGGTTCCTTGAAGCGTACACGGCTCCGATCGCTGCAGAAATCATCACCACCACGATTGCCGCACCTGGAACCAACAAAACATGCTCTGGTTATTTCTTGTTGTCTGTTGTGCAGCCGAGCCCCAATTAATGAACATGTCGGAAATCTTTCAACATCTACGCAATAGCCCACAGCGTGCTCCTTTGTCTACAAACTCACTGACAATAGCTTTTGCTAGCTGTGTTATTTTTCACCTTGCATCAGTACAAATCCTCCATATCCACCAACGCGCATCAGGGCATCGTCGAGAGGAATCGTTCCGTTCACAGGAACTTCGTTTGTCCACTCGGCCAACCACAGGTTGGTTCCGACTGTCAGCAAGGAGTACAACAAGTGACACGAGACCAGCAGGACAAAGTTGATGACGCCTCCAGCCTTCACGTATTTCCAGATCACTCCCATAGAGACCTGCCAATTGTCGATCAGAGGCGTCAATGAACACAGAATCGACATTGTAGGGTTTTTTTTTTGTTTATTCTCTGCCAAGGTGCGTACTCACAGAACCAGTTTCAGCAACTTCTTCTTTTATCAGTTTGTCTCGCTTCAAGCTGTCGTAGTCTGAGATTTTCCTGGATGCATCGAACTCTGATGTTTGACTCCGCAGTGACAGCGCTCTCCTCTTCTTCCTCCTTCGTCTGTTTTCATGAAAATTTGCAAGGAAAGTCAAAATGTCAAGCCTGTGTTGTTCCTTTCTGTAAATATGCTATCTTTTGGCAATGATGTTGAGTTCACCTGTTCGCGTCTGTGGATCTCATCAGTTCACTTTCTGTTCCAGATGTCTCGAGGTCAGTGTGCGACAAAGGTCTGGACACATCACACTCTAAAGAGTACAATGTGTGTATGAGCAACAAATCAAGCTGTTTGCGGCCAATGAAAACCTAAATGCTTCACAACTTGGTGACAGGACATGCCTTCTTCTGAGTCTCGGCCATTTTGAGTCAAATAAGTCCTCAGATATTCAGCGAAATCTCCATTCTGCTCAAGCAAGTGCTGATAGCGGCCCATTTCGGATATTTTTCCGTCTTTGAGGACGATTATGTAGTCCACTTTGGGCAGAAATGTGACACTGTGTGTGACCAGCAAGCGTGTCTGGAATTTTTCAAAGTACAACAACTAGTTTCGTGCAAAGACTTTGTCCTTTGTCGCATTCATCGAAAGCAGCTAGGAAACTGTTGGGGAAAATATTCCCTTTTGCCCCCGACATATCTTTCTGAGTCCGACTGAATGCTCAGCAAAGAAACTGCGGAACAACCGGAAATGGAAAATTCCACCACAAGCAAATTGGGAGGTGCCTGAGCAAACCCATTGTTTCGGGCCTTGTGTTTGCACAAAGCAAATATCGTCTACCCCACCTTGTGTTTCAACAGTCCTTCAGGACCAATGATTTTCTCAAAGATGTGTTTTCCGACATGTGCGTCGACAGCTGAGAGTGGATCATCCAGGAGGTAGATGGACGTGTCCTGGTAAACTGCTCTCGCCAATGATATTCTCTGTTTTTGGCCTCCGCTGACATTGATACCCTGGAAATTTTATTTCAAAACATTCTTTTTGACATGCAAAAACGAATGGGAACAACGGTCAAACTGTCAAACTGCTTCAACCTGATGATGAACCAGTCTTATTCCAAAACGCGCACAGCACAAATTCGAAGCCACACAAACCTTTTCTCCGATTTCTATCTGATCGCCTCCAGGAAGAATTTTAAGATCTGGTTTCAGAGCACACGCTTCCAATATTCTATCGTACTGTGAATGCCTGAACTTCTTTCCAAACAGGATATTCTCTCTCAGAGTGGCATTCTGGATCCAGGCTAGTTGAGGAACGTACGCGAGTGATCCCTGCAAAACAGAATCTGAAATTGTACACAGACGAGACAAAAAGCAAAGCCAAGAAAGCCCGCTGTTTTACGGTGTACGGGCTTACCCCGAGTGGCTGCCATCATCAAATAGGGAGCAGGACATGACAATGTCCCAGGGAGGACACAGCCTGATGCTTGCTGTAACCCTACCTGTGAGCGAGGGGGTTAAGGACACGGCCATGTCCCAAGGAAGACAAGGTCTGCTTGCTGTCATCGTATCTGGAGGGGGAGCATGACCATACATGTATCCCAGGCAGGGCACGGCCTGGTGCAATCATCCCACCCCCACCCCAATGTACAGACACAGACACACAGACAATGACTGGATTGAGGCCGCAGATTGCTGATAACAGTGGACTCAATTTTGAAGAACTCAGCGACTCTTTTCGTTTCCCTCCCTTCAGTGAAGGAGAGACATGACGGAAACAGCACGGCTTCGTCGCAGACGAAAATTTTTGTTCAAACAAACGGGTTGCGATGGTTCAACATCAGGTTCCGCTTACATCAAGCACCAACAAGAAAACACGTGTTCCCAGAGTTCCTGGTTCTTACATTCACGACGACTTTTCCGCTCTGCTTGATCATTTCTCCCAACAGAGCCGACACCAGACTTGTTTTTCCGGCGCCGACATGTCCGACCACTGCAACAAGCTGACCATGGCTTATGTCCAGATTTATGCTGGAAAAGTAGAACAAAGGCATAGGTTTCAGATGAATTGTGTAAAATCACCTTCTTCAATTCAACCCGTGAAAACAAAACTCACTCTTTGAGGATCTGAGGTCCATCTTGCTCCCACTTGAAGACTCCATACTTGATGCTGAGCGCTCCTGTCAATACAGTTGCAATCATGAGTATCTTGAGCAACAAACCTCATTCTTGTCGTTGACATTTTACGTCCAGTTCAATGTTTTTCTTTCATGTTTACCTGAGACTGACAGGTTTGAGGTCACAGTTCCTTCTTCTATTTCGTCCAAGTCCAAAAACGCAGCGATTCTTTTGAATGACACAATGGCCTGAAAAACGGAAACCAAACAGCATGCAGTGAAACCACAAACGGGCTGCCTCAGATTTCACCTTGTATTCTGATCTCACGTTTTGGTTTTAACATAAACAGAACAATTTTCTTTCAGTGTTGCTTTTTCTCTCACCTGTCCGCTGAAAAACACTGCCAATGGCAGAAAGCTGACCAGAAAGTTGAACAACCCAACGTAGGCCATCGTCACATAAGCTCTCCCTGGAGTCAAATAGTGATCCTCTGAAATCGTGACATACGTGCCGAATATGGCCAGGGCCACCTGCAAAGAGGATCAGGCAGTCCGACATTCGTGGTTCAGGTTCAAGATTCTCTTTCGCATCAAACCATATTGTCGACTTCGATGAACAGAAATCAAACTCACAAGGAACTGCAGCAGGAACCATGTGACAAACGACAGAGAATTGATCAAATTGATCTTCTTCACATGACTCAGCTCCCGATTCCTGATTTCGGTCACCTGCTCTTGGAATGACAGCTCCCAGGCGTACAGCTTCAAGATCTGTTGAAACATTTTGAAATGTTAAAAGACTTGTTGGCAACTGTAACCAAACGTCACTGAATTTGGCGAAAAAATTATTGTTCTACACACATGACACAGCACTGATATCGTCAAATGATGCACTTGTGCACTCACCTTCATCCCAGACAATATTTCGTTGGTAGCGACAACTCTGTTGTCTTTCTCCACCATTTGTACTTCCTGTACAAAAATTATGACATATTACTGTTGGACAGAACACTATTCAGCAAACTCCCTGCTGAGTTTTCCACTGCAACACCTGGTCTTTGAGGGCAGACACAAAAAGACACCTGTGGACCATTTGTGCCGAGGGTGCATACAGGCGCTTGTGCGTGTCAAGTGGGTGTCTGGTTTGTGATCTTCGACACGACCCACCTGCAGTTCTCGCACAAACTTGATCAGAAGAACACCGTTGACAGGAACAAGAAGTATGATCACTGCCAGTCCAGCCAAGGACGCAATGCCGATTGTCTTCCATATGAGGACAAACGACACAATCAACACCAATGGAAGCTGCAGAAGAAATTTCAAAAGCTCTGCATGAGAACGCCACTTCCTCAAAATCACAATGTTTCCAGGAGTCAGGATGGAGAATCTCGATTGAAAGAAAGGTGTACACACCTGATAGAGAAAACAGCTCCACGCACACATGTCCATCAGTTTTTGGGCGTCTACAGCCATTAAGTTCACAATTTCGCCAACCGTTGTGTTCTTTTTGGCCGCTCCTGCCAATCGCAAAGCCTGGAGACACCAAGAAAGTGAGGCGGCTGAAGCTCAACAAACTCCACAGCAGAGGAATACAGTACTTCCAAAATTGGTTGCCAGCATAGAAAGAAAACACATGAAACGCTGCTGCTCCAACAAAGCACTTATTTTACGTTGTGTCACAATGCATACCTTCCTGTACACAATAGAATTGCATATGGACCGAACACGAAGTCCTGCTCTCCAGGTGTAAAACAGGAAGTTGTGTACCAGTGTGTTTGCCATGATGTTGCAAAAGGCCATTGCAAAAGCAATGACGATACCTTTCCAGTCGTACGGGTCAGTGGTCTCCAGAAAATCCAGCAACAAGCTGCAATAGGACAGCAAAAATTGTTGGAGGCATCCAGTTGGTGTTTTTTGAGACAGTCAGAAATCACGCTGCAGAGTGTACCAAAGAACTTACTTGAGCAGTTGGGGTGACAGAGCTTGGAAAGCAATGCAACAGTTCACAAGAATGAACGTGTAGATGATCAAGTACCCTCCAGACGCAAACAAGGCTTTGAAAAGAGAGCCGTGTTTTCTGCGTCCGAGTCTGCGAAGAAAAAAAATCATCGTCACTCAAACGTGGTGTCGTGAAAACCAATGCGCCGGTTCTGTTTTTATTTGAGGAATTCGACGGGGTGGAGGGTCCTGATTTTCCTTTTGCACGAACCGAAAGACCAGGGTTTGATCACTCACTTGGGCGCAACTTCCCAGGAACCAAAGAACTTCGCGAAGAACAGGGATGTCAGTGATCTGCACGTATCCACTGGTGGAAGGCTGTACAGGTCTTTAAATTCCACCGGCTTCTTCCATCCTTTGATAATGTGCCTGGTGTGCAAGAATTCATTTGTTGTGCTTGTGAACTTGCACAAGAAACAAGAAAAAAGCCACAAAAAGGCAACGCAAACAAAGCAACACAAAGCGCTGTCTTTCCTCACCAAGCACACCATGAAAATGTAATCCTGTTCAGAAATGACTTCGTCAAACCAGGATATGGTTTCTGAAAATCATAATGTACAAAATTGAGGTAGCTGCACAAAGACACGACTTCACTGGCTCGGTCGTTTGCTCCCAATTGCCAGAGCCAAGATTGAAGGAGTTGTCACAGCGAAGATCAAAAGGGAGAATCGTCTCAAAATTAAACTGAACCAGACTCGCAAAATTTTTTCACCTCTTGATCCAGAAATTCTGCTTTGTTGGGCTTCTTCTCAAGCAACTCTGTTTTCTCATTGTGATTGTCGTAGGCTGAGTCCTCCTTGATCTCCGTGGCTCTGCTCTTCCAGTTCTTCAGCGCACCAATATCAGCAAACAGCTGACAGACAAACTGAACTGCGACCAGGGCGAAGTACACGTAGTACACCACAAGAGGTGACACTTGGCCAATTTCTTTCTGAGAAGAACAAACGTGCATGGACAAAATTACAAGACATCCTGATCAAAACTTGCGTTCATCACTTCTTCAAAGCAGAAGCATCGGAACGCAGCCGTGTCTCGTACCTGTTGCGCTCTGATGGCGTACGACCTGCAGGTCACAATCTCGCAACACAGCAGCAACGTCCAGAAGGTGAACATCGGGCCCGAGCTGTGCAATCCTTTCAAGAACTCCCATTTGCTGATGACAGTTGCAAGAATCTGAATTGCGCAGCACTAAGTAGTCAAAATACGAAGTCCTAATAATTTTGAACATTTAAAATCCAAAACTGTCTGACTACGCACCACGACGACGAATTTCAGCAGGTAAGCCTGGTAATCTGACGGGAAGATCTGCACTTCTGATTTGGAGAATATTGCCAGACCACTCAGGGCGAAGACCATTTGAAGGCAGAGAAGAACAGCAACACACGCTCCCCCAATCTGAAAGTCATGTCGTTGCAGCCAAATCAATCAGATTCTTTTTTTCTCAGCTGGAGTACATATTCTGCAACTTTCATTTCGTCAGTTTCGGCAGTGAGGCAACAAAGATGTCCAGAGACTATCGCGTAGAGACCTCTCTCGTGAATCATTCTGTCATCGTTTGCTTCGCAAATCCCAGCGATGACCGAAAATTCAACTCACCACTTTGACGAGATTAATTTTACTGGTGCTGCACCAATGATGAACAGTTGGCTGCAGACTCAACAATGGGACCCAGTACAGTGCTGAGACGAGCAAAGAGCCACAAGGAATCCAAGTCAAAATTGTCCTCTGGAAACAGTCTGTCAGATCTGGATTGTACGTCTCCAACGTCAGTGCTTCACTCTGCGAAAAGTGTCGGAAAGAGACAGTGGAAACACACTGGGCAGGTGCACGTGAGCAGGTAACTCCGCGCTGGATGTGCGAACATCCTATTTTTCCTTGAATTTTACTGCTGACGTAATGTTAGTACGTGGTCGTATTTGTGGACTTTCGGTCGATTTTAAAAAGAAAGCATTTCACGACCACAAGTCACTCGTATATCGCGTGCCCGGTTGAACTCGGATCTCCGTGCAGGGAGACGAACGGTTTGAGGGAAATTTCCGAGTGCAACTCACCCAAAATGCATCGTACAGAGATCGATTTCCACAATAATCCCAAGTGGTTACTCCGTCCATTTTGGTCGGGTTTACAGCAGAACGATCCACTGGAGTTTTTGTTGTGTGTCTGCGGGTCACCTGACAATTTATTTTGGTGTCAGGATTTTTCGAGCTTCATGTCCCGACAGTACGCGCGAGCGGTTTCGTCGATCAAATGCTTCGAATCGGATGTCAACATGTCAACAACGAGAACAATGCTGAAAGGGAGCGTCAAGCATGATACGGCGAAACCACAAACGAATTGTGGTCAATCCGAACTGCGCTCAATGGACCGACTAAATCAACCACAGAAACAAGCAAAATCTTGAATGGTGCAATTTTCAACAGATTATCGATTTCATAAATTTCAGACGAGAAGAAAGCAAAGATAAAGTTGTAAAAACTAAAGAGGTGCTTACTGTCGTATCGTTCACAAACAAGTGGCAATGTGTTGACAGTGAAGATTATTGAGAGTTTGTCATTGATCCTCCCCGACATTTTTATTAATCCGACAGCATGAGGTTGCTTTTAGTTGCAGAAGTCGTTTCGCCAGTTTCACGCCGCACATGTTGAACTTGGACAAGCAAAAGTCGAGTTTCTGTTTCTGTAGTCATTTTATTGATATGCAACGTTCATCTTGTGTCACCCAACATGAAACAGAACAGTCATTTTTGTTGCTTTGCATCTCAAAAGAACCCGTTTGCTGTTATGAATCTTTGTTTCATCCGGAAATGCACAGTGTTCAATTTTGTACACTCCAAATAAAAGTCGTGAATTAGCTTCAAAAACTCGTCCTTCGACTTTTCCTGACTGTTCTTCGGTACTTCAAACCAAGCCTGCTTCTTTGGCCAGGCCGTGGAATATTGACTGGTGATCTTCCAACAGTTTGTTTGGTGCGTCGAACTCGCTGATCTGCCCCTTATCCAGCACCATAATTCTGCAAACAAATACAGGTGATACATTTGAAGTCTGACAAAAGTCGCTGCCTGTGAAAATGCACAGTCATTTTTGTTGTTTTGCATCACAAAAGCAGGTCAAAAGAACCCATTTGCTGTGTATGAATCTTTGTTTCATCCTGAAATGCACAGTGCAGATGTTCATAAAGGTGATGAACTCGAATGCAATACGTGTGCCAGTTTGACAAAAAATAACTTGTCAGGTATGAGCACATGAAAATGAAGCAAATTTAGTGGAAAAGGAAGAACGATGTCAGTGTTTGCTGACAAAACGGTTTCATTCTAAAACCTGAAGACAGGAACAGTTTCTCCCGCCTTCACGTTTTAGCTCGCATTTTCACAAATTTCTCTCATGATTACACAAATTTTAACAGAACCTCTGGTTCACTTTTCTTCAAATGTGAACCTCAAACAGTTCAGGCTCAAACTCTCAAGAGCTTCTGCGTGGAGTGACTAACAACCACGAAAGCACAACCTCAGAGGACATAAGAACATGAGCTACACAAAGCAAAAAACGCACTTGTCATAATCCATGACGGTGTTCAGTCTGTGCGCGATAGTCAGAATTGTGCAGTCCTGAAACTGTGTCCTAATTGTGTTTTGTATCAGTGTATCTGTCTCGAGATCAACTGCTGCTGTTGCTTCATCCAAGATCAGAACTCGAGACTTCCGGAGAACAGCCCGGGCCAAACACAGCAACTGCCTTTGCCCAACGCTGCAAAGACAAATTTTTCTGTTGTGTCAGAACAACAGTTTTCACAAAGAAAACCAGTGACTCACAACAAGCAGAAAATTGTGGAACAACAATACCTCAAAGAATCTCCGCCCTCTCCACACTCATAATCCAGGCCTTCGTCCAGGGAATTTATGAATGTCTTCAGATGAGCGAGCTCCAACGAGTTCCAAATGGCATCGTCTTGATACTGATTGAAATGGTCCAAGTTTCGTCTCAGTGTCCCAGAGAAGACAACAGGATCCTGAAATAGAAAACAAAATGTGGGCAAAGTAAGAATCTGACATCAACCTCATTACGTGAAGGCTTTTGCTCACACAAGATAATTGTCTCCATCCAAATAGATTAAAATCTCACCTGAGGGATGATGGTTAGTTTTGATCTGAGATCATGCAGACCCAGATCTGAGATCCTCACACCATCAATGGCAATGTAGCCTCCAGCTGCCTCAATGATTCGGAAGAGAGCCAAAGCCAATGATGAT
>JAAUXT010038529.1_pt1 | contig 18846 bp, 23 predicted proteins | sample 7278171 | NCBI WGS metagenome assembly JAAUXT01 (sample SAMN14350112, study PRJNA611818) | marine sediment metagenome | isolation source: surface marine sediment (1.8m) | place: French Polynesia: Moorea | collected 2018-08 | reverse complement strand
GCAAAAATTTGCTAAGCGGGGGGGGGGGGGGGGGATATCTCGGACAATGGCCCTCAATTATTGGCAAACCCGCACACTCCTTATCAATGGCTTTTGGCTATGGCTGGCCTTTATTTTTTCCCCCAAGACGGACGGACGTGGATACACGGGCAAACCAATATCAGCGCGGCTGATAAAGACGAGAACCTGTGCGCCTATCAGCACGCAGCACCCCGACTGACTGACCTGCGTCTCAAAGAGGCCCTGGTTATCCAATGTGTGCAGGTTCTGCTCGAGCAAGGCGAGGCCCGACGCGTACAACGACACCTCGTCCAGCTGCAGCACGGAGATCGCCACCCAGAACAGGTGCCGGTGAATCGGCGAGTCCTGCAGATAAAGGTACAGTCATGTGACTTCGGAAACAGAAGGCTGGTGGCGATGCATCCTCAGTCTTTTGTTTCTCACGCTGCAATAACAGCATTCCGTTCACTGAAGCGAAAGTCCTTGTCCCTGCTCTGCGAGGAGGAAACAGCAGACTTCAACACATTACGCCGAACAGTTCATGTCCACAACAGCCTGTTGTATTCATCACACGCGGTGCATCGCACAACCCCCCCCCCCCCAGCGAACATGGGCACGTGGGGCGGGCGCGGTGGACCCAGCGGCGCCACTCACGTGTCTGAGGAGCGGCTGGAGGCGCGTGAGGCACATGACGATGGCCTCGATGAGCGTCAGGTCCGTGTACGACTCGAGCGCCTTGACGAGGATGCGCAGCAGGCTCTTGATCTCGGAGTCGGTGACGGACTTGGCGATGCAGCCGTACACGATGATGGCGCGCGGCTGCAGCGCCGGGTTGTACTGGAATGAGAATCTGAAACACACAAACAGCAAGTCGTCATGCGGTGCAAGAAAGAAAACTCGCGAGAGAAAGTGCTGGAGTAGCAAGAAACGAAGCGGACACGAACCTTTTGGCAAGAAATATCCATTGCTGCAGCCAGTCGTCTGTGGTTTCTTTGCAGTCTTTCATGCAGGCCTGCAAAATAAAGCACAATGACCTTCCCTATTGTTCGACCACAACACACAAACTTACTTGAACACAAGTGGTAAAACAGGTGAACACCGTCTCCTTTCAAACTACATGCCAGACGCGATAGATTCTGTGAACCCCACAACTTTCGTCAATTTTGCGAACTGTTTTTTTCACTGACCTCGTTGATTTCTTTACAGTCTTTCATGCATGCCTACAAGGACAAAAATATTTTCTCAATTTCACAAGGCAAATCCAAAAGGGTTCACCACAAAATAGGACATCAAATGGTAAGTTTTGAGATTTCTCCGGGAAGACCCCTCTCGCTGCGCGCCGCGGTTGCGTGACGCCACCTGCCGGGTGAACGGGCGGAGACGCACCTCTTTGATCTCGAGCAGCGCGTCCGTGATGATCTCGAGCGACTGCAGCGAAATCTTCTCGGCCAAGTCTTCTCTGGGCGAGCTGTTGGCGAAGGAGCGGTCGCCGGTGCGGTAGCTCGTGCGGAACGCGCTCACCGCCGCAGACTTGACCTGCAGTTACAGAACCGGCGACGATCAGGAACCTCCGTGGCACCACCAGACACGTTCAGTGTCCGGTGAGATGACATCAAAGTTGACGTGGGACGACTGAAGCGGCGCGCACCTTGCTGATGCCGAACAGCTCGTAGAACTTGGGCAGCGAGAACTCGGTCAGACTCATCTTGAGAACCTTGGTCGCCTCATCTGCGTCGAAAAAAGGAACAAAAGCGTCAGACAACCGCTTCGTGTTCTGATCAACTGTCTGCAGGTCGCAATGCAACTCGAAAGCGCGCGTTACCTCCGAAGTGGAGCTGTGAGCAGGTGCAGAGCGAGTGGATGATGTTGATGACGAGTCCGTGCGTGGACGCGCGCAGCGACAGCGGCCCCGTCGCGACGAGCAGCGTCACGATGTGGAACAGGAACGGCAGGTGCGTCGCCACGTCGAGCGAGTCGTTGAAGGAGAGCATGAGGAGGTAGCGCGCGAGGATCGCGATGTCGTCCCACATCAGGTGCTGCTCCAGCGTCGGCGTCGGAGTCGTGCACGTCTTCTCGATGAAGCGACACAGGCGCCCGATCACCTTGCGCGACACGAGCTGCACGTTGGCCGAGGCGAGCGCCACCGCCGTGTCTGCCATGATTTCCGCCTGGATGGACCCGAGGCCGCCCGTCACGCTCCGTTTGATGAACGAGTCCAACACCATGTCGATGAGGTCCGACACCTGGCCGATGTTGCCCCAGATCTTGGCCTGGATCGACGGGTACATTTCCTCTTCGTCGATTGTCATGGTGATGAGCTTGTCGAGGATGAGCGCCACCTTCTGTCGCCGGTTCTCGTCGCCCGGGTTCTTGCAGAAGCGGGTCAGGTTCGGGAGCCAGGGCGTCATGTACTCGAGGCACAAGTGCTTCATCTCGATGTTGGAGTTGCGGAAGCCCTGGATGCACTCCTCGAGGAACTCGAGCGTCAGCTGCGGCTCCTTGGCGGCGAGGCGCATGCTGATCGAGTTGATGAAGATCGTGTTGTTCGACGGGATGCACAGACCTGCGGAGACAGAGACAACAACGTCATCCCTGCATTTCAACGCTCCCTGAACAGGTTTCGTCGTGGACTTTTGGTTTGCTCGTTTGGTGCGTCTGTCCTTTTGTGTTTCATTTTGCTGCTGGTGTCCAGAAACCGTCTGTGCTGCCTGCATTTTCAAACCCCTCTGACTGGTTGACAACATGAGTGGTTTCGTGCGCGTGACGACGCACCTGCGGTCTCGAGCAGCTGCCCCTCGATCTTGAGATCGAACGTCTGCGTGAGCGCGCACAGCAGGTTGTAGGCGGCGGAGCGGAGACTCGGGTCGGACGAGCCCAGGTTGAGCAGCGCGATGTTGAGCAGCGTCCCGGGCACGTCCTTCGGCCGGATCTTCGTGTGCACCGTCACCGAGTCCTGCAACAGCAACAACCTCGTGCACATGCTTTTGTGTTGTATCATTCAACACAAGAAAGAGGAGTTTGATTTTGCAGGTTGTTGTCCCGCTTCGTACAAAAGGACGGAAAACTGTGTGAAACACGGAGCGGTGTTTCCTGGACGTACCGGCTGTGAGAGTTCCCAGCGCGTGCGGATGTGGATGATGGCCTGCACGATGCTGTCGCAGTCATTGTGGATGAATGACAGAGGCCCCGACTCGTTGGATATCGTCAAGGTAAATTGGTTGTCATCCACCAAACACACCTGTACGAAACGGTTCAAAGTTGTCACATTGGTAGCAGCACAACAGCTCATATCCACTTCACAACAGAGCCACCGTCTGACGGTGTGAATCGTGAAACTTCGTTGCACTGAACATGTTGACTCATACATTCTAACGGGAGGGGACAAATTTGTGCAGTCAACGAAATCACAGCAAATGTCAGTCGACGTACCTCTTCAATTTCTGAAGCGTAGTAAACATCATTCAGGAGAACCGAGTGGCCCAGAACTTTGCTCTTCTCTGCTGACGTCACTTGTATCGCGTTCGGGCCGACCTGATCCCAAGCAACAGACACAAATCGTTTGGTCGATGTCCCTGGTTGGTCATTTTCAATATCACCACCACCAAGAAATAAATTTGCCTTGTTCGCGTGAAATGAACGACCTGCAGTGTCTTCGAAATTTGTCCCTTGTTTGGCTCCGGAGTACCCAATTCGTCCTCTGTTGCACGTGCGTACCTTGATGGCGACCTTGGTGTCTTTGTGGGAGAGTTTGAGCGCGTTGTTGAAGACCTTGAGGTCTTCTTCGAGCGACAGCGTCGCGCCGGGCAGCTTCTGCTGGTCCGGGTCCACGAACTCGTTCAGCTTCGCCGGGTGGTCGATGAAGATCAACTTCCGGTTGTTCTGCCGAGCGAAACAACGATGTTTAGTCAACAACACACAACCAACAAAGCTCCCCTCTCCCATACAGCAACCAAGTTGACTTATTTGGCTGATCAGCATGGCGCATCCTTCACTGAAAGTTTCTCCAGACTTCAGAAAGACTGGAACAAGCCGTAAATCGAGTCTTACTTCAGCGCCGACACATCTCTGCGCTCTCTACATACAGCCATCATCGCAGTGCCCGACTCACCCGGAGCGGCGGTGCCAGGATCCGCTCGTGGAACTTGGTGTACTCGCGCACCCACGAGTTGCAGTTGTAGATGTACGCCTGCACGAGATTCTGGTAGACCACCTCGGGCATGACGACGAACCACTTGGACAGGAAATCAGTCTGCAACTCAAAAGAACCACCACTCCTAACAAACTGACATTCACAAGATGTTCTATTCAAGTCACGAATCAATTTTGTCGCCAGTTGTTATGTTGCTTTGTCTGTTGGGTTCAGAACCGTTTCTTGTTGCGAGTTTTTTTCAGGGCTGGTTGCAGCCACATTTCTTTGTTGCTTTCTTTTTGTTTGGGTGCGAAACCAATTTGTCACTGAAAGTTTGATTTGTGTCCCCCTTTTGTCCTCTCTTTTGGCATCACGTTTTCACAACACGGAACAAAATGTTTGGAGAAAGTTTTTGGGTCTCAAAAATGAGCGAAACAAACCAAACGACAGGAAGAATACACAAGATGCAAAACCCTATCATGCTGGCACTTCAAACGAAAAGCGGTCAGGGAAGTTTTCAGGAAACTCGTGCTTTGCGTTGTTCCAAAATGGAAGGAAAATGAAAGGATGACATGCACAATCTGTACATGGTGTTGAAAATCGAACTAGTTACCCGGAAGCGGTTGTCGGAGCAGGTGTGCGTGAAGTCGAGCACCACCTCGAACGGCTTGTGGTAGAAGGGCTTCAGCGTGAGCAGCACGTGGTAGATGAGCAGATCCCCGTTGATCTCGCCCACCCTGCAGGCGCGAGCAAAGGAAACGACTGTCACAGGCCACGGGATGTTCCTCTCGCTGGTGTTCCTCTCTCGGCATCGCGGTTTAGTGTTGGCGCCGACACACAAGATTCCCGTCTTGAGGCTCAACATGCAGTGCCACGTACTTGTATCTGCGCGCCACGTAGTAGAAGATGGGGTTTCCCGCTTTGCTGGTTCCCGCCTGGTAGAAGATGTTGAGTGACTTCAGGGACTTGAATTCGTCCTTCTCGTGCATGTTGTGCTTGCTCATCAGTTCCTCGAATTTAGTGGATGTCATATCCATACTGCAAAACAAGTGCAACACTGATCTCCAAACCCCTATTTGCCATGTGAGATGAAAATTGTGTCGATTTCGTGGTCACTTTTCAGTAATGTTGTGTTGATTAATTACGTGTCTCTTCATGAACAATGCAAGAACAACAACTGTGTGACACAATGAGACAGGAAAAATGCGACAAGCAAATGAAAATATAAAGAGTAGGAAGCTGCGGATCTTTACTTTAGGTACCTGCTCCACTGAAAATCGAGCGGCCGGTGTTCGGGTGGGCCGAGATATGCAAGGAGTGTCGCCATCTTGTCGAAGGGGCGGCGCCCCACCGCCTTGTGGTCCCTAAAACAGAGCTAAAGTCACGTTACCGTATCACCTTGGTTAACTTTTTCAACATTTCAACTGTTGAAGCGAAACGAAACATGTCGAGACAGATCTGCCCTGTCGCTGCTCGTGAGCCGCTCGGTGGCGCACCTGCTGCTGGAGAGGTAGTCTCCGATCTTCTCCTGGTTGATCCACAGGAGGCGGTGCAGCGCGAGCACGTTCGCGTCGCTGATGAACGACAGGCTGTGGTTGCTCGTGTCAAGAGTCTCGCAGTCGGACGCAATCTCCGTGAAAAACCTGCAAACACCACACAGCTGAGGTCCGGCTGCGTCCTTCACACGATGTTCAGATTCTGCACCAACGCGACCCAAGCTCAGTCCTTCCTCCTGCTGTCTCGTCCCCCAACTCGTTGGAAATGGTTCTCTTTCTGTTTGGCAAAACGTTAAACAAGTCTGACCTCCTTCCCGAATCAAAGTTGCCCTTGAGAAATTCATTGAAGTGTCGCATGTGCTGCTCCTTGGTGAAGAGCACGTGGTTCGCGATGTTCTGCATTATTTTGCACATGAGCGTCAGTCCGCGCTTCATGCGCTGCGTCGGCTGTTGGTCGATCACCCCAGACTCGCACGGCGAGACTGCAAAAGTGCAAAATAATTTTTGGTGGCTAGCACCAATTTCACGACTTGATACAGCAAAGTTGGGGTGTGGCCTGTTTCACACGGGATGTGTTTGCGTTGCGACCCGTCACCAGCGAACGCAACGTCCACTCGACCACAAAACACCCCAAGGGACGAGTCGTGCTCACCGATTGCGGGGTTGATAAATCTGAGGAAAATGACGGTTCCGATGACGGTCCACACCGAGTCCATGGTGCTCTGTTGGAAACGCTGCGTCACCACCTGGTACAGACAGTGACACATGCTGCGCAGCTTCGGCGGGAACCTGCAACACCCGAGCCACCGTCATCGTGACAGCGGATTCACTGCTGATCGGTCAAGATAACGTTGTCACAAAGGAGACAGCAACCACGATGTGGTCGCCACAGATTGAGTGGAACATACGAACGTGTCGTACCTCTCCGCCGAAGCGATGATGGCGTTGAAGACGCGCTGAGTCAGGAACGTCAAGTTCTTCCGGTTGTCCTCGATGTTCTCGCCCTGATCGACCCTGTAACGCGCACGTCGCGGTCAATCACGCGGTCAGTTTCTCAGTCACCCTTTTCTCCCAAGGGCAAGAGACAAGTTTTGTCAAAACTCGTTTCACCTCAACAACTGTGGCAGTCCTCCCACCCAACAAAAAAGATATAATCTGCACACAAACTCCTTGTTTCTTTCTTCGCTTCCCAAATGAGGCGAGCATGTCGCACCTGGCGGGGTCCACCTCGTAGGACACGCCCTGCTTGTCGGCCTCGGCCATCCCCGAGATGAGCGGCTCGAGCAGCTCGCGCAGGTACGCCTGCCCGTAGATCTTGAAGCAGAACGCCATGATCTTGGACGCCAGGCTGTTGCCCCTGAACAGCGTCTGCATGCAGTCGGCGATCTCCACCTGGCGGAGAAACGGGCAGTTACGGACGGCGCTGAACAATTCCGTCCGCAACGCTGTTCTTTCTCCGACGAGATTTTGATGCCAAACCAACAAACGCACCTCTTTGGAGAACATGTTCCATAGCAGCTGGTACAACAGATGCTTTGCGTCAAAGAGAGTCACGAACACTCGCGCCAACTCGTCCATGTGATGTGTTGCTACGACTGAAGCCAGCGCCATCGCGATGGGCAGTTCGCCCTTGTCTCCGATCATCGTCACCAGCTCCACCAGCCGCTCGAATCTACCGACACAAGCAGGAATCAACGCCAGTAAAATATCCGCTGAAACAGTCTTGTCCCCTTCAGTGTGTACAACGGTGACCAGTCCTTGTTTGAATCACAACCGAATTTCAACCAAAACACTCGAAAGTGAAACTGATAGCCCAGTAATTCACCTCTGCTACATTGCTGCAGAAAACAAATATGAGATGACGTGTGAACAACCAGAACCACTCCTGCTCAACTAGCGGCGTAGTGTGGGCGCTTTGTGATTGACTCGACACGAACGGGGCAGAGCGCACCTGTCCGCGAGCGCGGTTTCGGCGAGCGTCTCGAACTCGGTGCCCTGCTGCAGGATCTTGGTGAGCACCTCCATGAAGGCTGCGCGCGTCTGCGGGTCGTGGTGGTACCCCAGCCCTGCACCGGAGCAAAACAGTTGCGCGTTTTCACGTGAAACTGGTGTTGGTTGGTGGACCTTGATCGCATTCTTCAGACAACGGGCAATAAGCGACAACACGAATCGACGCCAGTGTCGGAAAAACTGTCTCTGTTAATGTTCTTGTGTAAAATGGTGTTGACCCGCCCAGCCCAGAGCAGCTGCGTACCGATGGAATGCATGAGCCCGGAGTCAATGTTCGCGTTGAGTAGGTTCGACATGGCGAGGATGGTGCAGTTGCGCAGCGCGCTCAGGTTGGAGCTGGTGCGCTTGCGTCCCTCGCTGCCGCCGCATTTCCCCTCCGTTGCCTCCTCCGAACAGTCGTTCAGCAGGTTCATGAAGAGGGTGAAGAACCTGGAAAACACGGGGTGAAGGTCAAAAGAAGAACGGGTGCATTTACACACAGCACGTGAGCTTCACAGTGGTGACGACGGCTCTGTATCGCACTTCACGTGCACGTGTGTGCGTAGTGTGTGCGTTGTGTGTGTGTGCTGTGTGTGTGACTGCGCGCGCTTCTCACTTGAGGAAGAGCTGCGACTTGGCCTCCATGAGGTCTCCGCGGTCGCTCTCCTCAGGCTGCAGCGGGAGCCCCGCGAGCAGCGCCGCCACCGCCTCCATGCTCGCCTGGTCCAGGTCGCGCGACACGAGCGACACGTCACCCTGCACGTTCAGCTGGTGCGGGTTCCCCATGATCCAGTCAGTCAGGTACTCCACCAACTTGTTGCGGAACTTCATCTCCTGACGGAAAGTCAGGTCGTCCCGCCGGTTCATCATCTGCGTTCAACAGAAAATGAGACACATGATTTGTGCAACAGCAGTGCTTTCTCCCGAATCAACACAACGGAGCAACTCTGCCAGATTCAACGACAGAAGTCACTTTCTGTGTTGGTGGCCCCACCCACCAGAATTGCATCACCACCGTGTGCACTGAACAACGAAGGCCTCGGAAGTTTTGAAACCTGAATGAAGCCGAGTCCGACTCACCGCCTCGACGAGCTGGCAGAGCTTGGTTTTGATCTGGATGGCGTGGATGCTCGAGTCGAGGTGGCGCACGTAGCGCACGATGGCGAGCATCAGGAACTCGATGCTAGTGATGCCGAGGTGCTCCGCGGGCTGCTGCTCCGTGCGCGAGTCCAGGATGTTCTTCATGATAAAAATCACGTTCTCCACGAACTGCGTGTGCGTCTCTTGCACCACCACCTGCCCCGACGAGTCGAAGAACTTGTCGACGCTGATTTTGATCTGGTCGAAGAGGATCGGGAAGAGCGCCGTGTTGAGCTCGTGTCCGACCAGCTCCTTGACGTGCTTCTGGATCTGGGGTCCGAACTTCTCGTTGTTACAGACCAGCAGCTTCAGCAGGTTCCCCAGGAATCTGTCAACAGTGCACGCGACGTTTCGCATTCCAATATTTTGAAGAGTTACGCCACCCGTTCAAAGCACTGAACAGAATGTGGCATAGATTTTCTCATAGAAAACTGAGTGATCACAGAGCCCAACACCTCTCCCTGGCTGAAGCACCATGCGCACGACGTTAGACTTTCAACGCAAGAACACTCACTGCGTGACTGGACAGTACTGTGGGTCCCCACAGCCGGGCAACACGCTGCTCTTCTTCTCTCCCGCCAGCACCCTGGAAAATCACCGTCTCAAGCGGTCAGCGTCCCGGAGTGTCAAGCCAAGAACTCCATATTCAAATGCAGCTCCTGTCTTACAATCCCAATAACGTACTGACAAACGAAGATTGCCAGAACCGGTCAGGTTTGCGCGGGTACTCACGAGGCCTTGGTGATTTTGTTCTGCAGACAGACGGATCCGAGCGCGCAGAGGAAGCCGGTCGTGTTGGCCCACTCGTTCACCTGGTCCTCGAGCTCGTGCTCCGTGCTCAGGTGCGACGACGTGCGGCGCTTCGTGATGCCGCGGTGCAGCGTGTCCGCGATCACGCCTGTCGAGCAGAGGCGCCACGTCAGTGGGAAGAGTCAGCGCCGAGTGGCGGGGCGAAGCACCGGGCGGTGAGCGGTGACTGCCGCACTGAGGAACCACCTCCCGCCGACTCACCCATCGAACGGCGGACGCTGCTGCGTTACTGACTGGATGACGCAACTCCTCGATCTTTTTATTCCCTGGCCACGCGATGGTGGACTTACCTTCCTCCGGTTTGGATTTGGGGTAGTTGGTGAGCGTGCGCGTTCCCTGGTCCCAGTGTCGGAAGGTCTCCTCCCACGCCTGCGTGTTGCCCGGCGTCGGCGCCTCGATCTTGCGCAGCAGCGCCATGATCCGCTTCTGCAGCACCGCGCGACCTGCGGGACCGCGAGCAGTCCGTGAGAAAGGGCATCTGGTGCAATTTCGCTGCTCCATGAACACCAAATGAAACCGACGGCATCAGAGAGAGAAAGCAAGGGAGGCGGCCCATCCCCTCCAGCTGCCCCCAACACACACACACACACACACACACACACACACACACACACACACACACACACACACACACACACACACCTGTGGTGAGCGCCCCGCTGGCGGCGGCGAGCTCGGCGTACACGTTGTAGTTGGGGAGGATCTGCGTGACGGCGAGCTCGTCCGTGCCGCATCGGATGTCCGCCTCCTCGCACAAGAGCGAGAAGCACGACATGGCCGTCAGCACCGCGTCGATGTCGATGCTCCACAGGTACATGAAGAACACCACCTGATACAGAAACACGTGAGCGTCAGGGCGAGAAAACTACCAGCACGACGAGTCAACCTCAGATTCGGGACCCAAAGACTGAATCGCTTCGACCACATCTGCTGAAGACAGTCAGACAAAAGAGGACTAAAGTTCTGATGGCGGCGGCTTTCTCAGCTTTCTGTGCAGCAGCGAAACAGTCGGACCAACTTTTTGGGGGTATACGGATTTCGCCAAGAAACCTGATCCCAAGCATTTGACAACCCTTCGATTTGCACGTGTTTTGTCGAGAAGCTGCACCTCGAGTTTGATGTGCGCCTGTCTGCAGATCCTGATGTTGGAGCCGACGTAGGCGTAGTCCTTGTGTTTCTGCAGGAAGTGGTTGCGGCAGATGAGGATTTCCCGCAGCCACTTGAGGATCTCTGTGTAGTTGTAGATCTGGTGCTGGATCAGCTTCTGTGAGATCGAGAACAGCACCTGCGAACTGAAACACACACAGCCAACACGGGTTAGAACCTACCAACATTCAGTAGACCAGACACGAACAAAACGGCTCTGCTCTTTCCTCGCGACATCGCGATGAGGTGAAGCCCGAACCCCGCAGGCAGCTCGCGGACCTCGAGTCGTTCATCACTTGAGGTGGCGGCTCGCCTCGTGCACACGCGGCGCGGCAGAAACTGCAGCAGCAGGTGCCGCTCACCTGACGTCCCAGAAGGTGTTGATGGGCGCCTCGGGGTTCCAGAGCTCGATGATCTCGGGCTGGTGGAGGCAGAGCAGCGCCTCCATCGCCTCCTGCGCCACGTCCGCCACCATCTGCTGGTGCACGAGCGACACGAGTCCGTTGATCAGCTCCAGCGTCGAGCTCTGGATCTCGTGGCCCGCCTTCCCAGGGTTCTGCAACCAACACGAGACGTGGTGATGAAACCTCGAACACACGTGCTATCGTGTCCTTCGCATCCTGCACAGGCTCAATGGAGTACACTCTGGGAACACCAGGTTTTCAACAACCTTCGCTTCTGTTTCAAATGGGTAAATTTGTCTTTCAAACAACGACTGAGAGAATCGCGGAGCTGACGCACATGCAGCATGAGGATGGGGTCGGCGTGGATCAGCCGCACGATCCACAGCAGCAGCAGGTTGTAGCTCGGGCCCTCCTCCGACGACTTCTCTTTGAACTTGTAGAACTGCAGGCGGTCCCGCACCGACAAACTCTGCAAGACAAAACGAACACACTCAGACGGCTATGCTTGGTAATTTCAAAGACATTCATGGTACTTTCACAATCGGATACGGTCTTGGATCTCGTGACTATCTGCCGCACTTGTTGTGCGTGTTGTGAGAGTTGTGATCAATCTATTTGGTGCACAAGATACGAACTTTTTCCCACAGCACATGCAATAACCAGCCACTGACAAAATCACAGGCCCCAAAAGAAGGCAAAATACATGTAAACAAAATCAACTAAATTCGAATCTGCTGAGACGGTTTCCCTACGAGGCCGTGCGCTTCAAACCAACCACTGTCTCTACCGTGCAAAGTTTGTGAAACTTTTCCGCCAAGATTTGGTAAAAACAAAGCCAGGACGAGCTGTGATCGTCATGCTACGATCCCAGCATCTTCACTTGTTGCACTCAAGAAATGTTGCACTCAAGAAACACTGAAGAAAAACAACAACTCTAAAAATTAAGACATAACATATCGCTGCTCTACCTTGTACGTATTTACCATGTGACCGATTTTGTGCAGCGGCTGGTGGGTCATCTGCGTCACTTTGTTGAGTGTGTCTGTGAAGAGGTTCCGCAGCTCGGAAGCTTTTCCGTACATGATTTCTATGTTCGGCCACCACTGCAGTCGACTCTGCAACACATCAACACAGACACACATTCAGTGCACGTTCTCGGATTGTTAGATCTGCGCGTAATGTTGCTTTCCAGACGTTCTTTCCGTTTCTCTGAGAGGGTGTCAGGGTGAGTGGGGTCGCGCAGACTCACCTGAGTGATGATTCTGTGGAGAACGTTGACGAGCACGTAATGGAACAAGTGAGGTGAGTTGGGGCTCAAGCAAACCTGAAACAGACAGAACAGACCACTCACTGAAAATACACCAGTTACTTTTCCACGCGTTGCCACGGTGATGACCACAACAGAAATGTTGCGGCCTGTCTTGCCAGGAAGTCCAGTGGTCAATGCGATTTTCCGTCTCTCGATCACAGATTCAACACGAGTGCAGATAGACTTCACGCGTCTGCAGTTCACATTTGAAGTGAACTACCCGCAGAATTCGACTGTGTCCTCGAGTCTCACACACCAGTGTTTCAGAAACACACACTTCACTGAGCCACACAGAGCGTCTCGACGTGCGGGCCGGTCTCACCTTGAGGAGATCATTGTTGTGAGGCGTGATTCTGAAGCAGCTCAGGAAACAGTCGATCATCAGATCGAGGTCCTGCTGCACACAGCTCTGACCCCGGGAGAACGGCTTCGCCGGGTTGAACAGCAAGCTCTGCAAACACACACAAACAAGAACCTTGTGAGAACAGTTCTCCTTTCTTGGTCTGAAGTTATCGCTGCAAACACAGGTTTTGAAGGAACCTTCGTGCAAGTTGAGGCTTCGAAGGGATCAGTGGATCCGGGAAACACGCATCTTGCACTGCAGTGCAGCCTCTGCGCAAAAACGGTACCGTGGTGAGTCCACTGACCTTCAGATCCTGCACGACTGACTGGACGAGCACAAAGAGCACGTTGGTTCTGTCCTTGATGTTGATGTAGGTGGACGCCTTGCACAACTTGACGCACGTGACGGCGGCCGCCTCGATCAGGTGCTTGTTGGAGCCGTGGTGACTCATCAGAGTCTTCTTCAGGTCGTCGATGAACTGTTTCTGTTGGGCAGAAAGTCAGCAACGCGCGTTCACGAGATGCAAAAAGTTTCTTTCGAGCACAGAATGCTTTGAATGAAGGCAAATTCGACATGTCGACCAGAACAAGCAAACAGGAACACAAAAAAGATCTTCACCTTTTTCAAATGTTGTGGAGAACATGGAGCCCCAGTGTCAGCGTTTGTAATTTCTTCAAGAATTTTCTGAAAGACGGATGTGAGAATTTTGTGATTTCTTCAACATCTCACTGACGACAGTCAGCACCTTCGAGGTCAGACAACTGAACTGGAACAACAGAACATGGCCGTGACTTTTGTGCGGGATGCAGCCGCACAAACAAATGCAGTCGACCTGCCAGTCGCCTCAACCGGTGCAAAGTTGGTGTGTTCTGCTGTGAGCAAAGCGAACAAAGTTGCTTGTCCAGCTTCACGCTGCCATCAACAGACAGAAGACTGTTGCCCCAGCAACACGACGCAGAGAAGCCTCCGAGACTCACGGGGCACAACACGAGGAGCATCATCTGCAGCGGCCACACCGCCGCCTTCTTCTTGGGACTTTCAGCGAAGATGATGAAGAGCTCGAACAGCTTGTCGCAGCAGTCGGCGATCAGCTCGGCCTGCTCGTCGCTCGGCCGCTTCTGCAGATCCGTGAACTCCTCCGGGTAGTTGTCCATCCAGTTCCACACCGCCTGAAAAACACGCGACACTGAGCTCGCTCGTCCACTCAGTTCTGCGAAAGCTGCTCATCTGACCAGCCAGCTTCACAGCTTGAGAAACTTGTGAAAGAAGCGGTAATATTTGTACAGGGCTGGCACACCTGCCCTAACCAAAGCGCGTTGACACGCACGCACGCACGCACACGTACCTTCTCGAGGCTCTGCGCCAGCACCATGAGCACCTTGTGCTTGAGGGAGCGGAACTTGATGACGACCTCATTGAGCAGTTTGTTGAGTCGGACGCAGTCGACGTTGATGTGCTGAATCAACTCCAGGTCGATGCAGTCACCCGTATCCTCGCTCGAGTTCGACAGCGCCGTGAGTCTGCGGAAAATGAACGAATGAAAGAGTGAAGGAACGAACAAGCAAGAATGAACACAGACGAGTCGCAAGTGCGAGGCGGGGGCGGGGGGGGGGGGGAAAGCATCAATCTGAACTTTCAGGTACTGTTGGTCCAGCCCGTGCTCAAAGACTCACCCTGACCTTCGGTCAGTTGGGGGTTCGGACCTGAACACAACACAGGCTCAATCAGAAGGACGCGCTCCTGTTTATCCCAAACATGCACTCTGCACACGTAAAGTGTTACGTTTGCTACGTCGACAACCAGACCAGGGACGCAACGCACGACACACCGGATCGACAAAAGCCTTGACGAAGCTGCACAACTCGAGAATCACCTGGCGGCGATCCGGTTGAAGACGGCTGTGAAGTTGTTGAGCGACAGCGCGAACAGAACCTTGGACGCGAGGTGCTTCAGCTGCGACCCGAGCGGAATGTCGCTGTTCGCGTTCAAAAACTGCAAAACGTCCGAGCGACACGCTGTTCAACGGATAGAGACCCGACGTCAAGAGTTTTGACACAACTGCGGGAAATTCCACTTGTGACACCACATGCTTTCTGGAAAGCTGTCTTCAGCGTGATGTTCCTTTGTGTCTTTCAACACGTCACGCAATTCTGAGTGAAAAATGCTCGAGGTTGGAAAGGGAGGAGAAACTCGCCTTGCAGATTTCCGGAAGCAGCAGCTTCACGTACATCGCCTCGTCCAACCTTGACGTGTCCTTCGGTTGCTGCAAACCGACAAACAACACACTGCACAACAATTCTCATCCTTTGCACCTGCGCAATTCCAATGACACGCACGAGTACAGAGCAATCGTGCTCGCTCTACAAGCGCACCAACACAGCGGACTCGCATCGTTTGCCACTTATGCCCAATCGAACGCGTCACGAGTCCCTCTGGTGACCGCGTCAAATCGAACACGACCAGTTGAGTGAAGATACGCACCCCGTTGAGGACCTTTTCAAGTGTGTCGAGGATGATGAGCTGCGACTCGAAGTAGTTGCGCTCAGCTTCGGCGCCGTGGATCCTCTGAAAGTTCACAACAATCAACAGCCAACAATCAACACAGGTTCAATGTTGACAGCAAGTTGGTTTTTCAGGCAGTTCCCTTCAGGTTTGTCTTTGAAGAGGCAGTTCGTGTGAAGCGCCTCGCCGTCGGTGCGTCTTCACATTTTGAACAACACACACTCTGGGACTGGCTCGCAAATTTTGCAAAGATGGGAGTTCCATTGGGTTGTTTACCAGCCATCTGAATTCTACTCTCTTTGTAGCTCTGTAAATCTTTTAATTTTTGACGAACGACATCAACATCCAAACAGTTGATTCGGATTCACCCACAGTCAACAAAAGTGACGTTGCGTGTGGCAACCGGTGACACAAAAAGTCCTCACCATGGAGTCGACGGTCTGCAGTGTTTTTGTGAGCCCGTTGATGACCAGGGAGAACTTGTGTTTGCTCACGTGGATCAAACACTCCTTGTTCTGGTCCACATTCTGGATCGACTGCGTCGTGTGCAGACCCGTCCGGATCGGCAACTGTTTCCACAAAGAAGAAGGCAAAGCTTTCAACACTGGTGCGTCGCGAGCACAATCAGTGCAGAACCAGAGGGCCTGACATCACCAAATCTAGTTCATGCGGGGTCGCCTAATTCCTTCCCCGTGGCTGCCAAAAGAGGTGGAGAGAGTGCGGCGAGGGGGGGGGGGAGCAAACTGTTTGTTGATGAGGCAGGGAGTGCGAAGTCACCACTGCCGGCACCAAAACAGGAAAGCAGAGCTTTGAAAACAGGAGCGTCCCGAGTTTTTGAAACGTTCGAGGAAGGTGCTGGGCTTGGACCGACCTCGGTATTCTGTCCGGGACGGAGTGCTGACAATTTCAGGTCGATCTTGTGATCAGGGGTTGCCTCAGTGACAAGTTGCACTGCAATTGGGACACCGCCAATTGGTGGTTCTCGCCATCAATTCAGCAGTGTCAAAGAGAGGCTCCTGAGCTGAACGAGGCAGCACACGTTTCCTAACAAGTTTTGAAGAAAGTGGACTGTTTCAACTCGTGACGCGAAAAGAACAGATGTACGAGTACGAGTACACTTCGTATTCAGGTTGGGCACATGCCAATTTTTTGACGCGAAAGCTCAATGAACCGGCCATCTTGCTGTGGACTCACCCAAATCACGACAATTTTGACAAGATCAAATTTCTTTCTTGGCAACGAGCGAGAGAAAAATGCGACGCAGAAGGCGATGGACACAGCATTCTCCTTGACAACTGCAATAGTCGTCTGGAAACAAATTTCACTTTCGCTTTGCCTTTGTCGCACATTTGTTGAAGTCAACAAATGTCAACATGAAAATGTGCACTGCGCACAAGTCCGGGGGAGTAAAACGAAGGAAGGATGCTGTGGGAACGGGAAGGAACCCCAAGAAACAGCTTCATGACGAGAGCAGGTGTGTGGGTGTAAAATCCGTCCAGACTGAATTCATTAACATATATCAAACATGTTTTCTTCTCCTCAAAACTTAACAATCACACCAGACTCTCTTCACACATGTCAAATTGATCATGACACTGACACGAGTTGTTCGCGTTGTCTTTCTGTTGTGTAGTTGTAAGAATTGATCGAGCGCGAATCGACGTTCATTCACAAACCCGTCATGTTTTTGTCAATGGAAGACCCAGCTGTTGCTTCGCACGGTCCTTTTCAGCGCAAACGCGGCACGACACGCAACAAAAACGCTTCCTACCTGCGAGTCGAACCTTGTGATCAAAGACTGCACCCATCCTCCTGGCCTCTGCGTGGCCATTGTGGACGTTATGGCACCTTTTTGATCCTGAGATGTTGTTCTAACCTTCGGCAGCCATATTCACTTACTACGTAATGCCGCATGCATAAGTAATAAGACACAGTCGCCATCTACGGAGCGCAAAACAGCTGCAGCTGCAGCTCGCTGCAAAAGTTCATGAGTAGATGCAGCTTTATATTTTATTTATAGCAAAAGGCAAGGGCGTTCACTTTCGGTCTCCAAGGGAAAAAAAGACAACACAGTCTACCTGGCATCTGCAGCAAGCTGCCTATTTTCTGAAGCTGCACTGGACCCACATTTCAAGTCACACAATGGTGCTTCAGACCCCACGACACTGTCCAAAAAAGTGAATCAAACTGACTGTCTGTCCTCTTACCTGCGAGTCGAACCTCGTAATGAGGGAATGCACCCATATCTCGGGTCTCTGCGTGGCCATTCTCGTCAGGCCAGTCGTCCGATCATCTGGAGGCTGTCGTTTCAGAGGCCATGTTCAGGTGCTGACAAAAATATTGAAAAAATACAATCTTCAGAAGAAAAAAAAACACCACTTCAGCTATTCCTGATGCTCAATGGACATCCTTTCCAGTTTCACTGCAGAACCTGCGTCTGAATCTGGCGTACATGAAGCTGGCGAAATCCGATCAGGGATCATGACATGGTAATTTGTCTTTCGTTCGTCGTTCTGCAACTTTCTCACATCGTCACACTCGTGCCTGTCTTGCACGTCAAAATGTCTGCCATTCGAGCGTGGCTGGGATCGGAGTTTGCAGCAGGCGACGTCGGTCTTGACCTGTATCTTGACATCTGACCCTCGGCTCAAGAATATGGCGGGCAGGGGGTGCGGGCAGAGGGGTTTGGTTTCAGAGGTAAGGAGGGCTCAACTTCAATGTCAAAAATTTTGGACGTGAAAACTTCTTTGGGGCACACAATGAGGCGAACATTTCTTTCGGGGTCCAAGCCCCTCCCCTGGATCCGCTGGAGTGAAAAGCAGTCAAAACGGTGAAGTCTTCAGGCATCAAAGGACACAAACGGATCGTCACGGAAAGTCGTTTTGGAATCTCGGAACTTGTTTGAGCACACGACGCAGTTAGAAAAAGATTGGTTGGCGAATGATGCTCGCGAAATTTCATTCTCGGACACAAATCCTGCAATATACGGGGATGAATCACTTATTCTTGGGATTTATCATGACATGCACTGTCATCATGGTCGGCAGCGTTGTGCAATGGGAGGACTCAGCAGTTTGACAGACTACAGTGACCCATGGCCATTAACGGAACACAGGGCATTCCAAATTTCCCTCTGAGGAGTCAGTCTTCACCATGGCACGGAAAAGAGCATCTCTTTCGTCTGAACTGCCAATGAGGCTCATCCAGAGGGTGTGCATTTGGTACTCCATGCGATTGGGCCACACCAAGACAGAGACAACAGCACATTTGAAGGCGTGCTTCGGAGCTCGAACTTATTCCAGGACCACAGTGTTCAGGCTGTACAAGGAGTACCAATCTGGACGTCTCAAGGTGGGTGACAGGCCCAGGTTGGGGCAACCATTGAGCTCGAGATTACCGGACAAAATCAAGGAATGTGAGGAACTTGTGAAGAGAGACCGGCGATCAGGAATCGCCCAGCTGTCATGAACATTGAGTATTTCATATGGGAGCACCTTTAGGATCCTCCATCACGACCTTGGAATGAAGAAAAGGGCGTCCAAGCTGGTCCCCCATGAACTCACACCATCAAAACGCAG